>Ga0256404_1002273_pt1 | contig 42991 bp, 35 predicted proteins | sample RumenRJG_01DNA_FD_185990 | JGI IMG/M metagenome (GOLD analysis project Ga0256404, IMG submission 185990) | Bovine rumen microbial communities from Lethbridge, Alberta, Canada - RJG_01 | ecosystem: Host-associated > Mammals > Digestive system > Stomach > Rumen | place: Canada: Alberta | collected... | reverse complement strand
AGAGCGCCGACACGGCGCCCGGTACGGTAAGATTCGACATGGGTCTCCCTTCCTCTTCGAACCTCGACAATCCGAAGGTTAGGGAGACCCTCTCTCTAGGTCAAACCAACAGAAACGTTATGCCGACCGCGGCGTTGCGCCTCGCGATTGCCGCGATTGTACCAACTGGGGAGTTGGAAGGGCGCCAAGACCGAGATGAAGTCGGCCGGCGTGGACCTCGAATTGTACCAACTGGGGAGTTGGAAGGGCGCCAAGACTGGCGCCTGGCCTACCCCGACGAGTTCTCTATTGTACCAACTGGGGAGTTGGAAGGGCGCCAAGACTGTCAATTCGGTTACGTGGTGCAACACAAGATTGTACCAACTGGGGAGTTGGAAGGGCGCCAAGACAAGCCCGCGTGGTACGCGCCCGACCTGCGCATTGTACCAACTGGGGAGTTGGAAGGGCGCCAAGACGCCTGACCGTCTGTGAGGTTGAGGTCGTCAATTGTACCAACTGGGGAGTTGGAAGGGCGCCAAGACATCGTCGGCGAACTGGGTGGAGTCGATGTCATTGTACCAACTGGGGAGTTGGAAGGGCGCCAAGACGAAGCTGATGCTAGGTCAGGATAAACCTGGCCTAGCATCAGCTTCGCTTCGCAAATTACACCTCGAGAGAAATGGTCTCCCTTCTTAGCTCACAATGAGATAGTTCAGGCTTGCTTCTACCTATTTGAGTTAAATCGACATCCTAATTTGTTCTTATCCACAAAGGATATTGTTAGCGTCTTCCCCATACCTTCTGCGAGCTTATCAAGGGTTCTAACGGTCGGATTCGTATCCCCCGTTTCTATCAGGCTGATTGTCTTCTGTGGCACGCCTGTCGCCCGAGAGAGGTCGCGTTGAGACATGCCCGCATCAATGCGTGCCTGGATAAGCGCACGTTGGGCCTGGTATTCTCCCTCGCCTTCCGCCCATGCACGTGCAAATTCAGGGTCCTTCAATTGTCTTGCGATGTGCTCATCAAGCGTGTGTGGTTTCATTGCGCACTTCCCAATCATGTTTATAACGAAGCGCCTTTTCGATTTCGCCTCGTGGGGTTTTCTGAGTCTTCTTAATGAATCCGTTTGTGACAATAATTCGCTGTCCGGAATAAAAGAAATAGAACATTCGTATTGTATCTGAACTAAATCTTACCCTGAGCTCAAATATGCCTTCTCGAATATGCTTGCTCTCCGTTCTCCCTAATTCCGGCCCGTACTCTTCCAGCAACAAGAGCGCATGGAATGATTTCTCGCGTAATTTTTATCAGGAAGACCATCGATAAAGTCCTCAACTGGCACCCTGCCGTTTGGCAACATATAGTACTCAACCTTGTACACGATTCCCTCTCAAACGATAACATATATAACGTCAATCCTTCTTTCTCTTTCTGATTCTTATTTTAGCGTAAATTTGTTCTATTACAATATGTATGTTCCTAATTTTCTATTATCACTAAAATATATGTTCTATTATTTGACACATTGGAGAGACGAAGAAGCGGGCAAGGGGGACTTCGCCTCGTACCCCTTGCCCGCCGTATCATCGACGCAGGTTGTCAATCAGACGCTACAGCGTGTGCGCCACCTCGTAGCCGTCCCAGATGGCGGTCAGGATGTTGGCCACCTTGCGGCAGTCACCGATCTCGTAGACCTCGGCACCCAGGCCCTTGTAGTCCTCGGCGTGCGTCGGGCGCGGACGGAAGCCGATCGCGATCACGACGGTATCGGCTGCGATCGTCTGCTGCTCGCCGCCCTCGGTCGGCTCGACCACGGCGCCCTCGTCCGTGATTGCCACGATCTTGGTACCCGTGTGGATGGGCGTCTTGTGGTCGGCGAAGGCGTCCATGAGGTACTCCATATTGGGGTACGGGACCGCGGGGCCGGAGGACAGGATGGCCGGCAGGGCCTCGACAATCTCGACATCCTTGCCCTTGTGGATGAGGTCGAGCGCCAGCTCGCAGCCCACGAGGCCACCGCCGACCACGACGACCTTCTGACCGATGGGCTTGGTCTCGAGCAGGGCGTCGATGCAGCCGACGCACTTGTCGGAGTCGATGCCCTCGATCCGCGGCGTGATGGCCGAGGAGCCCACGGCCAGGACGACCGCGTCGGGCGCGATGGCCGCGACGACGTCGGGCGTAGCCTCGGCCCCCAAGCGGACGTCGACGCCCAACTCCTCCAGCTCGCGTTGATACCAGGCGTTGAGCTCGCGGACCTCGCTCTTGAAGTCGTGCGCGCCGCCGGAGATCAGGTGGCCGCCCAGACGGTCCGTCCGCTCGAAGAGGGTCACCTCATGGCCGCGCAGAGCCGCCGTACGCGCAGCCTCCATGCCGGCCACGCCGCCGCCCACCACGACGACGCGCTTCTGAATCGCCGCAGGCTGCAGGCGATAGCTGGCGGGACGGCCGATCTCGGGATTGACCGCGCAGCCCGAGGGCAGGCCGGCAAAGAGGCGACCCAGGCAGCCCTGGTTGCAGGCGATGCAGGGACGGATGCGCTCGGGCGTGCCCGCCTCGACCTTCTTGGCGATGTCGGGGTCGGCAAACATCGGGCGGCCCAGCGCGACGGCGTCGAACTTGCCGGTCGCGATGGCGTCCTCGTCCACCTGCACGTCGCCCATGCGGGAGCCGACGATGATCGGGACCTGGACGGCGGCCTTGGCCTGCTCGGCGAGCTCGGTCATGTAGCCGCGCTCGAGGTACATGGGCGGGCAGGCGTAGTAGAAGGAGTCGTAGACACCCGTGTCGACGTCGAAGCCGTCGTAACCGGCCGCCTCGAGGATCTGGCAGATGCGGACACCCTCCTCGAGGGTGCGGAACTTCTCGCCCTCGCCCGAGATGGTGCCCTGCATCCAGTCCTTCACGTAGCCCTTGAGGCCCAGGCGCACCGTCACGGGGAAGTCGGCGCCACACGCGGCCTTGATGCCCTGGACGATCTCAATCGCGGGACGCAGGCGGTTCTCGAGGCTGCCACCGTACTCGTCCTCGCGGTGGTTGGTCATCGCGGAGGCGAACTGGTCGAGCAGGTAGCCCCAGTGGATGGCGTGGACCTCGACGCCGTCGAAGCCCGCCTTCTGCGCCATGGTCGCGCCCTGAATCATCTGGTCGATCTTGAGCTTGATCTGGTCGACCGTGAGCACCGGCGACGTCTGGTCGGGCGCGCCAAAGACCGGGTTGGCCGAGGGGCCGTAGAGGCCGACGTAGTTGCGGCCGAGGCCCATGGTCAGCTGGATGAAGAAGCGCGCGTTGTAGGCACGGGTCCGCGTGATCATGGCGTCGGAGGTGGCCAGGAAGCCCGCAGGGTTGGTGAGGATGCTCGCGCCGAGCGCGCCGGCGGGATCGACCTGGGTGTCGGTCGAGAGGGCGCCGGTCTGCAGCAGGCCGAATCCGCCCTCGGCGCGACGGACGAAGTACTCGATGCCGTCAGGCGTGAAGGTGCCGTCGGGCGCCAGGTAGGAGCCGGTCGTCACGGGTGCCATCACAAATCGGTTCTTGATCGTGAGCTTGCCGATCGTAAAGGGGCTGGACAGGGCGGGAAACGCAGTGGTCATGGCTAGTCCTCTCCTCTTGTGCCTCACCGCACGTGAGGCGATACGTGCCTTTTTCAAAGGCTCTACTGCTCACATTGTGCAAAGACGAACAGTGCCGCAGCATCCGCAATCGGCAAACAACAGCGCCGCTCCCCCAGACGGGTGTCTAGATCAGCCCGCAGACCATCTTGACCCTGAGGATACGGGTCAGGCTCTGGTCCACGCGCTCCTGCGAGAGCTCGCCGGAGTCCATCGCGCTCACGACGCCACGATAGGCGGCCGAGAGGCTGTTGGGACACAGCACCAGGTCGCCCCCGGCCTTGAGGAAGCCCGCGGCGGCCTCGTCCGAATGGTAGTCGTTGCCGATGGCGGCCATGGCCATTGAGTCCGATACGACCAGACCGTCGAAGCCCAGCTCCTGACGCAGGATGCCGTCGATGATGTCCGGACTCATGGTCGCCGGCAGGTCGCTGCCGGTCACGGAGGGCAGGCCGATGTGCCCTACCATGATCGCGGGAGCACCCGCCTCGATCGCCGCCCGGAAGGGCACGAACTCGCACGCCTCCAGCTGGTCGCGCGTGCGGGTGCTGGTGGCCTTGCCGGTGTGGGAGTCACCAGCCGTGTCGCCGTGACCCGGGAAGTGCTTGGGGCAGCAGGCCACACCAGTGTCCGCGAAGCCCTCCACCTCCGCCTCGACCATGGAAGCCACAAGGTCGGGATCCGAGCCAAAGGACCGGCTGGCTATCACGGTGTTGTCCGGGTTGGTCAGTACGTCCGCCACGGGAGCGAAGTCCAGCGTAAAGCCCACGTCGTGCAGATAGGACCCGATGGTCTGGCCGATGTGCTGTGCCTGCGAGGTGTCGCCCGCCTGTCCCACCTCTGCCATAGTGGGAAACGTCTCCACGTCGAAGTAGCCCGAGTTGGCGATGCGCGCGACGAGCGGACCGCCCTCCTCGTCCACGGACAGCAGCACGGGGATGCCCGCTCCGACTTGCCCGGTCGCCTCGGTCAGGTCGGCCAGGAGCTTGCGAGTCTGGTCCGCGCCCGCGATGTTGGCGCCGAAGAGGCAGAGCGCGCCTACGGGGTAGGTCTTCAGAGCCTCGCGGATATCCTCGCCCACGGCCGTCACGCCCTGCTCACCGTAGGAGTCGCTCACCGAGGCGTCGACGTCCAGGGCGCCGAGCAGCCCCTCGGGTGTGGGGGCCAGGAGCTGGGCGGCCTTTTGCTCCGCGGACATGCCGGCGATGAGGTCGGCTATCCGGTCGGACTCTGACTGGGCAATCGAGTCGGAGACGGTCTGGGCTTTGCCGCCGCCCTGTTCTCCTTCTCCGCCCTTGTCCTTGCAGCCGGCGACCAGCCCCGACGCGATTCCGCCCAACGCGAGTGCTGCGCCTCCCACAAAGGCCCTCCTGGATATCGCCATCTCGACTCCCGTCTCGCCTGCCCGCAGCCACCCGCCGACGGCAGCGCCTTATACAATCGGCAGCGCCTCGTACGCATCACTCCGCGTCTGTAAAATCTACCCTGCGGCGACCGACCTTATCTTCGCGCATAGCGGCTCGAAAATGTTGTGCAACAAAGGCGCAAGTTGTAAGGGATATCCTCGGCTTGTCGCGTACGATGGTAACCGGCTAGCGCACAGTGACTCATCGCGCACCACACCCTGAGCCATCACGCAAGAAATCTGCGGTCAAAACGGAGGTTCAACTATGTTTTGCCCCACATGCGGCGCCCAGATCGAGGAAGGTAGCAGGTTCTGCGTGTCCTGCGGAGCGCCCATTCAGCCGCACGAGGACGCGTCCGCGTCCGGTGAGCAGGCGGGCGCCGCGGAGGGGAAGACGGACGTTGCGGCAGTTCCTTCCTCCGCAGACCAGACCATGGTCACCCCCGCCGCCTTGACCGAGCGAGCCGCGCCCGACCAGGGCATGCCCGGCCAGGATGCATCTACCGAAATCAACTATTGCACCGCCTGCGGGGCACCCATCCAACCCGGCATGAGGTTCTGCGTCAGCTGCGGCGCGCCCGTAGAGGTGTTTGCCGACGGTGACCCAGCCTACGCCACCGGGTCGGCAGCCTACACCACCGGTCCGGCATATGACTACGCCGGTGCTCAAGCTGGCGGCTATCCTCTGACCCTGCCCGCCGATTATCCCGGTGGCCAGCCCAACGGCTGCGCTGCCCCATCCCCGCAATACCCGCCGCAAGAGATTCCCGCGGCACAGAGCGCCGAACGCCCCAATCCAGCGCTGATGGCCGTGCCCGTGGCATTGGTCGTCGTGTTGCTGGGCTTTGTGGCCGTCCACTACTTCGGGCTCGTGGACGACACCGAGGCATTGCCCTTCCTGCCCATGCAGGAGCAGTCATGGTCGGAAACCGCTGGTACCGGTACCGAAACCAGCAACGAGACCGACGGCAATCAGGGCCAGTCGGAGTCCTCCAGCCAGCCCGACGTGCAGCCCAATACCGCCACCGTACCCGACGTCACCTACGAATCTCAGAGCACTGCGGAGAACGATCTGGAGGCGGCGGGCTTTACCGTCGGCAGCGTGACCGAGCAGACGAGCGACCAAGACAGGGGCACTGTGATCTCGCAATCCGTCACCGGCGAGGCCGACAGGGGTACCAGCGTCGACCTGGTGGTCTCCAAGGGCCGGGAGAAGACGTACACGGTCATCAGCCAGGCCGTGACCTGGGAGGAGGCCGAATCCTACTGCACCGCGCACGGCGGCCACCTGGCGTCCATCACCTCGCAGGAGGAATGGGACCAGGCGCTGGCGGCCATGCGGGCCAGCGGCCGCAAAGTCTTTTGGATCGGCGGCACCCGCGGCAGCGGCGACGGCATGTTCTACTGGATCGACGGCAGCCCCTGGAGCTTCACGGCATGGGCCGACGGCGAGCCCAACAACGATGACGGGAGCGGAGGCAGCGAGTACTACATGGCCATCTACCTGGTGGACGGCAGCTACGGCTGGTACGACTGCCCCGACGATCTGTCGAGCTACTACAAGGACTCGGTCATGGCCTTCCTGATGGAGACCTACTAGCGGAATCGCGGCCGGACCGAGCGACTGCGCACCTGCGAAGTGAAGCCTGGCTCCCATCTATCCGGAGCCAGGCCTCTCTATTCGTCGAAATGTCTTTGCGGACGGAGCGTCCTTGTTATCACGCGCGTAAAAGATCCGTCGAGCGCATCAAAAGTCCGCGTTGCCCACGGTGCGCGGGTGCGGCAGGACGTCGCGGATGTTGTCGACGCCGGTCAGGTACATCACAAGGCGCTCGAAGCCCAGGCCAAAGCCCGCGTGGTGGCAGCCGCCGTAACGGCGCAGGTCGAGGTAGTACTTATACTGCGAGGCATCCATACCCAGCTCGGCGATGCGGCGCTCGAGCACGTCGAGGCGCTCCTCACGCTGCGAGCCGCCGATGATCTCGCCGATGCCCGGCACGAGGCAGTCCGCGGCCGCCACGGTCTTGTTATCGTCGTTGAGACGCATGTAGAAAGCCTTGATCTCGGCTGGGTAGTCGGTCACGAAGGTCGGCTTCTTGAAGTGCTGCTCCGTGAGGTAGCGCTCGTGCTCGGTCTGCAGGTCGACGCCCCAGCTCACGGGGTACTCGAACTTGGCTCCGGCCGCCTGCGCGTCCTCCAGGATCTTGACCGCGTCGGTGTAGGAGACGCGTGCGAAGTCGGAGCCGGCCACATGCTCGAGGCGGGCCTTGAGGCCCTTGTCCACGAACTTGTTGAACATCTCGATCTCGTCGGGGCAGTGCTCCATCACGTAGCGGATCACGTACTTGAGCATTGCCTCGGCCGTGTCCATGTCCTGCGCGAGGTCGCAGAAGGCCATCTCGGGCTCGACCATCCAGAACTCGGCGGCATGGCGGCGGGTGTTGGAGTTCTCGGCGCGGAAGGTCGGGCCGAAGGTATAGACGTCGCCGAAGCTCAGGGCGAAGTTCTCGGCCTGGAGCTGGCCAGATACCGTGAGGTTGGTGGCCTTGCCGAAGAAGTCCTGGCTCCAGTCGACCGAGCCGTCGGGCAGCTTGGGCACGTTGGCCAGGTCGAGCGTGGTCACGCGGAACATCTCGCCCGCGCCCTCGGCGTCGGAGGCGGTGATGATCGGCGTGTTGATGTAGACGAAGCCGCGCTCCTGGAAGAAGGAGTGGATCGCGAAGGCGGCGACGCTGCGCACGCGGAAGACCGCGCGGAAGAGGTTGGTGCGGCTGCGCAGGTGCTGCTGGGTGCGGAGAAACTCCTTGGGCTGGCGCTGCTTCTGGAGGGGATAGTCGTCGGCGACGGGACCCTCGACCTGGATCTCGGTCGCCTGCAGCTCGAAGGGCTGGGGACGGTCGGGCGTGAGCTCCAGCGTGCCGCGCACGATGAGCGCCGCGCCGGTGCCGGTGGCGGCGATCTGGTCATAGTTGGGCAGGCCCGGGGCGTTCTCGGAGCCACGCTGCATCACGACCTGCAGGTCCTTGAAGCAGCTGCCGTCATTGAGCACGACGAAGCCGAAGTTTTTCATGTCTCGGATGGAGCGGACCCAGCCCGCGACGGTGACCTCGGTGCCGCCGAAGGTCTCCTTGTCGGCGTAGAGCTGAGCAATCTTGGTACGGTTCACAGTAACTCCCCTGTCTGTTCCGTTGTTGCCCGCTTGCCTGCAGCATGCGAGCCCTTCGTTTGTCAACCCTTCTAGACTACCGCAAACCACCCTACGGTGAGGCGCTTACAGTTTTTCTGTACGCTGCGCCATTTAGCGAAGCGACAACTCCGCACGACGCGGAAGGCGCAGGGGCTAGGGGCGCACGAAGGGGTCATCCCCCTCGCAGCTAGTCGACCAGGGTGATTGACGTGATGCGCGGCTGGTTCTCGGGCGCGACGGTGCCGTTCTCATCCTCGACTGGGGTGTTCTCGGCGATGGCGTCCACGACCTCCATGCCGCTCGTCACACGCCCGAAGGCGGCATAGTTGCCATCGAGCGACTCCGCGTCCTGGTGCATGATGAAGAACTGTGAGCTGGCGGAGTTGGGGTCCTGGCTGCGCGCCATCGAGATGACGCCACGCTTGTGCTGGATGGGGTTCATGATGCCATTGGACGAGAACTCGCCCGTGATGGTCTGGCTGGAGCCACCGGTGCCGTTGCCCAGGGGGTCACCACCCTGGATCATGAACCCGGCGATGATGCGGTGGAAGGTGAGCCCGTCATAGAAGCCGTTCTCGACGAGGTGGCAGAAGTTGCTCACCGTGATGGGGGCGGCGTTGGCGTTGACCTCGACCTCGATCTGGCCGTAGCCCTCGACGTCGATGATGACGTGGTGGATGCCGGTGGCATAGGGGTCCTCGTCGCCGGCCTCGGCATCCGTGGCAGCCGTGTCCTCGGTGGCCTGCTGGTCGTCCCCCGACGACGCGGTGGTCTCCGCAGAGCCGCAGCCCGGAAGCAGCGCGACCACCAGCGCCACCACGATGCCAATCCACCAGAAGTTGCTGAAACGGGACATGTTCCCTCCTCACGCTCGACGTGTCGCCGTCTACTCTAGCAAAAGGACGTGCCAGTCGTATGGCGGGGCAAAAGAGAGGCGGCACGCGCCGAGTCGCCCAGCGCGCGCCGCCTGTTGGAAGGGCGGATGGAGGACCCTCCCTATTCGCCGATGACCTCCACGAAGACCTTGCGCCTCTGGGGGCCGTCGAACTCGACGAGGTAGATGTCCTGGGCACCACCGCAGACGACCTTGCCGCCAATGACGGGGAACATGCAGCTGTTGCCCACGAGGGTCGACTTGAGGTGTCCCTGCGAGTTGTTGCCCGTGGCGCCGTAGCTGGGCAGGAAGTGCGCGTGCGCATACGGGGCGTTGAGCGGGACCATCTCCTCCAGCATGGTGGCGATGTCCTTCTCGACGCAGGGCAGGCCCTCGTTGACGATGATGCCACAGGTGGTGTGGGCGGTGATGACCGCGACCAGGCCGTCGGTCACGCCCGAGGCCTCGACCGCGGCGTGAACGTCGTCGGTGATCTTGATGAACTGGCAGACCCTGTCGGACAGGTAGTACAGCGTGTCGAGCTTGACCATGGCTACTCACTCTCCCCAATGAACCTGAGGGCATTGCCGCCGAGGACCGCCCCGAGGGCGTCGGCAGGCAGGCCCAGTGCCTCGATGCCGCGCTTGATCTTGAAGCAGCGGAAGCGCGGGGTGTTGGACGCGAGCATGACCTGGCCCATGAAGCTGCGCTGGAACCACAGCGGTCCCATGTCGACCTTGAACAGGCGCTCGATGGACTCCTCCGGGGAGTCGAGGTAGAGCACCGAGGTGTCGGTGTAGGCGTTGGGGTACTTGATCATGAGGGCGACCATCTCGCGCACCCACGGCCAGGCGAAGTGGGCGAGGCAGAACTTGATGTTGGGGTGCCTCATGATGGCAGGCTCGATGGAGAGCGGGTGGTTGGGTTCCATGGGGGCGTTGGGCTCCCAGGACAGGCCCGCGTCGAAGTAGATGGGCTTGCCCAGCTGCTCGCAGAGGTCGTAGATGGGGTCCATGCAGGCATCAGCGGCATGGAAGCCCTGCTTGGCGGGGTGGAAGTGGGCACCCTTGGCGCCAAGCTCCGTGAACGCGCGCTCCAGGACCTCGACGGCGTCCTCGCGGTGCGGGTCGACGCTCGCAAAGTTGACGAAGCGGTCCGGGTGATCGGCCACGATCTTGGCGACCTGCTCGTTGGTGGCAAACCAGCCGCCGCAGGTGGTGGTCACGTCAAGCGGCATGAGGAAGGCCTTGTCGATGCCGCCGTAGTTCATCTCGGCGAAGATCTCGTCGTAGTCCATGGGACCCATGAGGCCCATCCCGAAGTTCCTCTCGTATAACGAGAACTCGTCCTCGTCGAAGATCGCGTCGTAGCAGAGGGGATGGACGTAGGAGTCAATGACCATGGCACACCTCCTAGTAGGGCTCGAACTTGGTGATGACCTTGCTTGAGAGCTCGGCGCCACGGCGCTGGCAGCTGGGAATGTCCTCGCCCGCCAGGATGCCGTAGGTGAAGCCGGCGATGTAGGAGTCGCCCGCGCCGACCGTGTTGACGACCTCGCAGGGGACGATGCCGCACTCGTAGAAGCGCTCGCCGTCATAGCTCACGGAGCCGTCCTCGCCACGCGTGGCGGTGACGATCTTGGGACCAAAGGAGTGCACGTGCTTGATCCACTCCTTGGTGGGCTCGATGGGACCGTCATAGCTCATGAAGACGTAGTCCACGTAGGGGAAGTAGTCCTCGCAGTGGTACTCGGGGTCGCGCGAGAACACCGAGAAGTCCATGACGACCTCGACGCCGGCCTCGTGCCATGCCTTGAGGTGCTCGAGGACGTTGCCGAAGAGGTCGGTGTGGAGCATGTCATGCCCCTTGACGAACTCGAACTCCTCCTCGGTGAGGGCGTAGTCGGCCATGACGCCCTCGATCTCCTCGAGGTGCACGCGGTCGACGCCGTCCTTGAGCGCCATGAGCATGACGCAGGTGTCGCCCTCCTCGGTGCGCAGGTGCGACACGTCGATGCCCTCGGCCGAGAGGGCGGTGTGCATGTCGGCCCCGTACTGGTCGGTGCCCACGACCGAGACGGCAGAGACCTGCACGCCCATGCGTGCCAGGTGGACGCCCCAGTCGATGCCGTTGCCCGTGGGGTAGAACTTACCCAGGTCCTGGTAGACGTCGGCGCAGCAGAAGCCCACCGCGCAGACCCTCTTGTCGATTGCCATTGCCTCTCCCCTCTTGGTAACAGTCCGAGCCTGCTGTTCCGCGGCTCCTGGGACCACGGACTGGCTCGAACCCATGGGCACGTACACTTGTGATGCGCGACATCCGCGAAGCGTCGAACGCATGCAAGTGTACGTACCTCAAGTGTTTAGTACTGGTACCCGTGGCCCCAGGAGCCGTCGACGGCGCAGCAGACCTCGGACGCGAAGTGGGCTGCAAACTCAAGGCCGGCGGTGTAGGCGTCCTCGTCGGTCATGCCCTTCTTCCTGCAGTCGATGGACTTCACGAGGAAAGCGGTGAGGAACGAGTCGCCGGCGCCCATGGCGTCCTTCATCTCGGTCACGGGGACGGACTCCTGACGGTAGAAGCGCGTGCCGTCATAGGCGAAGCAGCCCTCGATGCCGCGGGTGGCGCTGACCCACTTGGGGCCGAGCTCGTGAATCTTGACCAGGCGCTCGTTCATCTCCTCGTGCGTGAGGCCGGAGGCCGAGAAGAAGGCGTAGGTCACGTTGGGGGCGATCTCCTCGTAGTACTCCCAGGGGGAGTCGTCCGAGAAGTCGAAGGACAGGTCGATGCCAGCAGCGTGGATCTTGGGGAGCTGGCGCTCCATGTAGCAGTAGTTGCCGGAGTGGACGACGTCGAACTGCTTGAGGTACTCGAGGTCGAAGCGGTCGAGGACAAAGCTGGTCTCGCCGCGGATGCCGCCGGCGTTGTAGTCGCCCCAGAGGCGGTCGCCGTCCTCGGCGATCGAGACGCAGGAGAAGCCGTTGGGACCCAGCAGCTGCTTGCACTTGAGGGTCTCGATGCCCTCCTCGTGCAGGGCGTCGATCACGCGCTCGGCGCGGTCGTCGCTGCCGAAGTAGCCCATGTACGCCGAGCGACGCACGCCAGCCTTCTTGGAGTAGACGGCGAAGTTGACGCAGTTGCCGCCGGGGAACTCGGTGCGGATGTGCTCATACACGTCGACGACGTTGTCGCCAAAGCCGCAGACGGAGACGTCGAGGTCGGTAAACTCCATGGGATTCTCCCTTCTGGTGTGCCCGGGGGGACGCAAAGGGAAACGTCCCCTTTGCGTCCGATGCAAAGGGAAACGTCCCCTTTGCGTCCCCCCGGGACTGGACTGGCTTGCGGACTAGTACTGGACCTTGCCCATGTAGCGGCGGTAGTCGGGGTCATGGTCAAAGACCTTGCCACGGGCCGCGCGCAGGGTGACGTTCATCTCGTAGAACAGGATGGGGTCGAGGTACGGGCGGACGGACTCGTCGATGACGTCCATGCCGTACTCGAGGGCGTCGAGCACCATGAGGGTGTCGGTGTGGGTCTTGAGGAACGCGAGGGCGCGCTCGTCCATCATGCGGTTGACGCCGGAGCCCATCTGCAGGAAGTAGAAGACGCCGTCCTCGGTGCACTCGAACGGGCCATGGAAGTACTCGCCGGAGTGGATGTAGCAGCAGTCCTGCCACTGCATCTCCTGGAGCGAGCAGATCGCGAAGCCGTAGGTCTGGCTGAACGCGGGGCCAGAGCCCAGGATGTAGAGGAACTTGTGCTCCTTGCACAGGGCCGCGAAGCGCTCGCCCAGCTCGGCGTCGCACTTGGCCTTGGCGGCGACCAGGATCGGGTCCATCTTGGCGATGCCCTCGACCAGCGCGTCGTAGAGGTCGATGCCCTCGAGCGCCTTGATGAGCTCGGCGGCGAGCATGAGGCTGAACGCCGCAGGCTTCTCGGACTGCGGGGTCTCGTCCTCCCACACGTACACCCAGCAGGGCCACTCGCCGGAGTCGATGCGCGAGCCGGCGTTGTTGGTCATGGCGATGACCGCGGCGCCGCGGGACTTGGCCAGCGTGGCGGCGTCGTAGTTCTCGGGGGTGTTGCCGGAGTGGCTGCAGGTGATGACGAGGGTCTCCTCGCCCAGCTTGGCGGGCGGCATGAGGCAGAACTCACGGCCGGTGTAGAAGGCGGAGACGATGCCCTTGCTCTGGGCGTTGACCAGGTAGCTGGCGGGAATCATGTCGATCATGGAGCCACCGCAGGCAACCCAGTAGACCTGCTTGATGGACGGCTTCTCGGCAAGCACTGCGTCGATGTACTCTTTGGGGGTCATGTGATGCTCCTTATCTCTCTTCGTGCGCGTTCGCGCGTTTTACCTAGGTTGGTCGGACGTCTAGATTTCCTCGTCGAAGTAGCGCTCGAGGTTGTGGAAGTTGCGGAAGTCGGCGGCGGCAGGGTCGTCCATGTAACAGCCGTCCGTGATCTCCTGACCAAGGAAGCCCTGATAGTTGTACCTGTTGAGGATCTCGACCCAGTTGTAGAGGCTGCGGTCGCCATCACCCCAGACAAGGTGCCCGTACGGGTTGCAGTCGATGAAGTGCATGGTGCGGATCTCGTCGCCGAAGGTCTCGAACCACTGGTCGAGGGTCTCGCCGGACACGCTCATGGCGACGGTGTCGACCATGATCTTGAAGTTGGGGTGGTTGACCTCGTCATACATGCGCTTGGTGTCCTCGAGGGTCACCACGAGCTGGCTCTCCTGCGGGCGCAGCGACTCTATACACAGGATGACACCCTCCTGCTGGGCCACGTCGGAGAGACGGGAGAGCATCTCGCGGCTGCGCTTCCAGGCCTCCTCGCGGTCCTCGTTCCAGTAGCCCCAACCGGAGTTGATGGAGAGGTACGGGGCGCCCAGCTCGGCACCGAGCTTGATGCCGTTGCTGAAGTAGTCGAAGATCGGCTCGACGAGGTAGGGCTCCTGCGGGTTCACCTGGTAGGGCGAGACCACGTTCTCGGGGCAGACCACGTTGGTCTTGAGGCCATAGCCCTCGATCTTGTGGCGCAGGGCCTTGGCATCCTGGTAGCCATAGCGATCCATGTAGACGTGCGGCATGTTGATCCACAGCTCGATGCCGGTGAAGCCCAGCTCGGCCTGGCAGCGCAGGAACGAGTCGAGGGACCACTGGCCCCAGTGGATGTTCATGCCGTTGACCTGGTCACGGCGAATGGTGGGGTAGCTCATCTTTACGCCTCCTCGTCGACGAAGTACTTGGACAGTGCGGCGAAGTTGGCCTTGTCGGCGGCCTTGGGGTCGTCGTAGTAGCGGTCGTCGGTCAGCTCCTGGGAGAGCAGGCCCTCGTAGCCAAACTCGTTGAGCACGTTGATGTAGCGCTCGAGCGGGAAGAGGCCCTCGCCCCACGCGAGGTGGGCGTAGGGACGGCCGTCGACGAAGTGGCAGTGGACGATCTTGTCGCCCAGGCGCTCGAACCACTGGCGCGGGGTCTCGCCCTGCACGCCCATGGCAACGGTGTCGAGGGCAGCGCCCAGGTACGGGTTGTCGACGGCCTCGACCAGGCCAGCGATCTCGTCGAGGGTGATGCAGGTGCGTGCCTCCTGCGGGCGCACGGCCTCGAGGGCGACGGTGACGCCTGCCTCCTGGGCATAGCCCGCGATCTCGGTGAAGTGGCGGATGGCGCGGTCGTAGATGACGTCATGCGCCTCGTCCATGGTGTCGCCGCAGGCGTTGGTGAGCATCATGTTGGCACCCATGCGACGGCAGACGTCCATGCCGCGCTTGAGGTACTCCATCGACTTCTTGTGGGCGGCCTCGTCGGCGTAGTTGTTCTTCCACTGGAAGCACGAGCACTCGGGAGTGAAGAGCGCGATGCGAAGGCCGCGGTCCTCGGCCATCTTGCGGACCTCCTCCGGATTCTGGTTCCAGTCGAAGTCCATGTTGAAGTGAGGTGCCTGCCCCACGAGCTCGATCACCTCGTAGCCCGCCTCGGCATGCCCGTCAAGCAGGTAGTCGAGCGGGTACATGAGGTAGTGGATGCCCATCGCGCTGACTTGGGACCTCTTGATGTGAGCCATCTCTTCTCCTTTCCGCGCCTAGAGGCTCTCGTGGACGATGCGGCCGTTCGAGAGGGTGAGCGCCACGCCGGTACCGCGGGCCTGCGTGGGGTCGATGCCAAGGACGTTGCGGTCGAGGACGACCAGGTCGGCCAGCTTGCCCTCCTCGAGGGTTCCCAGACGGTCCTCCGCATAGCAGTTGTAGGCACCGTTGGCGGTCCAGGCCGTGAGCATCTCGGGGACGGTGAGCATGTTCCCGGGGTTGACGATGACGCCGTCGTCGAAGCAGCCGCCGCAGCCACAGAAGATCGACTCGCCAAGGTGCGGGATGAGCAGCGGGAGGTCGGTGCCGCAGGACACCACGATGCCGCTGTCCCACATCTTGCGGCGGTTCCAGAAGCGCGCGAAGCGCTCGGGGCCGATCTGGCGCAGGGCCATCTCCTGGATGTCAGCCGCGGCGTCGAGCGACTGGATCTGCGGGTAGACCTCGACGATGCCGCCCAGGGCGCCAAAGCGCTCGAGGTCGGCGGGGTTGGTGCACTCGAGGTCGGTGATGGCGTGACGGTTGAGCAGGCGTCCCGCGGCGTCCTTCGCGCAGAGACGGTCGTAGGCATCGACCGTATGACGCACCGCGCCGTCACCCTGGCAGTGCAGCGAGTAGCGGAAGCCCGCGGCGTCGATGGCGGCGAGCTCGGACTCGATGAGCTCCCACTCGACCGGCACGGCCACGCGCATGGTGGGGTCGCTCGTGTAGGGGTCGATGTACTCGGCAAGGCCACCCGCGACGCCGCGGTCGGTCATGCGGTTGTAGCCCGAGAACGAGACGAAGGGGCCGGTGAAGCGGTCACGCATGCGGATGCCATGCTCGACGTTCGCGCCAAAGCCCACGGGCTGGCTCATCATGCTCACGCGCAGGCTCATCTCGCCCGCCTGCTCCATGCGCTCCATGACGTCGGCGAAGCCGTAATAGTCGTCGAAGGTCATCTCCTTGATGGCGGTGACGCCACGGGCGTTGAGCATGCGCATGTAGTCGCGGTAGCGCGCCTGGACCTCAGGCATGGCGAGGTACTCGGGCATCATGCGCCAGATCATCTCGGACCAGCAGGCCTCGGGGGTGAACTGGTAGCGCTCGCGGGCCGCGGCGTTCATCCAGCAGGTGCCGCGATCGGCCGTGAAGGCGACGACGGGGCGCGTGGGGAACGCGGCGCTGAGCCTGTCCTCGGCATCCTCGGCAAAGCCCGCGGGGTTCCAGGCATGGCCAAAGAGGCCAGACTCGCCCGGGTGAGCGGCGTCGTAGGCGCGAAGCGCCGAGATGCCCTCGTCGGCGTCACGAGCGCCGGAGAGGTCGCAGCCCAGCCCCTCGAGCACCCAGCCCGAGAAGAACGTGTGAACGTCGGTCATGCCGGGCATGACGGTGCGCTCGCCGGCGTCGATGACGCGGGTGGCGTGCTCCGTAAACCGCACGGCATCGGAGGCGGCGCCCACCGCCTTGATGATTCCGTCCTCGACGGCGACGAAGCCATCGAACGCCGCGGCGCCCGTCGCCGGGAAGACGTTCCTCGAGAGAATGACGATGCTGTCTGACATCTTGTGCCCTTCCCTGTTCGAAAACTGATAGATAGCTGGTACGCGCTGGTATCGACGTGGGTTCACACCGTTCCGGGATACCTTCCAAGTTCATTCTGGCATATATATAACGTTATATAACGTTTTAGCGGTAGACGGGCTGATTTTGCCGTGAGCGGCATCACTTCATCAGACGCCCACAAACACCCTGATGACCTCCTCGATCGCCCCGTCCCAGAAGAGGAAGTCATGGTCTCCCGAATGCTCGAAGTACGCATGCTCCCAGCCCATGTCGTCGAGCGACCGGGAGAAAGACCGGCTCTGCGGGGCAAGTCGGTCCCGGTCCCCACAGCATTGGACGAGCTTGGGTCGAACGCCGGGGTCGACCGCCGCCGCCATCCGCACGAGCTCGTCATGCACGGGACCAGCTGCGCCATAGTAGGCCTGGACCTCGGGCAGCATCGCGCCTTCCCACGAGAGGAGGGACTCCGCGCCCTCGAGAATCGAGAGGTCGCACACGGCCGAGAGCATGCCCACGCCAGCAAAGGCATCGGGGTGCGTGAACGCGACCTTCGCCGCACCATAGCCACCCATGCTCTCCCCCGCCACGAAGGTGTGCGCACGGTCCGTCGGCATGCGGAAGAACCCGCCCATCATGCGTGGCAGCTCCTCGGCGACGTAGCTGAGGTAGGCCGGTCCAAAGGCGGTGTCGGTGTAGAAGCTCCTCTGGACCTCGGGCATGACGACCCACAGGTCATAGAGCTTGGCATACGTCTCGATCTTGGAGAAGCGCACCCACTCGTCGCAGTTGGCCCCCAGGCCATGCAGCAGGTAGAGCACGCGCGGCTCTCCCTCGACGATGGGCCAGAAGTCCTCCGACTCGTCGGGGACGATGACGTTGACATGCGTGGTCTGGCGCAGGCACGTCGAGTAGAGGTTCCCGCTGAAGAGTCCCATGACGCCTCCTAAGAAGGACGGCCCCCACCCGAGGGTGAGGGCCGTCCGACAAGTCGTTATGCGGTGGCATCCATTGCCTAGGCAACAGGCAGCATGCCGGAGATGGCGGTGATGACGATACCGACGACGATGAGCACGAGGATGAACTTCCAGCAGGTCTTCCACCACTGCTCGAGGCTGATCTTGGAGACGCCGAGGCCGGCGACGGTCATGCCAGCCGTGGGGCTGATGGAGTTGATGGTCTGGTTGGCGATGCACATGGCGGTGACGGCACCCTCGGGGTTGACGCCCATGAGCTCGGTCAGCGGGCCAACGATGGGCATCGTGAGGGCGGCCATGCCGGAGGAGCTGGGCACCAGGAAGGTGAGCAGGCCGTAGACGATGTAAAGCATCGTGGTGTAGATCGGGGCGGGGACGCCGGCCAGCAGGTTGGCCAGGAAGTTGAGGATGGTGTCGATGATCATGCCGTTCTCGGCGATGACGAGGATGGAGCGGGCGAGGCCGATGACGACCGCGGCGTACGCGAAGTCGGACATGCCCTTGACGAACTCCTCGGCCATCTCACGCTCGGTGAGGCCACCGACGACGCCGGCGAGCAGGCCCATGCCGGTAAAGACGGCGGAGATCTCGTCCATGTACCAGCCCTGGGTGATGAGACCCCACACGATGAGGCCCATGCCGCAGGCGAAGACCAAGAGGACGCCCTTCTGGCGGCCGGTGAACTCGACGTCGAGGGCGTCGTCGGTCACGGAGAACTCGACGCGCTTGGCGAAGTCGTCATGGTAGGTGATGGAGGAGGTGGGGTCGGCCTTGACCTTGCGGGCATAGCGCATGACCCAGAAGATGGTCATGCCCATGACGATGACCCAGGTGATGCCGCGCAGCCACAGCTGGGGGTTGCCCTCGATGCCGATGATGCCCTGGGCGATGAGGACGTTGAAGGGGTTGATCGTGGAGGCGATGTAGCCAGCGTTGGGACCCATGAAGCAGACCATGAAGGCGGTCATGGAGTCATAGCCCATTGCCATCATCATGGGGATGAAGATGGCGTAGAAGGGCAGTGCCTCCTCGGACATGCCGAAGGTGGTGCCACCGATGCCAAAGAGGATCATGGCGACGGGAATGATGAGGACGTCCTTGTCCTTCAAGATCTTGATGAGTGCCGCCATGCCCGCGTTGATCGCGTTCGTCTTGGTGATGATGGCGAAGGCGCCACCGATGAGCAGGACGAAGGCCACGACGTCAGAGGCATACTGGATGCCCTGCGTGGGGGCCATGAGGAGCTGGAAGATGCCCTGACGCAGGTCGCCGTCCTCGGAGACCTTCTCAACGGGGGCATAGGTGCCGGCGACGGCGACGTTACGGGTGCCGGCTGCCGTCTCCATCTCCACGCGCTCGAACGAGCCCGAGGGAACGATCCACGTGAGGATCGCGAACAGCACCATCAGCACGAAGCAGATGGTGTACACGTGCGGGATCTCAAATCCCTTCTTCTTCTGGGTAATGGCCTCCTCAGCCATGTCTCCCCCTTCCCTGTGGTTCCTTTACTACCTTGTCATACAAACGTGCCAGAACGTTATAGACGTTATAACACGTTATAACATGTAAGAAAAGCACTAATTTACGAGGGAACTCCGGTGGGCGGTAGCTGTTGGGGGCTAAGCGTCACCTCGGGAAAGACAGACGGCCGACGCCCGTAGGCGCCGGCCGCCAGCAGCTTGCTTGGGATGCCTAGACCACGAAGGTGAAGCGGGAGCCCACGATGTACTGGTGCTCGAAGAACAGGGCCTCGCCGTTGTTGCCCAGCATGCACGACTCGAGAAGGAACAGGGGCTCGCCCACGCTGACCGAGAGGTCGCGGGCGACGTCCGTGGTGGCGAGGACGATCTCGATGGTGCTGGGAGTCGAGTCGTCGGGCTTGAAGCCGAGCCTGTCCTCGATGACGTCGAAGAGCGACACGTCGTCGAGGTTCGCGTCCATGAGGAACGCGAACCGGTCGTAGTTGTAGTAGTTGTTCTCGAGCATGATGGGCTCGCCGTCAGCCGTGCGGACGCGACGGATGTAGACGAGCTTGTCGTCGGGCGAGAGGCCAAGGTAGCGCTGGCCCTCCGCCCCCGCAGAGACGACCTGGCGGTCGAGGACGCGAGCGCCCGGGACGAGACCGTTGACCCTGCAGGTGTCGGAGAAGCTCAGCACCATGCTCTCCTGCGTGATCTTGCGCCTGAGCTTGCGGTGGATGACATAGGTGCCCTTGCCCTGGCGCTTGGTGAGCAGGCCCTGCTCCACCAGCTCCTCGACGGCACGGCGCACCGTGATGCGGCTCACGGAGTACATCTCGGACAGCTCCGCCTCGGAGGGGATCTTCTCGCCCGTGGCGTAGGCACCCGACTCGATACTGCGCTTGATCTCCTCCATGACCTGCTGATACAGGGGGGTGAGGGACTCCTCGTCCAGTCTCGTCTCTCCTGCCATGCTTCACGCTCCCGCTCAATCGATGTTCTATGCACAAGCACGCTGCGTCATATCTCACGCAAGTTTACTTGTGACGCTCGCCTAGTGTCTGCCGATTTTTTCAACTTCTCGACATCTCACAAGGAAAACTAGTTCACAATATATAACGTACTATAACGTCTTTTACAAGGAGGATGTCATGTCATTCATGAGGGAGCTGTTCGGTACCGAGAAGCCCATCCTTGGCCTGCTTCACCTGCACCCGCTTCCCGGAGATCCCTTCTACCCCAACGATTGCACCATCGATGACGTCATAGCCGCGGCCGAGGCCGACCTCGCCGCGCTGCAGGCAGGAGGCGTCGACGGGGTACTCGTCACCAACGAGTTCAGCCTCCCCTACCAGAGCCACGTCTCCCCCGTCACCACCGCCGCCATGGGTTGCGTCATCGGTGCCATCAAGAGCCAGTTCAAGGTTCCCTTTGGCGCCGAGGCCATCTATGACGGCGACGCCACCATGGACCTGTGCGCGGCCACCGGGGCCACATTCACGCGCTGCGTGTTCACCGGTGCCTGGTCGGGCGACGGCGGCATCGTGAACCGCGACATTGCCCACACCCTGCGTCACAAGCACGACCTGCGCCTTGATGACCTCAGGCTCTTCTACTTCATCACCAGCGAGGGCGAGCGCAGCATTGGAGGTCGCGACGCCGTCGAGATGGCGGGCTCGCTGCTGTTCAACGTCCGACCGGACGCCTACGTCGTGGGCGGCTCGGGTCCCGGCCGTCCCGCGACCACCCAGCTCTTCCACGACGTCGTGGCGGTGTCCGGCGACGTGCCCGTGGTCTGCGGCACCGGCTGCCGCGAGTCCAACGCCGCCGAGGTCCTCTCGGTGTGCTCCGGCGCGTTCGTGGGGTCCTCCTTCAAGCGTGACGGCGTCTTCGAGAATCCCATCGACCAAGAGCGCGTCACCTCATTCATGAACGTGGTGCGTGACATCCGCGGAAAGGAGTAACCCATGGCACGCTACTTCATCGGCATTGACATCGGCACCGGAGAGACGCGCGGCGCCCTCATCGACGAGGCCTGCAAGGTCGTGGCCAGCGAGGCCGTACGCCACAACGTGTCCAACCCCAAGCCCGGCTGGTTCGAGATGGACCCCGAGACCGAGTGGTGGCCTGAGTTCTGCCAGGTGAGCCACTCGCTCATCGAGAAGGCGGGCATCTCGCCCGACCAGATCGGCTGCGTGGGCCTCTCGTGCATGGGCTGCGACTGCATCCCCGTCGACGCCGAGGGCACCGCCCTCTCCAAGGCCATCCTCTACGGCGTGGACTCCCGTGCCACCGGCGAGATGGCCGAGCTCGCCCAGATGCTGGGCGACCGCGCCGATGAGGTCATGGGCCACGAGATCTGCACCAGCGACATCGCGCCAAAGATCATGTGGTTCAAGAACAACATGCCCGAGGTCTGGGCGGCGGCCGACAAGTTCCTCACCGGCTCGAGCTACCTCTGCGCCAAGCTCACGGGCGAGTTCACCATCGACGTCTACCTGGCCGAGGAGTTCATGCCCTGCTACGACGGCACGACATGGGAGGTCGACGAGGCGGGCTGCGCGGGCATCTGCCGCCCCGACCAGATGGCTCGCGTCATGCGCGCCACCGACATCGCCGGCACCGTCACCCCTCGCGCCGCCGCTGAGACGGGCCTTGCCGAGGGCACGCCGGTGCTGGTGGGCACTGGCGACTCCGGCGCCGAGGCCATCTCGACCGGCATCTTCCAGCCGGGTGACATCATGGTCCAGCTGGGCTCCACCGCCTTCTTCGTGTGCATGACCGAGGAGCTGGTCAACGAGCCGCGCCTGTGGCCGGGCACCTTCATCATCCCCGGCACCTACTCGCTGTGCGCGGGCACCAACACCGCCGGGGCCCTCACCAAGTGGCTCCGCGACGTCGCCTACCAGGACGCCAAGGCCGCCGAGGAGGCCGGTGGTCCCAATGCCTTCGCCGTCATGGCCGAGGAGGCTGCGAGCGTCCCGGCCGGCGCGGAGGGCCTCGTGTGCCTCCCCTACCTCGCGGGCGAGCGCACCCCCATCAACGACCCCGAGGCACGTGGCATGTTCTTTGGCCTCACCACCAACCATACGAGGGCTCACCTGTCCCGCGCCGCCATCGAGGGCATCTCCTGCACCATCGCCCAGCACTTCGACGTCATCGCCGAGAACGGCGTACAGCTCAAGAAGGTCATGTGCGCGGGCGGCGGCACCAAGAACGAGGTCTGGCTGCAGTGCGTGGCCGACATGATCGAGCGTCCGGTGGCGGTCTCTGAGGTCACGATCGGCTCCGCCTACGGCGACGCCCTCATGGCCACCCTGGGCGGCGGCGCGTTCTCGAGCTGGGCCGAGCTCGACGAGGCGGTCAAGCCCGCCCGCGTCTACGAGCCCAACCCCGACAACTTTGCCACCTATCGGGCCCTTCGTGACCGCTTCAGGAGACTCTACGAGGCGAACAAGGAGATAATGCACGAGAGGTAACCCAGACAGAGGCCTGGACAAAGGTAACAGGTACCTTTGTCCAGTGAGGAGGAAGCATGGGAGAGGGCAAGTCCAAGAAGTGCGTCATCTGCGGCGAGAAGACCGAGCAGGTCGCGACCGTCTACCTCGGCCATGAGAACCGCAGCAAGGGCGGACGCGTCTCCATGGACTATAAGCAGCTCAGCAAGCCCGTCTGCGAGAAGTGCGCCCGCGAGCGCCACGACAAGGACCCGCTGCGCTGGCTCTTCCCCCTCGTGCTCCAGCTTGGCTGGTTCGAGCTGGTGAGGGCAGGTCACACCTTCCTCGGCTACATGGGCATGCTCTTTGCCATCTATGGCCTCTACAAGCTCGTCACCAACCTCGGCGAGCTCCTCTGGCGCAAGCTCAAGCCCGAGCAGGAGCCTCCCAGCTGGCTTGCGGGCCCCGAGACCATGGCCGACCTTGCAAGCGAGTGCCTCAAGCATCACCTCAAGGGCAAGTACGTGGGCACCTCGGAGCATCTCGAGACCATTCGCGAGTTCGAACGCCACACGGCATCCAAGGGCTAGGACTGGACAAAGGTACCTGTTACCTTTGTCCAGCCACGAGCTCGAAGCTGAGCGTGACCGGGTTGTGGTCGCTGTAGGCAAAGCCCGCGTCCACGTTGGTCGCCGTCGCACGGACGTTGTCGCTCACCACGAAGCCGTCGACCGTCACGGTGTAGTTGACACCCGGCTCGTAGGGGATGTCGGGTCCACGGCAGGTCGCGACATCAGCGAGGTTCTCGGCAACCACGACCGAGAATCCCTCAGGCAGCAGGTCGTCGTCAAAGGTCGACACCCAACTGGGGATGAGCTGTTCGCTGGGGTAGAGGTCGACCGAGCCGGCCAGGGCATGGTTCCAGTCCCCGCCAACGATGACGTAGTTGCCCGCGGCACGCTCGTCGGCCATGAAGCCGCAGAGCAGGTCGAGCTGCTTGGCACGGTAGACGCCACCGGCGTCATAGGCACTCATGTGGCTGTTGACCAGCACCAGCTGATGACCGTCACTCGTTGGGTAGCGCGTCACCATGAAGCAGCGATCGAGGTCGAAGTACTTCCAGGGGAAGCTCTCGTCGATGGGGTAGCTGCGCCGCACGACCTCGGATGCGGCATGGTTCGAGAGGGTGAGCAGACCGGCGCTCACGCGACCGTGCGGGTCGGTGAAGGGATAGGCCAGGAAGGCGCTGTGGAAGTTGGACGCGAAGTAGGCCTGGTAATAGGGAAACGCCCCCTCGACCATCGCGCGCTGGTTCACGTGGTAGCTGCGGTCGGAGTCGTCGTCGACCTCCTGGAGGATGGCAAAGTCCGGGCCAAGCCCCTGGAGCACGGAGATGGCGCCGTCGGTGCACGCGAGGACGCTCTCCTCGCTCACCGCAGTGCCATGCTCGCCACGCGTGGGGGTGCCGTCAGCCATGACGCCGGTGTCCATGAAGAAGGTGTAGTCGGGCGTGTAGGCACCAAAGCCAATGTTGTAGGTCGCCACGGTGTAGGTCTGCCCGACCTCGACCGGCGAGGTGTCGGCCGCGAGATAGCCCTCGGGTGCTATGGACACACCGTCCTCGATGCGGCTGTAGGTGAGCTCGAGGTAGGCGACGTACCCACCCACGACGATCACGATGGTGGCGAGGATCGCGCCGATGACCTTGAGGAGGACCTTGGCCGCGTTGGACATCTCACACCCCTAATCGACGGACTTGAGGCTTTCTACCATGTCGATGGCCCGCAGCTTGGGCAGCAGCGTCGCCATGACGACGAGCGAGAACGCGATCGTGAGGGCGAAGGCGACGGCGAAGCTGGGCGCATGGATGGCACGCCCGAACATGACGACGTCGACCTCTGCGGTCACCACCACGAACCCCTCCATGATAACGCCGAGGCCCAGGCCGATGAGGGCGCCTAGGCAGACGAGCAGTAGCGTCTCGCGAAAGACGTAGGCAGCCACCTCGCGACGGTCGAAGCCAAGCACCTTGAGGCTCGCGATCTCGCGCGTGCGCTCGATGAGCTGGATGTTGGTGAGGTTGTACAGGACGATGAACACGAGCGCCGCGGCAGCCACGATGAGCACGACGACGACCATGTTCACGCTGCGGAGCGACTTTCGGTAGGAGTCGACCTGCTCGGTGTTGAAGGTCACCGTGGTGACCTCGTCCCTGTCGGAGAGGACCTCGGCCACGTCCGAGCGTGCCTCCTCGTTGTCGGGGATGTCCGCGAGGACCGAGTCGGGCGCGGGGACGGAGCCCCACGCCTGTCCCAGGGCATCGCCTCCCACGTAGAGGTGTATCTCAGGTCGACCCCCGCCTCGTAGAGCTTCGTTGCGACGGTCACCCTGAACTGGTGGAACGACGGCCTCACGAAGTGGTCGTCTGGGCCGATGAGCCTCGTAATCATGGGGCCCTTGCCCCTGCTGAACCCGGTGGTCGCCGTGAGCTGGGGGAACCTGTCCTGGGTGTTGATGCAGGGGATCTCGTCCGCGTGGGTGAGTAGGAGCGCGTGGTACGAGTCCACGAGCGAGCTGCTCGAGTAGTACCTGCCCTTCTGCTTCTCCGTCGCGATCAGAGACCTCGTACCGAGTCTCTCTCTCGCGTCCCTGCAGTTTTCTTCGAGCCAGAGGTACGCCTCCAAGGCGGTCGCGTTGAGCGCGGCGTGCGCCTCCTTGTAGTTCCTGTTGCCCTTCGCCCCCTTGAACGTCTTGAAGTCGATGTAGTCGAGGTCGGGCTGCCCTCCGAATCCCTTGCTCACGCGAAGCGCCCCCTCCTCCAAGGCGACGAGCTCGGCGGAGCGCAGCCCCACCTGGGAGGCGAGGAGCGTCGCCGCGGCGGCCACGCGCAGGCGGTTGGAGGACGCGGGGTCGTGCATAACCCGCTTGCAGACAGCGACGAGCGGGTCGAGGTAGTCGTCCGGGATGGCTTCGTGGCCAGACATGAAGTCGATCTTCCGGGCAGCCTCCTTCGAAATCCTGTCGAAGAAGGGAAGGAGCTCCGGGTCGGCGACTCCACCGAAGTATGTGTCACAGAAGCGCAGGAGCCTGTAAAGCCTCCTCGCCTCGGTCGTCTGGTGGCTGAAGCTCATGTGGGAGATGGCCGCCCTTCTGCGCTCGTAGTCCTCCACGGTCATGAGCCTGAGGCCCCTCCCGTCAATCCCCATCGCCTCGAGCGCGATGATGCAGGTCCTTGCGTAGTTGAACGCCGTCTGGACCTTCGTCCTCCGCCAGAATAGGCAGCAGAGCGTGTGGAGCTTGACGATGTCGCCGAGGTCGGTGCGGGGGAACGTCATCCTCAGCGTCGTGGGAGGTATCGGAAGGTCGGTGATGCTGCTGAGGTCCCACTCCTCGTCGTTGAAGTCGATCGTCACGCCGAGGCCCAGGGGTATGGTGGGGTTGAGGCGCAGGTCCGCCAGCATCGCCTCGCCGTCGAACATCATGCTGCGGATTGACACGACGCGCGCAGAGGCGGGCGCCTCGTCCACGACCCTCCACGGGTTCTGGTCGAGCTTAGTGGCGAGCATCGTCTGCCTCCCTCAGCTGGTACATGCGGGCGAGGTACGCGAGGTACAGCCGCTTGACGGCGAGGAGGTGGTCCCGTTCGTGCCGGTTCGCCCCCGCCGCCTTGATCATGTCGTTCACTCCCCGGACGGCCGCCTCCATCTCCGGTATCCGCTCCGGTGACGTCACAAACCCGGGGCACATGAGGCAGGTCACGGTGCCGGCCACGTCGCAGTCGGCCCTCCTACAGAAGCCCGCGCCGCCTTCGACCGAGTCCTCCTCGCCGACGTCATCGGGAGTCCCCTCGTCCACGCTTCCGCGAAGGTCGGGCGACCCTATCTCGATGCCGTGGACCGCCTCCAGGTACTCGCGGATGTCGTCCCGCACGTAGTAGCGCTCCGTGACGTCGATGGACGAGTGGCCCGTCAGCGGCCGAAGCGCGAGGCGGCTGAGGTTGTGCCTGATTCCCCTCAATACGACCTCGGTCTCGTACCGCCTCCTGACGTTCCTGGGGTTGAAGTGCTTCACCCCGACGGCGTCGCAGGCGGAGTCGATGTGTCTCCCCAGCTCGAAGCTGTCCATGTGGCCGACGAAGCCTATCGAGTGCCCGGGGTAGAGGAAAACCCTCCCGTTGATGCCCTCGCGGGGGTCCTTCGACAGCTCCTCGGTCATGTCTGCGAGGGCGTCGATGAGCCGACCGGCGAGCCTGGGTATCTGTACCTGCCTCTTCCCGTATACGTCGGTCTTCGTCGAGCAGTCGACGTACCTCGTCACGCCGTCCTTCGCCTTCCGCAAGTCGCCCCTCCTCAGAGAGAGGATGTCGCCTATTCTCAGTGGCGTGAGCGACTGGACGCAGATTGCGGTGTAGACGCACCTGTCGAAGAGAGACCTCTCGGCGCGCGACTCGAGCTCGTCGAGCACCTTCCCGAGGTCCTCGAGCGGTACGGCTGCGCTCTCGTCCGGCGCCCACCTGTCGCTCTTCTCGCTCGACTCCAGGAAGAGGTACGCAGCCCCGTCGACCTCCCATGCCCCCGTCGATTCCCCGTAGCGAAGAATCGACCTCAGCCACCCCTTCGCGTGTCTTATCCCGGACGGACCGATCTCCTCGGACCTTGCGGCAACGTATTCGACGACGGGGCGGAGCCCGACCTCCCGAATGGGTGGAGCCCATCCGGGTGACCTCCTGACGACGTCGAAGAACCTCTTCAGGCGCGGGGGGAGGCGTCTCACGTAGTAGACGTTGTCGCACTCCCGCCACAGCCACTCCTTGAGCACCCGCCTCATGTCCGCGTCGTCGTAGGAGAGGTCCATGGCCGCGGGGACGGGCGACACGTTCGTCCTGGCGAGCTCGTCTCTCGACGGGAACAGGAACCACTTGTCGCTGCTCGGAACCGGGTCGAGGGGGTTGTGGAGGACGCCCCGGTAGCCCTTGCGCCAGTACTCGAATAGGTGGTGGTGCTCAAGGAGTTGCGGCGGGAGCCCCGTGGCGAACGTAAACTGGCTCTGCCCGTCGGGGAGCAGGTCCATGACGCGCTTGTAGAACCTTCGTAGGTATCTGTACGACCTGGCGCTGGCGTCGGGTCTTCCGTCCAGCCACTCGAGCTGACGGGAGAAACCCTCTACGGTGAACTCGCTCAACGATTTGGGGACGTACCCGAGCGCCTCGGAGAATCCGGAGAAGAACGGGTCGTTGAGGTGCTGGGCCTGCCCCCAATCCTCGACGGCCTGCACCGACTCCCTCAGGATCCTCCGGCACAGCTTGGAGTCGGTGTCGATGGCCACCCGTCTGACTATCTCCTCCCCATGCGAGGTGATGACCCACAGGTCGAATCCAGGGTAGCCGCGCGAGCGGAGCTCGGGCGTCATCACCCTGGTCCACTGCTGTGGCCCCGTCGCCTCGATGCCGCACTCGTTCTCCCTCGCCCACTCGAAGATGGGGTCTTGGTCGTGGAAACCCGTCCTTTCTGCCACGAGGAGCGCGATGCGCGTCAGGTTCCCGAAGCGGAAGATCCTCCCGTCCGACCTGAATCGGTTGGTGATGAGCGCCGAGAGCCAGTCGCGGGTGACACCCCCGCGAGCCTTGAGGCCGGCCAGAGGGTCGATGAGCTCCATCGACATCCGCCAGACCTCGTCGCGTCTGTCTGCTCCGAGGGAGATGGCGTGCAGGGCCAGCGTCACGGTGACGAACCGGTCGAAGGTCGGGCACCCGCTGTCAGCGAAGATTCTCGCAGCGCCATGGTCCAGCGTCCCGAGCACCTCCTCCGGGAGGCCGACGGTCGACTCGAGCTCCCAGAGGACCGTCTCCGTGCAGTCCCTTACGGTGATGCCGTGTCCGTGGGCGTACTTCCTCAGGCCGAGTCCGCTGTCGAGCACCCGGCCGGTCAGTCCTTCAGCCATCTTCATTTCCCCCGAACAGCTCCTCCTCGATCTCGCCCACGATCTCCCTCTGCATTCTCCAGACGTCCTCCTCCGTCGGCCGGTGATAGACCTCCGTCGAGTGGATGCTCCTGTGCCTCATGAGGGTCATTACCTCGTACTCTCCGCAGCCCAGGACGTTGGTGAGCAGCATCGCGTACCCGTGACGGAACCTGTGGTTCAGGTTCGTGGACCTCGTGCCCTTGTCGACGGGGATCTCGATCGCCTGCAGGACCGACCGCAGCCTCTTGTTCCACGCGCTTGCTGATAGGGGCCTGCCTGCCCTGCTGACAAAGAGGTACTCGTTCACTTCGCCGCCCTCTACGGAGTCTGCCCTGCACTCCGGGGAGGTTGAGGGGTGATGCACCTCGGCGTAGTCGGCGATCTCCCCGAAGAGGCTTCCGGAGACGTAGACGCTTTGGTACCCGACCCTTCGCTTGCGGTACTCCGGCGAGCGGTACGTTGCTTCGGACTTCGCGTCAAGCAGGTTCTTTGCCTTCATCCAAGGCCTGTCGGTGGCGCGGTTCCTGAGCACGATCCAATGGCGGATGTTGCCATCCCGCTCCACTGATGACTTCAGGTCCTCGGTGGTCAGGCCTAGCGCCTCTCCTATCCTGAGCCCGTGCTCGAACATGAGCCTGCAGAGCAAAGTCCCCGCGACGTCGCCCCTTCGATGCAGCTCCTCCCGAATGGACCGGTACTGCGGGATGCTGAAGTAGCGGGGGGCCTCGAACTCTGGCGCGGGGGTTGCCCTGAGCCTGAGCGGTGCGACGCCGGCAATGGCCCTTCGTGCCCAGGAGGAGTCGGCCCTTTCCAAGAAGGGACTCGACTCGCACCCGAGGCTCCTTGCGTATGACCTGACGTGCTTGAGGTATGCGCCGACCGTCGCCTCGGACCGCGCCGTCCTGAGGTCGAACGAGATGGAGGCCCCGTCTGAGAGGGTCCCCCTGAGGAACTGCATGAAGCCCGACGCCTCCGTACGAGAGAACTGCCGGAATGGGACCCCAATCGATTTCGAGAAGGTCTCCAGCAGCTTGAGCGCAGTTGCCATCTGCCTCACGCTGTTCTCGGAGACGGCGAGCATCTCTCTGGTCACGAACGCGGAGGGGTCGTAGAGCAGGTTTAGGTCAGCGTCGTAGAACACGCAGACCATCCTGCCACCGGCCTGGACTATGCGACAGCTGACGTCCACGGGCTTTCCGTCAGCAAGGAATCTGGACCCGCCGCCCGCAGGGTCTTCGACTTCGACTATGCGCATGGGGACACCCCAAACACCTGGCTTGTACACGCAGATTATATGCAAAACAGGGTCGGGCTTTTCATGTTCTGAGAGAACCAACGGGCGCAAGGCACCCCGCCCCATGGACACGCCATGCCCCGGGACCCCTCCCGGCCGCCCCGCACAACGCCGGTCAAGGGCCCCACGGAACCCCGCACAAATCCAAGGGCGATTGGTGGAGGTTGCCATGGAGCACCGTTGCCCCTCGCCTACCACGGGGCGGGAACCCTTGGCCTCCAAGGGTGGCAAGCGCGCACGGACGGTCCGTGCGGCACCGCCACCCGAAGGGAGACAAGGACATGGCAACCACCAAGAGCATCAAGCGTCACACGAGCAAGGCGGAGCGCCAGCAGGCGCGCGAGAAGGCGCAGGAGCGCGCGCGGGCGGCGCTCGACCGCCTCGGCGAGGGCGTCCGCGAGGTCTACCAGTCCGAGCGCTGGGAGTCGTGGCTGCGGAGCCTCAGCAGGTTCTACGACTACAGCCTCGGCAACACCATCCTGATAGCCATGCAGATGCCCACCGCCACCCACGTGGCCAGCTTCAGGAGCTGGAAGCGCGACTTCAACCGCTACGTCAAGAAGGGCGAGCGCGGCATCGAGATCCTCGTGCCCATGCTCGTCAAGTGCCACGACGAGGAAGGGCAGGACGAGGAGCGCCGCCGCCTCGTGGGCTTCCGCGTGGGCCACGTCTTCGACGTCAGCCAGACCGACGGCGAGCCGCTGCCCACCCTCGTGGACGAGGTCGCCGGGGGCGTTGAGCGCTACGCCGCCGTGATGGACGCCGTCCGCTCCGTCTCCTCCTACCCCGTCGAGCTCGTGGCCGACCTGCCCGAGGGCACCAAGGGCTACTTCCGCCGCGGCGAGCTCGTCGCCATCCGCGAGGGCATGGGAGAGGGCCAGACCGTGAAGACGGCACTCCACGAGCTGGCGCACAGCCGCCTGCACGACGGCGACCCCGAGGGCATGCCCGACCGCGCCATGCGCGAGGTGCAGGCCGAGAGCGTGGCCTACGCCGTGAGCGCCGCGCTGGGGCTGGACACCTCCGGCTACTCCTTCGGCTACGTCGCCAGCTGGGCCGTGGGCAAGACCGACGAGGAGATGCGCGCGTGCCTGCAGGTGGTGCGCGACGCCGCCAAGGCGATGGTGGAGGACCTGCAGGCGGCCATGGCGGCATAGCCGAAAGCACCACGCGAGGTCACAGGCGCCCGCCCCGGCGGGCGCCGAACGCACGCTCCGCCCCAGCTCGGATCGGGCAAAGTGCACCCTGTCTCGCCGCCCCGGAACCCCGAATCCCGGCACCGTAACATGACAGATTTATCATACCGAAGGAGCGTCATCGCGTGATGCTAGGCGTCACACGTCGAGTCGCACAGAATGACAAATCCGTCATGCGAAGGGTTGGCCACCAGCCCTGAGGGCCCGTTATAGCAAGTAGCCTATTCCATGTACAAGTCCATGGAATAGCTCGTCCGAGACTCCTCGCGGACGTCCGGCCGAGGGGTCCTCAGGTCGTCGCGCTGCTCCTCCTCGCCCCCCCTCTCCCCTCCCTCCCTCGTCATCTCGTCCCGCTCACCCATGACAGCGTGTCATGGGTGTCGCATGCGGGGGAGCCCCCGCGCCCCTAGGATTGGACACACCGCCTGTACATACGAAGCCCGCCACGGGAGGCCCATGCCCAGATACAGACAGCTCCACGTCATGCTCTCCGAGGACGAGATGTCCGCGCTGCGGGCCCTCGCGGAATCTCTGGGGACCACCTCCTCGGACACGGTCAGGATCCTCATCCAGGCGGGAAGCGCCTCCCCCTCTTTAGTGGAGGGCGCCACGCTCGTGCTCGACCGCCAGACCCTTGCGCGCTACATCAGGAACGTCCGCGCGCTCGGCCACCTCCTCAACCAGTCGACGCACGCCCTCAACGCGATCGCCAAGGCGGTACGCGAGTCGGGCGTGGACGCCCTCGACCTGACCGAAGCCATGGAGGGCGTGTCCTACGGGCTCGATGGGGTGAGGCGCGACGCGGCTGACGTCAGGCGGCAGGCAGCGGCGCTCATCGGTATGCCGGTTGTCCTCGGGGAGTAGCCATGGCGTACGTGAAGGCAATATCCGGCCACACCAAGCTCGGCGCGGCGCAGCGCTACCTCGAGAAGGAGGGTCGCGCGCTCGCGCGGGACTTCCTCAACCTCGACGCGCCGATGGTGGGGCTCGACGCCGACGGCAACCCCGAGTACCGGGAGTTCGACTGGGCATCCGAGATGGACGGAACCCGAGAAAAACTGGGCAATGACAGGCCGTTTAAGGGCAGGAAAGCACGCACCTACAAGCACTATGTCATATCCCCCGACCCAAGGGACGCAGTGAGCCTCACACGGCTCCGATATGTCACCATGTCATGGGTGGAGGAGAACTTCGCCGACTACGAGGTCGCCGTCGTCTATCACGACGACAACGAGCACCATGTCCCGCACGCACACGTCGTCGTCAACAACACCAACCTCGCAACCGGGAGGCGCCTCCAAGACCCCGACCCCGGCGCCCTCAACGGGTCGCTGCAGAGAATCGCGCGCGACGCAGGGCTGACGCACTTCGTAGGTAGGCTCGACGGTAGGGCGCGCGACGAGACCCACTACCGCAGGAGGGCGGTCGACCGGCCAGAGGCGTCGCTCGCAAGGCGCGGGGAGTACTCCTGGGTGGCGGACATCCGCGCGAGGGTCGACGTCGCACGGGGAATCGCCAAGAGCCCCGAGGACTTCCGTGGGGCGCTACGCGAGATGGGCGTCAACGTCCGCGAGTCCGCCTCGAGGAAGGGTGACTGGGTCTACTCCCTCGCAGGGACGTCCAGCCGCCAAGTGACGGGATCGAAGCTCGGCGCCTCCTACACCAGGCGCGAGGTGACGGGCTGGCTAAGGAGCCCCACGAGGAGGGCACCAGGCCTTGTCACGGTGCGCAATGTCCGCGAGGCCGCGGCCGGCGCCATCGAGATCAAGGACCTGCGCGAGCTCGTGGCCCTATCAGAGGCCGTGAGCGTCGTCTCCAGGGGCGGCTTCAGGAGCCTCTCCGCCATGGACTCAGCTGCCAGCAGAATGCGCGGCTTACCCAACCGCGAGGCGACCGTGGCGAGGCTCGAGCGCGCGAGACGGTACTGTGCCGAGCACGGAATCCTCCCTGAGAGGTCGGCACCGCAACCTGACCGTAGGCCGGCGGACTCGCCAGGCGCACGCAGCAACCACCGGGCAGGCCAGGAGCACCACGGCAGCAGCCGCCCCGCGCGCCAGCAGACGAGGAGAGACGAGAGGTCCGAGCGATGAGAATCACCGTGCGGTTCCAAGACGGGGCCATCGAGGAATTCGACACCAACACGCTCACGACCGACAGCGCCCTCGGCAGAACGAACGCACTCACGGACCTGCGGATTGTTCTCGATGACGGACTCTGGGTCGAAGCGAGCTGGTACCGGGTCGTAAGCTCGGAGGGCGCCGACATGCCCCTGGCCCAGAGGTCGGCGGGATGCCGCCTTCACGTCCTGTCCGAGGAGGAGGTCGCGCAGGTCCGCTCCGTCGAGCTCGACGGCCGCCTCCAGTGGGTGCGCGTCGGGCCGGACCTCTGCGACGTGGCAAGGCTCGACGAGACGGCCGACCTCTTCTACGACGCCGACGAGCCCACGCACTCCATGGCAGGACGGGCTGTGTGGCTACACGACTACCTGAGGGAGGCCCTTGCCGGCGACGTTCATGACCCTGACGGGGAGCGGCTCGTCTGCGCGATGCTCGGCATGACGGAGGCCAGCTACGAATTTGTGTCCGGCGTGGCTGCTAGTGTTTACTCGGACGATTCTTTCGAGTAGGAGCGTGTGAGATGGGCGTGGCCAAACGTGTTCTGGGTGCGATAGGCAAGTTCTGCGTCATGTGGATGAGGTTCGTGGCGAAGGTCATCCTGCTGTTCTGGCATTACGGGTCGTAAAACCGAGATACAGCATCCATGCAGGAATCGCTTTCATGGCTAAGCTGGCTAGAGAATGATGTCCTGGGGACCAATCTCCCTCAGCGTTTCATTCTCGAAGACAAGAGCGATCCCATGCTCTGGATCGAACCGATAATCGCACATCAGCGCAACAGTGCGCTTCTTCTGCACTGTTGGCAGAAATAGGTAGCGAGGCATGACGTAGCGGAAGACGTTCCCCATGTCCCCACCATCACTGTCCTTCGCGCAATACTCTTTGAGCTTCGCGGCACTCTTCTCCACGACTTCCCAGGCAGAGCACAGCCGTTCAAGCGCAAGCGACTGGGCATCCGATGAAACTTCTCCACCTTCTGGGTAGATTTCGAGCTTGAGCTTCCTGCCCCACAAGTCCCTGCTGATGCTACTCATCGAACTCACTGCTCCCAACGATTCTCTCTCGTCTCTTGCATTCTGCAACCCCGCCCGAATGCGTGAAGTAACCATGGATGTCCTGTGAGACTAGATTCATTGTCCTCATGTCCGCACATTCGTGCCATGTGAAGCGTCCACGTCTCCATTCCTTCACCTGATCAGCAGTCCAGTCGTTTCTTCCGCCACGCTTCTCAGCGTTCCACTGCTCGGCACAGAGTCTGTCTGCGTGGTCGAAGTTCTTTGCTCGGTTACTGGTCATATCTTCAATCTGGACCGTACACTCCGACACGGGTTTGAAGTCTGGAAGTGCGTCGCGATACTCGATTCCCTCCTGTCCATATGCGGCAAGCCTTTTCGACACCGCTTCACCCTCGCTCGTGGACAAGTCGGGGCGCGCCATCGATTCCCCCCTCAAATCCGGGTTCTCAAACAGACCCTTCGGGCATTGATCCAGCCGCTCCTTGTAAGTTGTCAGGTAGGGCTCGGCAACCCTGTCTGCCTCGACGTAATCATAAGCAGCAGAAGCGGTCTCAGCCCATCCGTTCTCTGAAGGCTCGGCCAGCTTGTCTGGATCAATGCTAGTTCTTTCCGGCCCATCGCCCAGAATCGATGATTCTGCCTCTCCTCCTGTTTCGAAGTGTACCTGGGGAATCATGCGATCACCCCGTTCCTATACCAGCCATCAAACGACTCCCGGTCATGCAACTCGTTACAGAGATAGTCATAGACGATTCCCTGGGTGATGATGCGCATGAGCTGCGGTCTGACGCCTTCAAAGCCGAGCTCACTGACGGATTGCCTGACCGCTAGGCTCCACTCACGTGGGACTCCGCTCTTCTCCTTGGCTGCGACCATGGCCTCTCGCGCCTCGGGGAAGAAGCTCGATACGATTGGCGCAATCCTCGTCATCCTCGGCTCCGGCGGCGGGTCCTTGAGGATGCGCAGCGCGGCAACTTGAATCGAAGAGCTGACACCTAGAGACCTCATGCCGTCCCTCACCTCGACGAGCCTCGCCTCGTCGATGACGGCCTCTCCGCTGCTCAGGAGGGAAACGATATCGAGCGCGACCCTCGTGTCCCGCGGTTGCGAGTCTTTCTCCTCGGGTAGATACTTATAGGTATCCCCGCCATGACGAGCTTTGCTCACCTTGCAGAGCACGGCCTCGATCCAGTTGTTCTGGTAGACGGCCGCGACGCCGCGCGGAAGTCGTGCCAGCTCCTTGACCTGCACCTCGTTCAGGGCCTCCGCCCCTCCCACGAGCTCGCGGTCGCTCCCCTCGGGAAGGCGCAACGCAATCTTGGTGTTGGTGTTGCGGATGGCTGATGGGTCCAGGAGCCCAGGAGCCTGGTCGGCGATGACGAACCCCTCGCCGTATGTCCTCATCTCGGCGATGGCATTGGAGAGCATCTCGACGCTCTTGCCCGCGAGGTTGCCGTCCTCCCGGCCCTGTTCGAAGGACGTGCGACGCAGGAGGTTGTGGGCCTCCTCGAGGACCGTGAGGTGCCTTAGCCCCGCGTTTGCGGGAATCCCCTGGCTCATGCGCCACTCCTGGAGCTTGAGCACGAGGACGCCCATGAGCAGGGCCTTGGTCTCGCTGGACCCCACGCGGCTCAGGTCGACGATTGTCTTCCCGTCGAAGAGCGTCTGCGCGGGAACCTCGTCGGAGGCGAATATCATCCCGTTGATGCCGTTGCAGAGCGAGTTGATGCGCGTGAGCAGCGACCCCTTGTAGGCGCCCTTGTTCTCGGCGTCGTACTCGCTCGCGTCGATGACCTTCCGGACGTTGCGAGCGACATCGGCGAAGCACGGATAGAGGCCCTTCCCGTAGGGGTTTGCCGACGTCACAAGGTCCCAACCGCAGTCCTCATAGGACCTCTCGACGGCGTCCTTGAGGACGGCCGGCATGGCGGCGTACATCGGCCAACACACGTTGAAGATCTCGACCAGACGGTCTAGGTGCTCCAAGACGTGCACCCCCTCTGGGAAGCTGAACGGATCGAGTCGGAGCAGCGGTGCGTAGGCGGGGTTGGTACCGAACACTGAGACGTCGTGGTCGTTTCCGAACACATCCTTGTACTCGCCCTTGGCTGGCTCGATGACGAGGAAACCCACGTCATGCCTACCTGCCTGCTCGAGTATGCGGTACACCGCGTTGCTCTTGCCGGCGCCCGTGCTACCCGTCACGAACGTGTGGCCAGCAAGCGAGTCTAGGTCGAGCGGCACCGAGGTGGGCTCCTCGCGGTGCATGTGGAAGACGCGTCCCAGCTCGATTGAGCCGGTGGTCTCCGGCTCCTCGAAGGTGGCCACATTGCGCCCGAAGCTCGCACACTCAAAGACTGGCAGGCCCGCCACCGACTTTCGCGGGAAGTTGAGGGACCTCGCAAGCTCCTTGCCCGTGAGGGTCGTAGTCGCCGTCACGGTCGACGGGTAGGGCAGCACGTTGGGCTGGCGTTCGGCGAGGTCGGGGTTCAGCGCGAAAATCGGGTGCCTTAGGTCCCTCAGATAGGAGCAGATGGTGTCGGCCGCACTCTCACCAGGCAAGTCGCCGCGCCACAGGTTGACGGAGGCTTGCGAGATGAACGAGTCCTCCCCCTGCGTAAGGGCGAGGTAGGAGTGCGCCACATTGTTCGCGGTGGCCGGGTCCTCGCTCAGTACGTACGCGGCAAACTCCCAGAGGCCGAGCGCTGCACCCTCCTCGAGGCGCTTCATCTGCTGCTCGAGGAGCTCGAGCGCGTGCTTGATGGAGTAGTTGGTATGGGTCTGGTGGATGCCCTCGTTCTTGCCGATGGTCGCAGTCACCGTCGACGTCCTAGCAAAGTTCACGCCGAAGTTCCCGCCGAGGCTCTGGCTCGCAAATGACCCCACGGTGCTGGTGAGCGACTTGGTGACTGCATGGCCAAGGGTATTCGACACAGCGCGAGCGGTTGAGGTTCCAACCGCCTTAGCAATGGTGCTGGTTGTGCCATGGGTTACCGTATCGCTAACACTGGTGCCAGTCGTGGTGCCTTCTGTGTGGCTACCGCCTCCGGCAAGCGAAACCAGGCCTCCTACAGCATGTGTAACAAGGCCACGAACGTCTGCGACATTGGAGATGCCTTCTTCAATGTCTTTCGCTGCGGATACGAACCCCGAGTCTGACACACTCGTGCCACTGCTGCTGCCGTCCGTATGGGCGAAGCTGTCTGATTCAGAGGTGGACGTCGTATCGGTCAGAGAGGTGCTCTCAGTGTCCGTGGTTCCCTGACTCGATGAGTCGGTAGAGGATTCCCCACTCGCGAGGGACTCGTTCGTACCCACCTGCCTACCCACGCTCACACCAGCGTTAAGGCCAACGGTCGCGGAGGACGAAGTTGAGCCTTGCTCCATATAGGTGAAGTCCGTCTGCCAAGACGCATACGGCACGAGGCCTGTGTACAGCTGCTCGAGTCGGAGCTTCCTCTCCTCTGCGTCGAGTGTCGGAGTGGCGAGCAGGACGAGCGTGTACTCCTCGCTCCTGCTCTCTGGGACGATGCCGTCGAGCAGCTTCTCGATCGTCTGGCTGACGAACTTCTCCGACTTCTCGGTCGGAACGTTGGAGACAGTCGCGACCGACATGTCGCGCGTGTCCTTGAGGCAAGGTATCTCGCCGCTCTCGATGCCGCCCCACTCCGCGCCGGGGAAGTTGCCCCTGAGCGCCCCTTCGAGCCGGCGCGCAAAGTCCTTCGCGTTGACGTTGCTCGACGAGTTCGTGGTGTCGACGACGGCAAGGTAGATGTCCGTCTTCCTGCGCCCCCGATGGAAGACGAGTGCGATATTGCACTCCTCCGAAGAGAGGACCTCATAGACGTTGACAAGCTTCTCGAGGCTGTTCTCCTCGGGGTCGGAGACCCACTTGGTCACGTTGAGGAATCGTGCGTTGTATCGCGCGTCGAAGTCGGCACCGTCGTACTCGGCTTCTGCCACGACCGGCACGTACATGCCAGCAATCTGCGGGAGGTAGGCGTTGTATATCTCCACACCCGCGGCGGCGATGAGCCTGCTAGTAAGCTCAACTGCGTTGGCGTCGTCGGATGAGGGCATCTCGCTCAGGTAGCGCTGCCTCCTGTCGTCGACCTCGCGGAGCTGCTCGGGGCTGAGAGCCGAGAGCTTGGCCACCGCGTTGCCGGCCTTTCCTGCTGCCCTCTTCGCGATGCTCTTGATGCCCATACGCTATCCCTCCTGCCACGTCATGTAGCCGGACACCCTCTTCTCGCCGCTGCGCAGCCTTATCCGCTTGGACCTCTGCGCCTCGATCTCGCGCTCGGTGTTCACGACGGAGTCGAACTTCTTGCGGAGCTCGGGGTTGAGGTCGACAGCGCCGAGGCTCAGCGCGTCGGTGAGCTCGTGCAGCCACTCCCTGAAGCTCGCCTCGTGGGCGGGCTCGACGACAGAACGCCACTTGGATACCCTCTGCGAGAGCTCCATGTTGTACTGCACCCTCAGCGGCGCCTTCCAGAGCTTGTTGGGGTCGAACGGGTACCGTATCTCAGAGATCTCGGGGAGCTCCTCGTCGAGGGAGAGGCTTCGGAAGTCAACGATTATCGAGCGCAGGGCGTCTCGCCTCTCGTCGTCGATATCCGTACCGTCGGAGACGAGGTCCAGCAGCGCCTTCCTGCTCGCCTCGGCACGCTCCTCCCAATACTCCTTCGAGTGGCCCTCCGCCTCCTGCATGAGCCGCGCTATGTCCTCGTCGAACTGGTCACGCACCCTTGCCAGCAGGTCATCTGAGGCCTCTCTGTCAGCGCCGCGGAAGATCTCCTCGCTCTGCGCCTCAGCCTCACGAGCTGCGCTCCAGTCGCTTGCGAAGCTCTTGGCGATGCCTGCGATTCCGAGGACGTCCCTAGTATCCCAGGCGTTCTGCACACGTGACATGAGGTTGGCGGTAACCGCAGCCCTCTTCCCTTCGGCATCCCTCCTCTTTTCCTCGGCGCCCATCTCGCGGCGCTTCATCGCAGTGATGTCGCGCTCCCACTCTCGGAGCCTCTCGGATGTCAATCCGGTCGCGGCTACGCTCTGCTTGGCCCACTCGTTCATGCTGGGAAGGTATCCCTCAACCGCGTCTGCGCAGGTGGATATGGAGAGCTGGATGAGGCTGTCCAGCAAATCGTTCTTGCTCGCGTCGAGGTCGGCGGAGAGGACTGCCCTGCTGCTTTCGAGCGCCGCTCCGCTTTCCTCGAGCCTCGCGTCGGTCTGCTCAATGAGCTCGTGGAGGAGAGCCTCCGACTGGAAGCACTTGTTGTAGGCGGAGTACTTGGAGGCAAACTCGTCTATGCCCCGCTCGACGCTGAAGAGCCCGCTGTTTGCCAGGAGGCGGCTGTCGCATGCCTCGGCCTCGCGCACGGCCTTCGCCCTCAGCTGCTCGGGCATCAGGTCGTAGTCGAAGAGCCTCGTGTAGTACTTGTCTTCCGGGTCCTCGTATTGTTCCTGGAGCCTGCGGAACACGCGGTCGTAGTGCCTGTCGGCGAAGTCGCCCGACGTCTTGGCGCCGAGGCCGGCGATGGACGAGACGAAGTAGATTCCCTGGGCGTAGAGGTTGCGGGCGACCACGGTGTCCATCACCCACTCCTCGTCCTCCTTGGTGAACCCGCCCTCCGGTATGTCGGCGTCGTCCGCTTTGTTGACCACGATCATCGCGAAGCGCTCGTCGAGGGCGGGCATCTGGCTGATCTGCTCGTAGAGGTCGGCGTTGTCGTTGCTGTCCAGGGCGTCGTAGGCGGTCACGTAGATGGGGAGGCCGTCGGACATGCCCCTCATCGCCTCGCGGAGGACGCGCACATGGTCGGCGTTTGAGTTGGTGTTGGAGCCGGGGGTGTCGAATATCACGATCTTCTTTCCGCTGCCCCAGTCCGTCCCCCTCCCGAAGGGAACCCTCACCTTGACGAGGTCAGACAGCGTCGGCTCGTCCTTCCCCTCTCTAAAGGAGTTGATGGCCCCGAGGGCCGCGCGGACGCGCTCCGCGAGGCTTGCCCCACCGGCGGACGTCGCCCTGGCGATTTCGTCGAGCGCCTTCCCCCTCGCAGCTGAGGGACTGACCTTCATGCCGTCGTCGGTGAAGGTCACGTTGATGGATTCGTCTGCGTACTTGAAGCCAATCGAGGCGCGGTCCTGCTGGTCGGACCTCTCGATCTGGAAGATCCTAGCTGTCACTGGGCGGTCGCCGCTGGGGAGGAGCTCCGTCCCGATGAGTGCGTTGATGAAGCTCGACTTGCCGGCGCTGTAGTTGCCGACCACACAGATGGGAATCATGTCGCTCGAGGCGTCGCGGAACTTGCGCAGGCGGTCGAGCGTCTCCGCGCTGCCGTCCGCGGTTCCCGCGATGATGGGATACAACTCATCGAAGACCTCCCTGATGTAGGGCAGGATGTCACGCGCGTTTGCCAGCGCCCTTTCGCTCCGCTCCAGCTTCACCAGCGGGGCGAGTGCCTCCGACGAGCAGACGTCCTGGAGCTCGTCCCACTCGTCATCGGGGCCCTCGAAGACAATCTCGAGCGCGCTCGCCCCGTCTCCGTACTCGTCCAAGAGCTCGTCGACGATCTCGCGTGCCTTGAACGGGAAGAAGCCCTCGGTGTACTTCTTGGCAAGCAGCGAGCTGTTCGGGCTACTCTCCTCGTTGACTTCCGTCCAGATGGCTCCCATGTTGAAGAACCTGGTGATGCGGCGATAAGGGTCGCTGACGATCTTGACCTTTGGCATACTCTGCCCCTTCACTCGACAAAGCCAGGCCGCTTCAGCCTGATGCAATTTGCACTCGTTCAGCCTCAAATGATAAATCAGGCATGGGACGCATATCTATCTTGGTATGCCTCTGGCCGTTAACGGCACTTGCCCAAATGGGTCTTCTTGGGCACTTGATCACTTTGTTGTGCAAGAAGGCCATACTGCTGCCCATGCGCAGTATGGCCTTAGTTAACCGTCCTTTCCTCAGCTGACAGCTGAGTTACACGCTCCTGTGCGAGAGATGGATTCCAAGAAGAACAGGTTTGTACGCCTCTATCGGCGGAAACCTTCCATCCGGTCCGCCTCGCCCGCCACTCGGCAGCAGGCGTAGGCGGTTAGCGCGATGACGCCGAGCGCCACGAGGATCGCCTTCCTCATGGAGTCACCTCCTCCCCCTGGCCGAGGTCGGGCATGACCTGCGTGACGCGGCCGCGCCTGATGTGCGGGTAGCCGTCGTCCGGGTCTTCGCCGTCCCAGCCGTCTTCGCGGCGGCGTCTGCGGAAATCCCACATGCCGAGCGCGACGAGCCCGGAGCCGCTGAGCACCATCGCCGCCACGAACGGCCCGAGCCGGGTGTCGTCGCCCGTCTTGGGCAGCAGACGCGGCGTGGCCGGGTTCTCGGGCACCTTGGGCTCCTCGACGTGGACCGTCTGGCCCCCGTCCTTCAGGTCCTCGTGGGTGGCCACGGTCGCCTCGCCCTGGGTCAGCACCTCGAAGGCGACGAGGTCGTGCCCGCCCGGCTGCGAGGCGTCGAGCTCGAAGGTGACGCTCACCTGGCCGTCCGCCTTCTCGGGCTTGAGGGTCGTGCTGGCCGTCACGGGCTTGCCGGAGCCGTCGGTCACGGGCTTGCCGGTCTCGCGGTCCATGAGCGTGCCGGTCAGCGCGTACTCCTGGCCCGGCGTGAGCCCCTGGTAGGAGACCGCGTCGACGATCTCGACCTTTGTGGCCTCGACCGTGTGGTCGCCGTCGGCCTTGTCGGTGGCGGTGGTGCCGATGGCCACGACTCGCACCGTCTGGCCATCGTCCTCGATGTCCTCGTGGGTGGCCACGGTGGCCTCCCCGCGCGTGAGCACCTCGAAGGCGACCAGGTCGTGCCCTGCCAGCTTGGAGCCGTCCACCTCGAAGGTGACCGTGACGGTGCCGGACTCCTCCTTCGGGGTGAAGGTGGCGCTCGCCGTCGCGCCGTCGACCGCCTTGCCCGTGGCCCTGTCCATGAGGGTGCCGGTAACGACGTACTCCTGGCCCGGCGTGAGGCCCTCGTAGGCCACCTCGTCGGCGATGCGGAGCTTGTCGGACGCCTGTGCCACGTGGTCGCCGTCGGAGGCGTCGGTGGCGGTGGTGCCGATCTTGGGGATGCGCACGGTCTGGCCCTCGTCGGAGAGGTCCTCGTGGACGGCCACGACGTGCCCCTGCCAGGAGACGCGCTCGAAGGCCACCAGGCCGTGGCCGGAGAGCTCGGAGGCGTCGATGGCGAAGGTGACCTCGACGGTCCCGCTCGCCTCCTCGGGCGTGAAGGTCGCGGACGCCGTGGCACCCTCTATGGCCTCGCCCGTCGCCTTGTCCACGAGCGTGCCCTCCACGACGTGCTCCTCGCCGGGGACGAGCCCCTCGTAGGAGACAACGTCGGTGATGGTGAGGGACTCGGACGCCGCCGCCTCGTGGGCCCCGCCGACCGTGGCGGTGGTGCCGATCTTGGGCAGCGTGACCGTCTGGCCCGCGTCCTCGATGTCCGCGTGCTCGGCGACCTCGGCCTCGCCGAGGTAGAGGCGCTCGAACACGACCACGTCGTGCCCCGCGAGCTGCGTGGCGTCGAAGGAGAGCTCCACCGTCGCCTCGCCGTCCGGGGACTCTGGCGCGATCTCGGCGGTGGCGCTGACGGCGTTCCCGTCGGGGCCCGTCACCGGCTCGCCGGTCGACTTGTCCATGAGGGTGCCTGCCAGCTGGTAGGTCTGGCCGGGCAGCAGGTTCTGATAGGCGACCGTGTCCGTGACGGTCACGGAGTCGTCGGCGAGCGCCACGTGCGCGCCAGTCTCGGAGTCGGCCGCCGTGGTGCCGATCTCGGGGACGTGGACCGTCTGGTCCTCGT
>Ga0256404_1002272_pt1 | contig 42997 bp, 37 predicted proteins | sample RumenRJG_01DNA_FD_185990 | JGI IMG/M metagenome (GOLD analysis project Ga0256404, IMG submission 185990) | Bovine rumen microbial communities from Lethbridge, Alberta, Canada - RJG_01 | ecosystem: Host-associated > Mammals > Digestive system > Stomach > Rumen | place: Canada: Alberta | collected... | reverse complement strand
AAACAAGGACAGAATGATCAGGTTTCTGGACCTACAGAAAGTGACGGCCCGCCATGCTGAGGAGTATCATCAGGCAGTGAGGCAGGTGGTCGATTCGGGCTGGTATCTGCTCGGCGAGCAGACGCGGGCGTTCGAGTCGGCCTATGCGTCGTACATCGGTACGCGCCACTGCATCGGCATGGGCAACGGGCTCGACGCGCTGACTCTCATCTTTCGCGCCTACCGCGAGATGGGACTGCTCAGCGAGGGCGACGAGGTGCTGGTGCCTGCCAACACGTTCATTGCCTCGGTGCTCGCCATCACGGAGAACGGACTGCGCCCGGTGTTCGTTGAGCCAAGCGTGGAAACGCTGGAACTCGACGACATGCTGCTCGAACAGCACCTCACCCCACGCACCCGTTCGCTGCTGCTCGTCCATCTCTATGGGCGCAACGCTTGGACCGAGCGCATCGCCGACTTCTGCAGCCGCCACGACCTGTTGCTTGTTGAAGACAATGCGCAGGCGCATGGGTGCAAGGTAATAAAGTACCAAAGTAACGAGGTGACAAAGTACCAAAGTAACAAGGTGACGGGGTCGCTGGGCCATGCAGCAGGCCATAGCTTCTATCCGGGCAAGAACCTCGGGGCAATGGGCGACTGCGGAGCTGTGACAACCGACGACGACCGACTGGCCGAGGTGATTCGCGCGCTGGGCAACTACGGCTCCAGCGAGAAGTATGTGTTCGACTACGTGGGCCGAAACTCGCGCATGGACGAACTGCAGGCTGCCGTGCTGCGTGTGAAGCTGCGTCATCTCGACGACGACAATGCCCGCCGACAACAGATAGGCCGCCGCTATGAGCAGGAGATACGGAATCCGCTCGTGCGCCTGCCGTTGCCGATGGCCGATGGCGAGAACGTCTACCACCTGTTCCCCGTCTTCTCGAAGGAGCGCGACCGCCTGCGTCAATATCTGGCCGAGCACGGCGTGGAGACGCTCATCCACTATCCCATACCGCCCCACAAGCAGGCCTGCTATCGGGAGTGGAACCACTTGTCGCTGCCCGTCGCCGAGCAACTCAGCCGCGAGGAGCTGTCGCTGCCGATGAGTCCCGTGCTGACCGACGACGAGGTGAGCGAGGTCGTCAGAATCGTAAACGAATTTTTTCAAAGTAACAAAGTAACAAGGTAACAAAGGACCACGGCGACGAAGGAGACGCTTTCGGAACAAAGTGGAGAAAGAACAAGGTGACAAAGGACCACGGCGACGAAGGAGACGCTTTCGGAACGAAGTGGAGAAAGAACAAGGTAACAAAAGTAACCAATAATACCGTTACAACGATATTTCAAAGAAAAGAGAATGTTGAAGACGAAGACAAATCGATATTTCCCGAACGGCGGCAGCATGGCAAGAATGGTTGCCGTGCTGCTGGGTGGGCTGCTCGCTCAGGGCGCGTGGGCCCAACAGCAGTATAACGAGAAGGAACCGCTCCACCTGCTGAGCGGGCTGGAGTATAAACTGGAGGCGCAGGCATCGCTGTCAGACGGCAAGACACCGCTCTGGCTGAATGCCAACAAGCACGGACTGAGCTCGCTGGAGAGCACCAACGGCTATCTGCGCGGAAGCTTGGAGCGACCGCTGGTCGAGGACTCGCTGCGCCATTGGGGCGTGGGCTATGGACTCGACGTGGCCGTGGCTCACCACTACACCAGCCGCCTCGTCGTGCAGCAGGCCTATGGCGAACTGCGCTGGCTGCACGGCGTGCTGACGGTGGGTGCCAAGGAGTTCCCGATGGAGCTGAAGAACAACCAACTGAGCAGCGGTTCGCAGACGCTGGGCATCAACGCGCGGCCCGTGCCGCAGGTGCGCCTGTCGTTGCCCGACTACTGGGTGCTGCCCTTCGCCAACGGTTGGCTCCGACTGAAGGGCCACGTGGCCTACGGAAAGACCACCGACCAGAACTGGCAGCACGACTTCACGCAGCAAAAGCAGAAGTACACCGACGGCGCACTCTTCCACTCGAAGGCCAGTTACCTGATGATTGGCTATCCCGAGCGCTTCTTCCCTCTCTCCCTCGAACTCGGATTGGAGATGGCTGCCCAGTTTGGCGGTACGGCCTATGTGCCTTGGGGCAGCGACATGCGCATCTACAAGGGCAACAACGGACTGAGCGGCATGTGGCACGCCTTCATGCCAGGTGGTGCCGACGTGCCCGAGGAAGGCACTGAGTATCAGAATGCCGAGGGTAACCAGCTGGGCTCGTGGATGATGCGCGTGAACTACGACGACGATTCCTGGAAGCTGGGACTCTACATCGATAAATACTTCGAAGACCACTCTTCGATGCTGCAACTCGACTACAACGGCTACGGAACAGGCGACGAGTGGACTGTCAGGAAGAAGCGTCGCTACTTCATCTACGACCTGAAGGACATGCTGCTCGGCCTGGAACTGAACATAAAGTATGGCACGTGGCTGCGCAACGTCGTGTTTGAGTATATCTACACGAAGTACCAGAGCGGCCCCGTCTACCACGACCACACACCCTCGTTGTCCGACCACATCAGCGGTCGCGACAGCTACTACAACCACTACATCTACACTGGTTGGCAGCATTGGGGACAGACCATGGGCAACCCGCTCTACCGCTCGCCCATCTACAACGAGGACGGCGTCATCGACTTCAAGGACACCCGATTCATGGCCCTCCACCTGGGCATCGGCGGCAATCCGACAGACAGGCTGTCCTATCGGCTGCTGGCCACCTATCAGGAAGGACTGGGCACCTACGACCATCCCTACACGAAGAAGCACCACAACGTCAGCGCCATGCTGGAGGCCGCTTATCGGCTGCCTCGCGGCTGGCTGGTGAAGGGTGCCTACGGCATGGACATGGGTGGGCTGCTGGGCCACAACTACGGCTTCCAGCTCACGGTGAGCAAACAAGGAGTTTTTTCAAAGTAACAGAATAGGTAATAGGTAATAGGTAACAGGTAACAGGTAATAGGTAACAGGTAATAGGTTATGATTTCTCTTGCTGTTTGCTTTCCTCCAACGGGGAGGCTCCAAGGGACAAGGCATACGTCTACACTCCTAACACTCCTACACTCCTAAAAAACAAAGTAACGAAAATGATGAATATATATAATAAGGTAAGGCGTTTGCTGCCACTGTGTGCTGTGGCGTTGCTCGCCTCGTGCGGACTGGTGGAGATTGAACATTCAGAAAATGGCAAACTCGACGGCAGTTGGCATCTCGTGCAGGTCGACACCCTCTCTACCGGTGGCACGCTCGACTTGCGCAATGAACAGTTCTACTGGCTCGTGCAGGGCACGGTGTTCGAACTCTTCACCCCATGGGAGGGCGCTGGCCAGGGCCTGCGCTACGTCAGCCACTTCCAGTATGAGGGCACCTCGTTCACCATCGAGAAGCTCTACACTTTCGATCGTGCGGCTGGCGACCCAGCAGTGGAAGATGTTGACCGACTGCGCCCCTACGGCATCAACAAAGTGGAAGGCGAAGCGTTCACCATAGAAGAACTCTCTGGCGGCAACATGACTCTCCGCGGCGATGAGCTGCGCCTGATGTTTAAGAGGCATTAGGAGGGGCTCGCAGACTCTTTACGGTAGTCATTCCGTCACTTCACCGAAGTCATTTTGATACTTTACTGAAGTCATTTTATCACTTTACTATAGTCGTTCTGTAACTTTACTATAGTGAAGTGATAACTTTATTATAGTGAATTACCCGCAAAACCACTTGTTTTGTCCCACGAATTCAGTTATTTTGTCCTGCAAATCCACTTGTTTTGTCCCCCTGGCTCATTGCTTTCGTCATTCAATTCGACCTCACTGCAGAGCAGGGACGCGGCGTTGAAGGGGTGGAATCATTTCATTTGCGGAATTGCACAATGGTAAAAAGGTCATTTGTCTATAGTAAAAGATCTTTTTGCTTCAATAAAAAAAACACAAGCGGCTGTTTGAGGGCTAACAGTCGATGGACGTCGGGGGGAAGAAAGGTGGCAGAGGGGAGGGACTCCTTAGAACTTCTTGCCGATGGCGATGTTCATGAAGGTGTTGAAGAGAATCTTGATGTCGAACCACCAGGAGCGGTGCTCCAGGTAGTAGAGGTCCAGTTCCAGTCGGCGCAGCATCTTCTCCATCGTGTCGGTGTAGCCGTTGTAGAGCGTGGCATACGACGTGACACCCGGGCGCACCTGATAGAGATAGGTGTAGCGGTGGTCGTGCTCCATGATTTGCTTGATGAAGTATTCGCGCTCAGGACGCGGGCCTACGAACGACATCTCGCCCTTCAGCACGTTCCAGAGTTGCGGCAACTCGTCGAGATGGTGGGCGCGCAGGAATTTTCCGACCTTGGTCATGCGCGTCTCGTTCTCGTGCTGGTAGAGTGCGGGGCCGTCTTTCTCGGCATCCATGCGCATGGAGCGGAACTTGTAGATGTTGAACGGCCGACCGAAACGCCCGATGCGTTCCTGCTTGAAGATGGCTGGCCCGCCGTCCTCGCGGCGCACGGCGATGTAGCAAATCAAGAAGAGAGGGGAAAATATGATAAGGCAAAACAACGCAATGAAAAAGTCAAAGGCCCGCTTGGTGTTGCGTTCCAACTCGTTCATTCCGTCAAGCACATATCCGTTTTCAAGTGTTGTCATGCTATATATTATATGCTATTCATTTAATAAAACGCATATACTGTCGAAATATTGCATTTTGGAGAAAAGAATTTCAAAAAAATCATCAAGGAAAAAACTGCCCGAACGCCCTTGGCTTAAACTTGGTCAAGGAAATGGCTGAAGGCCACCATCTGGTTGTTGAAGTTAAAATCGTTGGCGGCAGCCGTCAGACAGTTGTTGCGCATCTGTTCGTACTCGGCGTCCGAGAGCGACGCAATGGCCTTGATGTTGTTGCTCAGGGCTTCGTAGTTGCCAGGTTCAGAGGTCAGTCCCAGCTGGTAGTTGGCAACAATCTTTTCGCCCTCGCCGCCGCCACAGAACAAGATGGGCACGCCGTGGGGCAGCAAGTCGAAGATTTTCGAGGGCACGGCGCCCTTGATTCTGACAGCCAGGGGCACGATGGAGGCATGGTAGAGTGCGAGTTCGCGGTTGATCTGCTCCTTCGAAACGTAGCCGTGGTTGACGACGGCGCAGTCGTGAGTGGCCAGATAGTCGTTGATGGCATCAACCTGATTGCCGCCCCCATAGAGGTGAAGCTCGGCGCCGCAAGCCTTGAAATCGATGGACTGGATCATTCCCAGAATGTCCTGAGCGACGCCAAAGAGTCCTGCGTAGACCAGCTTCAACGGGCGGCGGCTTGCGGTGTCGGCTGCTGTGGCCTCGGCTTGGGGCTGCAGGTTGCGATAGAGAAAGTGGGGCTTTTGCGGCACCATTGTGCTGACGTGGTCTACAATCTCCTGGCTTTGCCCTTGATAGGCCGAGTTGTGGCGATAGACGAAGCGCTCCATGTGGCGCAACACCTTATAGTAGAGGCTGCCCCGCTTGACGGCTCCCAGTTCGACGGCCGACTCAGGCCAGAGGTCAGACACGTTCAGAATGGTCTTCCTGCGGTAGAGGCATCGGAAGAGCAGCGTGGCGGCATAGGCCACGGGCAGTGGCGGCGACTGGATGACGACGCGGTCGTACTGTCGGATGAGTCTTATCTTCAGTCCAAACACCCAGATGGCCAGCACGAAGAAGGCCATGCCCAGCAGTCGGGCCAGCGGTGTGCGGGCTACGGTGGCATAGGTCCAGTAGCGATAGACGTTGATGCCGTTGATGGTTTCTTTCTTGGAGTAGCATCCGCGATAGCCTTCGAAGATGCGGCCACGCGGATAGTTGGGCAAGCAGGTCAGCACGTCCACACTGAGTCCTTGCCGCTGCAGTCCCTCGGCCATGTTGGCGATTCGCGATGCAGCAGCACCAATCTCTGGTGTGTAGTAGAACGATACGATTAAGACCTTGTTTGCCTTCTGCATGGTTGTTGGCTGAGATGCTTATCGGCGGTCCTTGAAGATGCCGCAGAAGTCCAGAATGATTTTCTCGTCGCTCCAAGGCAGTTGCTTGAAGGGAGTGTGCCCCGTGAGGAACACGACGATGTCGGCCTGCTCGTAGGCCTGTCGGTAGTCGGTCAGCTTGAACACGCGGTGCTCCTTGATGTTGGGTTCGACCACCAGAAAGTTCGTGTTGCTGTAGCTCTGCATCACCTTCGTGACGATGTACTTGGCAGGGCTCTCGCGAAGGTCGTCGATGTCGGGCTTGAAAGCCAGTCCCATCATGGCCACTACGGGGGTGCGCTTCTTCTCGATTTCGAATCGCAGCATGGCGTTCTGTATTTTCTCGGCACACCAGTCGGCCTTATAGTTGTTGACATCGCGAGCCAACGAAATCATTCTTGCCTCTGCAGGGAATGCCGACGAAATGAAATAAGGGTCGACGGCGATGCAGTGGCCGCCCACGCCGCATCCCGGTTGCAGGATGTTCACGCGCGGGTGCTTGTTGGCCAGTTCGATGAGCTCCCAGACGTTGATGCCGGCCTTGTCGCAGATGATGCTCAGTTCGTTGGCAAATGCTATCTGCGAGTCGCGGCAGGAGTTCTCGGTGAGCTTGCACATCTCGGCCGTCTTGCTGTTGGTGGCATGCAGCGCTCCTTTCACGAAGTGGCGATAGAAGTCCTGTGCCTTGCGGGTGGAAGCCTCGTCGATGCCGCCGATGACGCGGTCGTTGTTCACGAGTTCGTAGATGACGTTGCCGGGCAACACGCGCTCGGGGCAGTAGGCAATGAAGACCTTGCCTTTCAGTTCTGGCCGTTCGGTGAAGATGAGGCTGGCCATCTGCTCCGTTGTGCCGACGGGCGACGTCGACTCAATCACGAAGAGGTCGCCTTCCTTCAGGTAGGGCAGCACCGTGCGCGTGGCCGACTCCACGTAGGTGGTGTCAGGCACGTGGTTGCCCTTGAAGGGCGTAGGCACGACGATGAAGTAGGCATCGCTCACCTCGGGTGTGGTCGAGGCTTTGAGCATGCCCATACTGATGACTTCCTGAAGCATCTCCTCGATGCCAGGTTCCACAATGTGCAGGTGACCGGCGTTGGTCATTTCCACTACTTGGGGATTGATGTCAACGCCTATGATTTCTATTCCATGTTTTGCGGCGATGATGGCCGTGGGCAGTCCGATGTAGCCCAATCCCATGAAACACGCTTTCATATTCTAAGTTTTCTACGCTTTTAGTTTTTCTATAATTCGTTGGCAAGCCTGACCGTCGCCATAGGGGTTCACGGCCTGGCTCATCTGGCTGTAGGCCTCGGCATCGTCAAGCAATGTCGACACGCTGCCGACAATCTTTTCGTAGTCGGTGCCAACCAGTCGGACGGTGCCTGCGGTGACGGCTTCGGGGCGTTCCGTCGTGTCGCGCATCACCAGCACGGGTTTGCCCAGGCTGGGCGCCTCCTCCTGTATGCCACCGCTGTCGGTGAGCACGATGGTGGAACGTGCCATCAGATGAACAAACTCTATATATTCTAACGGCTCAATGAAGAATATATTGCCTAAATTGGAAAGATTCTTTCCAAACACCTCGTGGATGGGGCGCCGCACGTTGGGGTTCAGGTGCATGGGGTAGATGAAGTCCACGTCGGGATACTTCTGCGAGAGCGTCTGGATGGCTTTGCAGATGTTCTGGAATCCTTGTCCGAAGTTCTCGCGGCGATGACCGGTGATGAGCACCATGCGACGACTTTCAGAGAGGCGGTCTACGTCGTAGCCATTGCGGAGCAGCGACTGCTTCAGCTCGTTCTGCAAGGTGTCGTTACCGCTGATGCGGTTGACGACCCAGTGCAGGGCGTCGATGACGGTGTTGCCAGTCACGGTAATCTTGCTGTCGTCAACTCCCTCGCGGAGGAGGTTCTGCCGGCTGAGCGCTGTAGGAGCAAAGTGGTAGGTGGCAATGCGGCCAGTGAGCTGACGGTTCATCTCTTCCGGCCACGGGCTATAGATGTTGTGGGTGCGCAATCCTGCCTCAACATGACCGACAGGAATCTGCTGATAGAAGGCGGACAGTGCCGCAGCAGTCGATGTTGTCGTGTCGCCATGCACGAGGACTACGTCGGGGCGTTCCTTTTGCAAAACCTCACGCATGCCCAGCAAAACGCGGCTGGTGACGTCGTAGAGGTCCTGTCCCTGCTTCATGATGTTGAGGTCGTAGTCGGGGACAATCTGGAAAATGTTGAGCACCTGGTCAAGCATCTCCCGATGTTGACCAGTGACGCAGACGATGGTCTCAAACTCAGCGTCGTTTTCTTTCAGTTTGATGGCCAAAGGTGCCATCTTTATAGCCTCTGGCCGTGTGCCAAAGACTAACATCACTTTCTTCATATTCATTCTATTGGGGTGCAAAGTTACGATTTTTTTCCTGAAAAGAGCGTGTTATGGACTGAAAATGGCCATTAAAGTTGAAAAAACAGTAAAAAAGGAGCACATTATTTGTCGAAACAGAAAAAATAAATTATTTTTGCAAAAACCAAAAACCATGACGTGATGATGAACAAAATGCTTCTTTTCAGTGCCTTCCTCTTTGTGCTGATGTCCGACTCGCCACGCAAAACGGAAGTCGTCCTTAGCGACGACGACTACGAACTGGTGTTCAGCGATGAGTTCAATCTGCCCAACGGAAGCCAGCCCGATAGCAAAATCTGGAGCCGCAAGACGCGCAATCCGGATCAGTGCAACCGTTGGAACAGCGACTCGGAGAAGGTGGTGTTCATCAAGAACGGCCACTTGGTGTGCCGCGCCATTCCGAACCGGAGTGAGCCTAACGACACAGCACGCATGCTGACGGGCTCGATTTGGACCTATGGCAAGTATAACGTCACCTACGGCAGGATTGAAGTCCGCATGAAGACGAACAACAAGGTCGGCAATTTCCCTGCTGCCTGGCTGAAGTGGCAGCCCCGCAACTTTACCTCTGATCCTTATGCCGAAATCGACATCGTTGAGATGTTTGGCAACATGGGCTCGGCCAATCATAACATTCACTCGCAGCTGACGGTGAAGAACCCGAAGCATGGGCAGAAGAACAGCTTCCGCGTGCCGCTGGATGTGACGAAGTGGCACGTCTATGCTATTGAGTGGACACCCACCTACGTCACCTGGACCATCGACGGCAAGCCCGTGGGGACGTATCGAAAGAGCACAGACCCGAAGCTGTTGCGTGAAGGTCAGTGGACGTTTGATAGGCCTTGCTACATCGTGCTGAACCAAAGTGTGGGCGATGGTTCCATAAAAGGTATCGGGCGGTATAAGAAAACCACCTACGAGACGCAGTTTGACTATATCCGCATCTACCAGAAGGTGAAGCGATAAAATAATACAAGGGGACGCGGCACGTCGCGTCCCCCTATGTTTTCTGAATCTGATACTTCACAACCGTCGAGAAGTGAATGGCGATGATGGTTGTCGGCATGAGTTGATTGTATTCTTTTGCCACACTGTCGTTCCGTATTTCTATCTCGTTGTGACCTTCTACCGTGAGTTGCAGGCCGCCAATGGTGATGATGCCATCGGCGAGGCGGTCGGTATTGACTTCAATGCCTGGTGCCACATGCAGATAGCTGATGGCCGATGAGACTTTCCCAATGACTTTATCTTCAATGCTGAAGCCTGAGTCGCTGATGCTGAACGTCCGTTGGTGAAGCCTGTGACGACCAAAACCGTCGTGACGGGCAGCGATTCGTGTCGGCGTGTCTTCCTCAATGGTCACGCGGGCACGCTTGCCAACCCTGAATCCTCCCCACACATGGCTGGAGTCCTGCCCGTCGATGCTCACGGTGTTGTGGGCCTCGGTGCCGCGCTCATACTGTCGGCGCGCTCCCTTTTCGTAGGTCGAGATGCCCGTGTCCACGATGCAAGGGCAGCCCTTCCACCGCAGTTCGTAGCTGAAGGTGTCGGCATGGCTGTGGCCGGGCTGGTAGGTAGCGCGAATGTTACCGATGTCGACGATGGCTTCCATTTGTGCGGCTTTGTTGCTGAGTTTTCGGTAACCGCACTCGTTCAGCTCAATCGGGCTCCACTGTAGACCTAACCGCTGGGCATAGTCGAACAACTCGCAGGGCGAAGGTGCAATGCCTTCTGCCGAGTCGTTGAGCAACGGTATGGTAGCGTCTTGATAGACGATGGCTTGCAGGTGGCCCAGCATCCTCACGGCTACGGCCGTCAGCTGTTGCGTCAGCTGCTGTTGGTCAGCAAATACATTGTTTTGAGTCGAGAAGTTGATGCAGTCGAGCAGTCGGTCGAGCATGATGCAATGGTACATGGGCGACTGTTCGTAGTGGGCTCCGTCGGGCAGGATCTGCTCCTTCAGTTGTTCAAGCAGCAACCGACTCCCTTTTCGGTAGAGCGCAGTGTCGTTGAAGAAGATGGAAGCGATGAACAGGGCGTAGGCATCCTCCAGCAGGTGGTTGCCCAAGAGATGATATTCCAGTTTGCGGCAGAGAAGCCATGTCTGGGCATACATGCTGTCTCCTCGCTTCTGATTGAGGCATTTAGGATGTTTGCAGAAGAACTTCGCCCAATTGATGATGCGCAAGGCTGTGGGGTAGGGGGACAGGCCGGTGATATTCTGAGATATTGATTCGATAAAGAGGTCAATCCATTTCTGACCTTCCTCAGTCGTGAGATTCTGTTGTTCCAACCAGTCCATGTAATTCAAGTTGAAAGTCCACAGCAGACCATTATCGTTCATGTTCCAATCCCTGAAAGTGCTTGTCTGATTGAGGAATGTGAATTGATTGTTGCCGACAAAACACTGAGGTTTCGTTATTGTAGGATAGATTTTGCAACAGGTATGGGTGATCGATGCGGCCAGATGCTTCATCATTGGCTGGTGGATTTTCCTTTTCAACCTGTAAATCACTTGTGTCGGTCGTAGGAATCTCAGGGTTTCTATCAACAGTTGTATGTTCATGGCATAAAAACTATGTCCGTGAAGGTGTTACGGGGAAGGGACCATCGCCCCTCTCTTTGTATTTACACATTTCAGCACGGTCTTCTTCCGTCATGCCCTCCCTAATGATGCGTGCAGGAACTCCTGCCACGACACAGTTGTCTGGTACATCTTTCACAACAACGGCATTAGCCCCGATGATGACGTTGTTGCCGATCTTGACGGGACCAAGAATCCTTGCACCCGCATTGATGATCACATCGTCGCCAATCACGGGCACCTCATACCATCCGCTTTTGCCGCCAATTGTCACCCCTTGACCTATCATCGCATTTCTCCCTACAACAGCACGGGCATGAATGACGACACCGATGCCTCCGTAGGCAAAGCGAACCCCACGCATCAGCGTGCAACTGCCAGGAACTGAGCAGTTGAAAAGCAGGTATTGCAACCTCCAGATAAGTGAAGGAAATAGTGGTACGTGATGCTTCCACAACCAGTGACTAAGACGATACCAATGTATGAGCATAGCGTGTGACGGATAATGTTATGATGTTAATATCGACAGAATGTGCTTATTAGTCCGTTCGGACTCGAAGTTTTCACGAAAAGTGCTAAGTGCGTTCTCGCAGAAAGAATGATAATTGTCAGCATTGATGGAGAGGATAGCCTTCACGAGACCGTCGGTGTCAGCAGGCTCGGTCAGCAGACCTTCGTGGCCGCTTGTGATGATTTCTGGAATACCTCCTACTTGTGTCGAAATAACAGGAATACCTAATGAGAGCGCTTCGATGATGATGCCAGGATAGCCTTCGCGATAGGAAGTAGGCAAGAGCAAGAGATCGTAATCGTTAAGTTTTTTAAGAACTTCGTCAGACGAGATCTCTCCTTTGTAGGCTACGCGATGTGACTGCCAGTCGAAATTCTCGTAACGTGGTTCCTTAATGGCCCCGTAGAAGTCAAGAGTGTAATTATCAGGCAGACGGCTGAAGGCTTCCAACAGTACTCCTACTCCTTTTACATCAGAGATGTGCGACATGAACACCATCCGGCCTTTAAACTGTTTCGGTGAGTTTAGCTGAGAAGGTGAATTCCGAGTGTTTGGAAACCAATGTACTTTGTCAGTGTCGCCTATAAGTGTCTTCAGATGAGCAATGCTCGCTTTTGTTTCGAAGAAAATCAAGTCGGTATCCTTTAGTGCATTGACAACGCGTTGCTTTTTTGCCTGTTCTACTTCTTTCAGGTAAATGTCGAACGAGCCGCCGAACTTGCGCAACACCACCTTTTTGCCCAGTCTGTGAGCAAAGCCTGATAGTAGAGGGAAATAATGGACCGTCCCGTGGTCAGAAAAATTAAACATGACGGTGTCGCACCAAGGTAGGGCGGCAGCGAAATGCAGGAGAAAATGCAAAAGGTTGCCCTTCGGGCGTAGCTGTAGGGTTTTCGGATTGACGTATTTGTTGGTTTGTACGAACCGATGTCTGACTTCCTTCTCGCGAATATAATCGTAGAAGTTCTTCATCAGAATGGTTGCACCTCCCCACTGGCAGTTGTATTTGTCGTTGGGTAGTGGGCCGACAATTAGCAGCTTCTTTCTCTCCATCGGTTCTTTGTTTTTTAATATTTCAGTCACTTGATACTTTTTCTATGGCATTTTTGATGGCCATCAGCCAGCCACGCCCAAAACGTTGGTCGGGCTCCACATAGTTGCCCTCGCCCCATTCATTCCATGCCTTGAGAAATAGAATCTGGTGCTCGGCTTCCTTTGCTGCGATAAGTTTGAGGGCTTTTTCCGTATAATGTTGGAATTTCTCGGGTGTACTGTCGGTTAGCAAAAATGTCTTCTTGCCAGCCCGAGGCGTGCGGTCCCACTGTGGGAGAAGTGTTGGATATACGTTCTCTGCAGTATCTTCAGGGACGTAGTAATTGTCCATGAGTCGTGAATAGTCTATTCTTGAGTAGGTGGGGCGCAGTGACTTGAACGCCAGCATTTCAAGCATCATTTTGAACCTGCCTTTGGCCAGTGCCGTACCTCTTAGGAAACCTTGCGACATCACAGCATCGAATCCCAAATCAATCACTGCCTGATAGTAATCCTTTGCCATGTCGGTAGAGAAATAGTTGGCCTTATGTCCTTGCAGAGCCTTTCCTGTGTTTTCAGTCTGTCCCACGAAGTGTATGCCGGGCAGTCCGTTCTCGCGTGCTAGTTGTTGCCATAAATCGATAAACTCCTTACAGTTAGGGATGCCTTTCGGTACCCAAATGGCGAAAAGAGGTTTCCCGTCAACAGTGATATAACGTGGGTCACGGAAAGCTGGTAGTAGGTGATGAAAATGGGCAATGTGGTCCTCACGCGAATACTCCATCTTCATGATCATCGTGTCACGGCGCAGACTGCTGCCTTTCTCCCAGGTTTTGCTTGTCCAGTCGTGGTTGGCCCAGCAGAGGCAGAAGGGGAAGTCGGGCTTTCCACTGGCGAGCACCTCGTTGAACGGACGTTCCAGCAGCTGCCTGCCATTGCCGAACCAGTAGTGGTAGTAGCAGAAACCCTCCAGCCCAGCTTCGCGTGCCAGTTGTGCCTGTTGCTCGCGTACTTCAGGCAGGCGCAGGTCGTAGAAGCCCAGGTCGGCAGGGATGCGCGGTTGGTAGTGGCCGCGGAACAGCGGACGGGCTTTGGCCACGTTGGTCCATTCCGTGAAGCCCTTACCCCACCATTCGTCGTTCTCTGGAATCGGGTGGTATTGAGGGAGATATAGTCCTATGATGCGCGGTTTCATGCTTATTATTTTCTTTATAACGCTGGTAAGGTTGTTTTATTGCCAATTTCGTTGATCAAAGTATTCAGATCGCTTTTTTGCCGTTTGCAAATCTGCTCATATCGCTGACTGGACTTCATTGCATAGGTGTCGCGATCAGCTAATACAAGTTTCAGGGCACGATAGAGGTCGGCAGGATAGAACGGCGAGAAATAGATGCCTGCATCGCCCAGTATCTCAGGGATGCTCGTGACGTTGGAGGCCACGGTGGGGGTGCCATGTCGTGCAGCTTCAATCGGTGGATAGCCGAAGCCCTCGAAGAACGATCCGAACACCAGCGCGTAAGCATGTTTGTAGGCATGCTCGAGGTCGGCATCACTCAGATAGTCGATGTCGATATGTCGGGGAGAGGTGCTCTTGCCATATTTGAGCGTGAGCAGATGCAGGTCGGGGTGTTCTTCCTGAAGCTTGCGGAACACCTTGACGACGGTCGACGGATTCTTGTAGATGCGGTTGGCAGCCAACATGAGCAGATAGGGCTTTCCTGACTGAACGAGCTGGGCGAGTTTCGGATGCTCGATGGGGGCAGGCTTCTCCTGATTCTTCAGCGGCGAGTAGCAGATGCGTATCTTGTTGGCGCACTGTGGGAAATAGTATTCCAATGCCGAGCGTGAGTATTCGGAAACTGTATAGGGGATGGTGTTGGCGGCAGAGAAAAGTTGTATGACTTGCTCATAACGTTTCCGCTGCTGTCGCTGCCATCGTCCGGACCAGAGGTTAAAGAGTCGTTTCGCATACTGCAGCGACGACTCGTTAAACTTGTCGGAAAGCATCAGGTCGATGCGGTTGTCGCAGCGTTCCACGTCGAAGATGTCGTGGATGAACATGATGACTTTGCACTTGATGTCTCGCAGGTCGTATGGAGCATAGAACTGACCGATGGCTATGAAGAACGTGTCGACAGCATGGCTGCTGATGACCTCGGCCAACGGCTTTGTGGAGATGTCGACGAGAGGAATGCCCCACTGGCTGGCCAGTTGGTGGCAGTCGAAACGTCCTTCTGTAGGAAGTGTCGCATCGTAGGCTGCCATGACCTGCATGCCAGTGTTGCGGGTTGCGAACAATTCATCGTAGACGGCTTTGGCAAAACTTGCCGCACCGCCATAGCCGCCTTGTGTCTGGAAGGGAATGAAGTCAATCAGTAGGTTCATGGTCTTCGTTGTTTTCTTTATTCTCAAGGTCGTTGTAAGCAGCACAGTAGAGTGGGATGAAGCGCCCGAACCATAGTACAAAGGCGTCGACACCAAAGATGAGCAGTGTCACAATCCAGGCCGAAATCTTTGCCCGGCGGTTGTTGCTGGGATTAAAGGCGAGGAAGAAGAACAAAATGATCAGTGCCAATCCGACAAAGCCATTGTCGTAGATGAACACTTTATAGCCAGAGTCGCCGAACATCTGCTGGCGTTCTCGGCCGAAAAGAATGTCGGACGACTGCATGAAGTTCTCGAAGTCGGCATCGAAGTCGGCAGTCGTACGGTTGTTGCCTGCCAGTTCGCCTTCATCCACTTCCATGCGGAGAACGATGAGGCTGTTCACCAAGTTGTCGCCGTCGTTGTAGTAGAACGATCCTATGATGACGGATGCGATGACTGCGCTGATCAGAATCAGGTTGAGCAGGATGCGCCGTCCCTTCGTCCACATGTTGAGGAAAACGATGGCCACGAGATAGACGTAGGCACCCAGAGAGAACGAAATGAACAATGCCGTCAGCAGTGTGATGTTCCACCATCGGCGCCACTTGCCACGCTGAGCCAAGAGCAGCACGGCACAGACCGTGCCCAGGTGTGACGGCTCAGGGAAGACCGACTGAAAGCGCGGAATGAAGGCCAGCAACTGGCGCTCGTCGATGAGGAAGAAATAGTAATTGGAGAAAAGATAGAACGCATCGCCATACTGCAGGTCGGACGATGGCAAAGGGAATCCCAACAGGTAGAGGAAGAAAAAGAACATCGATGGTATGAGCAGAAAAGCCATCGACTTGGCTAAGATGGTTGACAGAGTACTCAGCTCTTTCCTTTCGTATCGGAACAGGGCAAAGAAGATGAACGCAAGGAACGCCACGGAGATCAGTCCCTTGATGCTCTGGCTGGCAACGATGCCTTGATAGTAGCCTAACAGCAGGTAGGCGGCAACGGGTATCAGGAAGTCGGTGCGGCTGAAAACAGGTCGGCTTGTCGTGCGGTCGATGAGCATGGCAAAGAACAGCAGAAACGACACGAACACCGGGTAGTAGGAATGGATGGACCACAGGAACCACGGACGCAGCGAGGCGAAGAATGACAGAATCATTCCCGCATAGAAAAGGAACTTCACGAGACTCCTTTTCTCAATCAGATAGAACTTGCTCAGGTCAATGGTCATGGCGGAATCGTGATGTGATGAGACGTGTGGCAAACTCCCGCTCGTCGCGGTCTAAGGTGAACGTCCAGAGTGCAACCATGCTGAAGGCTATCGACACGGGCAGCGTGACAAGGCTGTGCAGGCGGAAGTGCAGCATGGAGGAAAGTATCAGCGAAGTGATGCAGGCGACCGCCAGTTGGGGGAGTAATGGCAATAAGACATCCCGCAGGTAGGCTCTGATGCTGAGGCCGGCCGTGAATTTTAAGAATGGAATGCGGGCCACGGCCACCAAAAGTTCGATGGCTACGAACAGCAGCATCACGCTGTCGACTGGCATGCCGCAGGCCAGCAGGGTCCATGAGATGGGTACGATGAGAATCTTCGGCGTGTACATCAGCAGCGAGTAGTTGCGTATGATGCCAGTGGCCTGGTTGGCAGCGTGCAGCCCCAGTGTGGTCTGGTCGATGAGGAATGCCAGGAGCATGGCACGGCAGAACAGGCAGGTGTGCTCAGGCACATTCTTGTTGCGCAGCCAGAAGTCGAGGATGTCGGGCATTTCGATGATGATGGGAATGGCCAGCACCATCATCAGGGCCGTGGAAAACTTGCTTTCCTTGCCTGCCAGGCGCAGCATCTGCTGGCGGTCGCCATTGCCTTCGGCCTTCATGATTTGCGGGTTCATGGCGTTCAGAATGGATGTCGATACGAAGCGCACGGCCCCGTTCACCTGCGAAGCCAGTCCGAAAGCGGCATTGATGGTGGTGCCGAAGAAATGGTTGAGCACGACCGACAGACCTTGCTGCTGGCAGATGGTCGAGGCCATTCCGTAGGTGGTCCATCCGGCAAACCCCAATAGTTTCGTGATGATAGGCTTGTCGAGCGTCGATCGGCTGATGGCGAACCGGCTTTCCTGATATTTTACGAAGACATAGCCCATGAAGGCGATGAGGTTGATCAAGAGAATGCCTCCCATGCCGATGGCGTAGGCAATGAGCTTGTCGCCGCCAATGATGAGCAAGGTGAGGGCAAGCAGCAGGCGCATCACGCCGTCGGCAACCTCCACGACAGAGATGTAGACAATGTTCTCACGGGCTATGAGCAGTGCCTTGAAGGGCGAGATGATGATTGTCACGAGCAGCATCAGCACCGTGATGTCGTAGACGTAGGTGGCAGCCTGCAGTCGGCCGGCAACGATGTTCAGGGTGCTCCCGTTCATGATCAAGCCTCGCAGGGCAAAGAGAATGCCCCCGATGAGCAATGCCACGATGATATGGATGAGCAGGCTGTTGGCAAACACGCGGCGCACCTTTTCGATGTCGCCGGCACCATGATAGAACGACAGGTAGCGTTGGGTGGTCACCACGAGCGCATTCGTCAGATAGCCCAGTATGCCCACCACGCCGGCTACGAGCGAATAGATGCCGTAGTCGTCGACATTGAGTGCTTCGAGCACCAGTCGGGTGGAATAGAGCGATAGCCCAATATTCAGGATGGCTCTGGTATATTGGGCTAAAGTGTTGACTATGATGCGCTTGGTAGGATTCATACGGTTTTCTTCAGTTCATCCTTCAGAATCCAGCCGATGGTGCCGAAGAAGGCCAGGATGACCATGCCGATGACGAAGATCATGCGCTTGGGGCCGCTGGGCTTGATGGGCACCGAGGCACCCTTCAAGAGCGTGAAGGCCGGTGTGCGCTCCTGCACCTTGGCCTTGGCCTGCTGCAGTTGTGTCTGCATGGCGGTGTAGGTGTTGAACTTCAGCTGCATGTCGTTCTCCAGGTCTTCCTGCTTGGCGCGGTAGCTCTCCAGGACAACGTCCATGTTGCGGTCGGAGTAGCTGCCGTAGAGCTGGCGTGCCCGCTCGTAGTCGTGCTTGGCATCGACGGCGAGCTTCGTGTAGTATTTCAGGTCGTTGCGGGCCTTGCTGGTGCGGTAGTCGGTGATGAACTGCTGCAGCAGCGAGCAGACGGAGTCGGCCACGGTCTTGCAGATGAGTTTGTCCTGGTCGCGCACCATGATGGTGATGACGCCCGTCTTCTTGTCCATGCTGAACTGCACGTTGTCCTGAATCTTGTGAATCAGGCCGTCTTCTTTTCTCGAGAGGATGTAGGGATTGAACTTCCCGTCGCCACCGGCTCCGGCAATCGCATCCTCCTCCTTCTTGGGCAGTTGCTGCTTGATCCAGTCGATCACGTGGTCCCACCACGGACTCTTCTGCATCTTTTGCAGGTAGTCATGATAGTTGGTGTTGATCTCGCCGTCGGCACTCACCACCTTGAAGTTGAAGAACTTCGACACAAACCCGTTGTCCGACATCAGGTCAGGATAGAGCATGGGCGAGATGGCATCCGTTGTCTCCATGTTTGACAGGTCGAAGCCAAAGGAGGCTGCTAACGAGCCGAGCGCTCCGCCCGACATCGGGTTCTCCATCTCGGGCGCCAGCCGCACGTCGGTGTCGTAGTAGCGCGGGAAACAGATGATGTAGAGGCACGACAGCACAAACGTTGCGGGCAGCGTGATGAGGAACAGCCGCTTGCGTGCCTTGATTTTCTTATACAGTTCGCGGAGGTCTATGACGTCCTTATTCTTGTTTTCTTCCATCTCTCTGTATTATTGTTTGTGATTGTAGTTTCTGATGAATTTGCCGAACATTGTGCGCTCGTTGCTGTTGAGGCCTGCCAGCCATACCAGCTGCAGGGTGACAAGTGGCGAGGCCACCATCACCGCAACGAAGCGCAGCACGGTGTTCGCAATGGTGTAGTGCAGCAGCAAAGCGACGGCGGCGGTGCAGACGGTGATGAACAGTCCCGGCAGGACGATGGTCCTGGCGTAGGTGGCATAGGAGAAGGCGGGATACACCTTCTTCAGGCTGATGAGTCTGACCACATGTGCCATGATGCACACGAAGATCATCGACACGAAAGCGCCGTAGGCGGGCATGCCCAGTCGGAACATGGTCCAGGTGATGAGCAGCGTGCTCAGCGTGAGCGTGTCGACCACCACATGATAGCGTTTCACGCGGCCTGTCGACTCGATGAGCGTGGTGATGGGATGGTGCATGGCGAGCACCACCATCATGATCATCATCAGCCGGGCAAACAGGATGGCGTCTTCGCTGATGTCGCCCAACCACCAGTGCAGCAGCGTGCGCATCTCCGTCATCAGCGGCACGGCAACGCTCATGAGCAGGTACATGATGAGCTTGTTGTTCGCATTGAACAGTCGCCACAGGTAGTTATCCTGCCGCTGAGCATACGACTTCACCATTGCCGGTCGGAACGCCAGCACCACGCAGTTGCAGAGCGAGTTGGCTGAGTTGTAGACCAGATTGGCGATGGCATACGAGGCCACGGCCAGTGGTCCGTAGAAGATGGTCAGCAGGATGTTCGTGCCTTGCACGATGCCCACTCCCGCCATCGCTCCGTACATCGTCCAGCCAGAGAACGACAGCAGGTCGCGATAGAGTTCCTTCGTCGTCACCCGCTGATAGTGGCATTCGGCATATCGGTGGCGGGCAACGAAGACGTAGAGCAGATACACCAGTGCCGCCACGACGAGTAGTCCGGCGCCGTAGAAGATGAGGCCGTCGGCCATCGTCTTTCCGATGAGGCAGGCCACGACGAGGCGTCCGGTGTAGTCGAGGATGGAAATCACCGTGTAGTGCTTCATGTCCTCATGGGCAAAGATGGCGGCGGTGTAGGGAATCTGCAGCAGGGTGAATACGAACGAGAGCAGCGTGAAGTGGAATATCCAGAGCGTTGCATTGAGTCGTTCCACGGGAATCTTGCCTGCCGGTTCCATCATGTGAGTGGTGACGAACCACACGCCGACGGTTTCAAACAGCACCAGCACCAGCACCGAGAGCAGCAGCACGATGTTCACGCTGCTGGAGAATATTTCCCGCATGCGCCGTTCCTCGTGCTTGCCGATGGCATACGAGTAGAAGCGCTGGATGGCTACGGTGAGTGTAGAGCTGAGGAATGTGCTTGTCAGCACCACGCCGGCAATGGCATTCAGGATGCCGTAGTCTTCTACTCCCAGGGCTTTCAACACTACGCGTACGGCATAGAGGTTGATGACCATAGTGACCACCACGCGCACAAAAAGTATCATTGTGTTCGACGCAATGCGTTTCGATTTTGTCAGTTCTTCTGTTCCCAAATTGCTAATGAATTAAAGTTTCGCATGGGGTGCGACTCCCCTCCCTTACGGGAGGGGCAGGGGGTGGGTCTCTACTTCAACAGGTTGGCCAACGTAGCGATGATGGCAGCCAGCGAGCCCACACCCGTGGCGATGCTCAGCGTCTCGGCAATCGACGTCTTGTTGATTGACTTCGAGGGCACCACGATTTCGCAGCCCGGCATGGGCTTGGCGTTGTGGCCCACCTTGGCAACAGTACCATTCATATAAATGATGTATGTCTGGCGCTTCTTGGCTTTGCTGGAGAATCCACCGGCCTGGTCGATGTAGTAGCTGACCGACTTGCCTTTCACGTAACCCACCGTGTTCGGATAGAGCACCTCGCCATTGATCTTCACCGTGGCCTCGTACTGGGGTACGAAGATGCGGTCGCCCTCGCGCAGCACAATGTCCTCGGTGCCGCCAGGGTTGGCCAGTGCCTTGTCGAGCTCGATACCTACGGGGTAGGTCTCGCCCACTTGGTATTTCTTCAGCTGTTCGGCATTGCTCAGGTTGGCCAGGCTGGCGTTACCCGTACGGGCTGCCTGCTCCTGCATGCTGGCCTCCAGGTCTTCACGTGTCTTCTTCAGCACGGCCTCGGCGCGCTGGCGTTCCTCCTGCGTGTACTTACGCTCGAGTTTGGCACCCTGGGCAAAGGCGCGGTCGTTCACGCCGCCTGCCATCTTGATGAGGTCGCTCAGGCGCTGGTTCTTGCGCGACAGCGTGTAGGTTCCGGCAAACATCACCTCGCCCTCGATAATCACGTTCTGCTGCTTGTTGTAGCCAGGGCTCTGGCGCACGTAGACCTCATCGAAGGGCATGAGCGTGAAGCCCGGCTCGCCGTCGACGACGAAGCCATCCTTCAACGCGAAGCTATAGGTGCGGGCGATGACGCTGTCGGCCACGAGTGCCTTCGGGTCGAGCACGCGGCGCGCCACGTCGATTTTCACCGTAGAGGCACTCTCCTTCAGACCACCGGCCTGCAGCACGAAGTCCTCCAGTGTCTCATTGTCGGCATACTGATAGATACCGGGATACATCACTTCGCCATGTATGGTGATGGTGCGCTCAGTCTGTGCTTCCTGCTTCGTGGGCACGAAGAGCACGTCGTTCTCGCGCAGCGGAATGTCGGCCACCGAACCGTCGAGGATGCCCTTCAGGTCGACGCTCAGCACTTCCAGCGTGCGGTCGGGCTTCATGCGGTGCATCACGGCACGGTTCAGGAAGGCTTCCTCGGTCACACCCTCAGCGGCCTCGATGAGCGAGCGCACGGTAGTGATTTTGCCGCCCAGCTGGTAGAGACCCTTGTGGAACACGGCACCCTTTACCTCGACGGTGTTCTCGTAGCGGTCCAGGATGCTGTCGACGCTCACCGAGTCGCCGTCGGCCACGTGGAAGGTCGACATGTCGAACTCGCCCACGTTGAACACCGAGTACTGGCGGCCCGTCTTTCTGACCACGCGCACCGACTTCGTGTAGGCATCGCCCGTGAATCCGCCGGAGTATTTCAGCAGCGTGCCCACGCTCTCGTCCTTCTTCATTTCGTAGAACATCGGGCGCTTCACCTTACCCGTGAGGTTGACGAGGCAGTCGTAGGCTTCGACCACGATGAAGTCGTTGTCGGCCAGACGCACGTTGCCCGTCTGCTTGCCATTGAGGATATAGTCGTAGATGTCGACCGTCGACACCAGCTTGTTGTGACGATACACCTTGATGTTACGCAGCGTACCGATGTCGCTGATGCCCTTGGCCATGTAGAGTGCGTGGAACACGGTGGAGAACGCCGGCAGCGTGTAGGTGCCGGGCTGGTTTACTTCGCCCATCACGTTGACGGTGATGGAGCGTGTCTGGCCCAGCGTGAGCAGAATCTTACTGCTCTGGTAGCGGGCACCCAGCGTGGCCTTCACCCGCGCGTTGGCCTGCGAAATGGTCAGGCCGCTCACCTGTACCGGGCCGAAGTTCTCGATGTTGATGTAGCCGTCGGGGCTCACCGAACTTTCTATCTGTCGGGCCGAGGCTCCGTAGACGTCGATGTAGACCACGTCGCCCGGTCCCAGCACGTAGTTCTGCGGCGAGGCGATGTTCATGCTGGGCTCAAACGACAGGTCCTCGCGGTCGAAGATGTCGCGTCCGAACACCTTCGTCTTCTCCTTCTCGCGGTCGGCCAGAATCTGTTCCAGCAGCGCGATGGAGTCGACAGGCATCAGGCCGCCCAGCTCCAGCTGCATCTGCATGAAGTCGTCGTCCTCCTCGTCGTAGGTGTGCTTCTTGGTGCGTTCGCCCTGCATGCGCATGTTGGTCATCTCGGCAGCCTTCTTCTCCGTGGTGGTCTTGCGCGTGCGGTCGTTGGCCTTGGTCATGGTTTCGTCCTGCACCACGCCCAGTCCGGCTTCTTCCTTCTGGCGCTCGGCAATCTTCTTCACACGGCGTATCTGCTGGATGTCAACGCCACGCTGCATCAGCTTCGTCACGATTTGCTGTTGCGAGGTGCCTGCCTCGTGCTCCTTCAGCACGAAGCGCATCACCTGGTCGTCGGTCATCGACGACTGGGCAGCCGCTGCCAGAGGCATCAGCAACCCAATCAGGATGTATAGAATAGTTCGTTTCATATTCTTTTTTTATGTTCCTATATTCCTTATATATAACTCAAAAAATGCTAAATTGTTGCAAAGGTACACATTTTTTTCGTCATTTTTTGTTTGTTCTGAAAAAAAAATCCTACCTTTGCACTCGCAAACGACCAAATGCGGTCTTTTTTCATGTCATGGGGTTGACTGGATTTGACGGCGAGATGAAATGGTACGTAAGCACGCGGTGGCTCGATGGTTTCCACCTAAATCTGAGCTTTCAACAAATTAATTGGCAACACACAGTATGCTCTCGCTGCTTAATCGAAGCACAGTAGATTACGAGCTTAATTCCTTCACCAGGTGAGGGAACGAGACGTCGCCCCAAGGATGTTGTTCCGAATCTGAGGAACTGGCGGCGCAGGTAAATCGGAAATAGCCCGGCAGGGGCCTCGACGGTCGGGTGAAGTTTTAGAGGATAAGGTGCCGGTTGGTGGTCCAGGTCTTGCCGTCACACGAAAATGAAGTCTGGAATAAGCGTGTAGAAAGCGTATGGTTTCCTTGTTCGGACGTGGGTTCGACTCCCACCAGCTCCACCTCCTCCTTCCCCCGGCCGGCCACAGCATCATTCCCCTTCCCCCCGCTTGTGGCCGGCCACCTTTTTTTTATCTCAACGGGGGCGCGCCCAATTTTTTTAACATTCGCTTTTCCTGACAAAACACTCGCTCAGGAAAGCCGCTGCTCTGCTTTTCTCGGCCACAGGGTCGAAAAAACGGCAAAAACGGCGATGTTTTTGTAAACAGCTGGTGCTCAGAGAGTTGCTCGTTTCCGCTTCTTTCTGGCAGGTCATTTCCATTTTCTTGTGCTGACAAAAGCATAGGTTTAATCCCTCTATACCTATGCTTTCGGTCGTACAGACCTATGCTTTCGGTGATGCAGAGCAATGGTCTGGAGGCATCAAACCTATGCTTTGGATGGCAAGGAGCATGGTTCTTGACCCTGTAAAGCGTGAAAACGGGTGGAAAACAGTTGTCTTCCACCCGTTTTTTCTTCTGGTTGTGTTCAGTAGGGGAGTGTTCTTTTGTAAAGACTATTCATCCGTTTTCTTGAGTTTACCCACCCCGCTGGACGGTTCCGCAGTTCCTTATTCTCCTACGAGTTCGGTCTTCATGCTGCTTTCGATGGCCTGGCCCATCGTGTTCTGCTTCATCTCGCCCGTGATGGTCTTTGCCCATCCGTTGGGCAAGAACTCGTAGTTGTGGGTCATGCTCATCTCCATCTTCAGCATGCCCGAGGCCATGAGCTGGTCGATGCTCTGCTCCACCATCTCGGCCTGTTCGGGCATCATCTGCTTCACCTGCTCGATGACCATTTGCTTCATTTCCTCCTTGGTCATGTTGAGCGCCGTGGTCACCTTCACCTTGCTGCCGTCGGGCGCCGAGAGGAAGTACATGTTCTTCACCTTGCGGCCGTTGTCGTCGGTGCCCTCATCCATCGTGCCTGTGCTGATGGTCTTGCCGTTCAGCGAGAGCGGGTTGCCGTTCGCGGTGACGTTGGCGATGATAGCCTCTTTGGTGAGTGCTCCCTCCATCTGCTTCAGGAAGGCCTCCTTCGGCAGCATCTGGGCAGCCTCAGGCATCTCGCCCATCAGTTGTTCGAACATGGCCTCGGCGGCCTTCTGGGCAGCAGCCTTCGTCTCGTCGAAGTTCTTGATGTCGGTGATGCGGCCGTCGGTGTCAGTAGTGAAGATGGTCTTCTGGCCCTTCGTCATGCCCTGCGTGAGCATCAGCATGCGGGCCACCAGCGACTCCTTGCTGTCGGCATCCATCTTCTCCAGACACACTTCCAGCGTGTAGCCCTGCGGCGTGGCCTCGGTCACGGTGTAGCGTGTCTCGCCCACCAGGTTGACCACCTGTCCGCCCATGTTCATGGTCGTCATGGTGCGATAGAGCTTGCTGTCGCCTTTCTGATACTTCGGCGCAATCTTCACGCCTGCGAGTTGTGCGCTCATGGTCACTGCGGTGAGCAGGAGCGCCAGTGTCATCATTGCTTTTTTCATTGTTTTTCTTCTTTTGGGTTCTTGTATTGATGAATAATAATGATTTCCTAAATTCTTGATTTCCGGTTGCAAAGGTAACGCTTTTCCAGCATCTCTGCAAGTTTTTCAGTTTGCAATAGTTCGCTCGGTAAGGAAAAACTGTTTGCAAAAGTTTGCAGCCTTTTGCAGTTTTTTTCGTAACTTTGCGGCCGAAAAGAAAAACAATAACGCATGGTGCGAGCATTATTCCACATTCTGGCCAGGTCGGCAGGGTTGGCCCGCAGGGGTAGGGCAGGGGTCCTGCTCCTCGTGGTGGCGGGCAGTCTGGGGCAGCCTGTGTCGGCACAGAACCTCCTGCAGCGCTTCGACAACATGCTGACTGAAAAATACAACAAAGGTAACATCGACACCGCTTATATCGTTCGGCCAAAGACGAAGTGGACTGCCAAGGCGCGGTTCAACTTTTCCGGGGCGAATATTGTGGCCGAGGGCGATGACAGCGGGCAACACTTCACCTCGGAAATGAATGCCGACTGCAAGTCCACGCTCAGCTTCAGTTTGGGTTATCTGGGCATTTCGCTCAGCCTGTCGCTGAATCCGGCCAAACTGATGGGACGTTACAACGACTACGAACTGAACATCAACTCCTACGGCAAGCGCATCGGCTGGGACATCATCTATCAGGAAGCCCACAATTTCACGGGGTGGTACGACCACGAGGGGATGGGGCGCCTGGAGCTGACTCCCGGTTTGCTCAACGTCAAGACGCTCAACCTGAATGCCTTCTACATCCTCAACAACCGGCGCTTCTCCTATCCCGCTGCTTTCTCGCAGAGCTACATCCAGCGGCGGTCTGCCGGCAGTTTCCTGCTGGCAGCGTCGGCAATGGGGCAGCACGCAAAGGTGAACTGGGATTTCATCACGAATCTGAAAATGACGAACATCGGCATCGGGGGCGGCTACGGCTACAACTACGTGCCCTCGCAGGGGTGGCTGCTGCATATCTCGGCTCTCCCCACGTTCATCGTTTACAGCAACACGTCGATCAGTTTCGCGGAGAACAGTGTGCCCCTCCACTACCATTTTCCCGAAGTCATCATCACCGGCCGCGGGGCCGTGGTCCGCCAGAAGGGCAACCACTTCTTCGGCTTCTCGATGGTTTACAATTTCACCAATATCGGCAACAGGGAATCCCTCGCGGTCGACAACGTCAAATGGCGTGTCCGCGCCTTCTATGGCCTGCGGATGTAGCAGCCTGTCATAGGTCTCCGCGGGCAGAGCCTTGCAAAGGCCTCAATGGCGTTTCCTTACATAGTCTGAGGGCGTCATTCCGAAGTGTTTTTTGAACAGGCGGGTGAAGTGCTGTGGATAGTCGAAGCCCAGACGCTCGGCTGTCTCGGTGATGCTGGCTCCGCTGACAAGAATCTGTTGGGCCCGCTGCATCAGGAAACGGCGAATGTGGGAGGTGGCCGATTCGTTGGTCAGCTCGCGAATGAGGTCGCCGAAGTAGTTGGGCGACAGAAACAGCTGCTGGGCGCAGTATTTCACGGTGGGCAAGCCGTGTTGCTGCTGAAGATTGTTGTCGTAGTATTGGCGAAGCAGTTGCTCGAAGCTAACCCGAATGATGCCAGTAGTTATCCCGCCATCGATCCCGTATCGACGTCGCTCGCCGATTATCAGAACATCATCATCGTCACGCCGCTGTGGTGGAGCCAGATGGCCGCTATCATGCAAGCCTACCTGTTCAGTGCCGGCCCCGAGATGGCTGGGAAGAACATCGGCCTCATCGTGTCGAGTGCCAGCAGTGGCATCAGTGGTGTTGTTGCTGACTGCAAGCGCCTCGTGCCCGACGGCAACTACTTCAGCGAGAATCTCTGGATCAACAATTCCAACCGCTCTCGCCGCAGCACGCTCATCAAGGACTGGCTCAGCGCCATCAACTTCCAGGAGGCAACGGGCGTTGGTCAAATTGAAAATGGAGAAACGAGAACAGGAAATACTGTCGTCTACGACCTCAGCGGCCGCAAAATCGTCGATCGTAAATCCGTCGATCGCCAATTCTCCGATCTCCCGAAAGGCATCTACATAGCGAATGGAAGAAAGCTCCTACAGAAATAATCCTCAACAATCTCCGCGGAACAGCAACATGTTTCGCGGATTTTTTTGTATCTTTGTCGGCGTAAACAATAAACGAAAGGTTGTGCCATGGATATAGCATCCTAAATTCTCAGTCTTTTCAACTGCAGCTGTGCCGATAAACGAGACCGCAAGAGGATTGAAATGACTTGAAGCACGTGATTCCGTAAAAATGGTAACTAAATCCGTAATACTTGTTAGTCGCGTTTGGCGGAAAAGCCGTAACTTTGCGACCAGAAGAAGGGAACGTATATCGCAAACGAAGGAAAAAGAATCGTGGAATGACTGACGATACTTTAAAATACGAAATGACTATGAAGAAAATCATGATGATGACGCTCACGGCACTGCTGGTCATCAGCCTGGGTGCCTGCGCGCAAACCAACAAAACAAAGGAGAACAAGGAAATGAAAACATTGGTAGCCTGCGCCGACCTGAAGGCGACTTATCCTGCCGTGAACTGGAAAGAGGGGAAACTGCTCAACAGAGCTTCGAAGAAGGAATTGGAAAGTTGGATCAACGAACTGCATTGATGAGGAAACTGATTGCGTGTGAGGAAGGAAAAAGATAATGTCGCGTCCCTACATTTCAAAATAAGAAACAAAGTGACAATGAAAAAAATAGCTTTATCAGCCCTGTTTGCAGCCTTGCTGCTCTGCTCGTGTCGCGGAAGCAACGCCCGTCAACTGACCGCCGAAATGGCCTGCGAGGCAGTGAACAACTATTGTCATCAGACGTACGACTGGAGCATGGCCGAGGAGAATCCCGACATGATGTATGTGGCGATGGGCAGTGAGACTGAAACAGAGTATGAGGTGATATTCCGCAGCTATACGGGCGCTTTCGTCCACTTCCATGTCGACAAGGCGAGCGGCATGGCAAGGATGGTAGAGCAGGTGCCGGCGATGAACTTGGAGAGCGAGGCCGGTACCATCAACCTGTTCGATTATCTGGGGGCTGCGCATGACTGATGAAAGTCGCACCGCACGGGCTTCATCCCATCACGACATCGAGCACCATCATCAAGACGAATCCTATGGCGAAACCGATGGTACTCAGGTTGGAGTGCCTGCCCGACGAAGCTTCAGGGATGAGTTCCTCTACGACCACGTAGAACATGGCTCCTGCTGCGAAGGCCAGCATGTAGGGCAAGACGGGGGTGAGCAGTGAGGCCAGCAAGATGACGGTCAGACCTCCCACCGGCTCAACGGCACCGCTGAGGCTGCCCAGCATGAAGGAGCGCCAACGCGAATTGCCTTCAGCGCGCATGGGCATGGAGATGATGGCACCCTCCGGGATGTTCTGAATGGCAATGCCCAGCGATACGGCCACGGCTGAGGCCATGGAAATCGTCTCCACGCCCTGTCCGGCTCCGGCAAGCACCACGCCGACGGCCATGCCTTCGGGCAGGTTGTGGATGGTGACGGCCAGTGCCAGCATTGCCGTGCGCGACAGTTTCGAGCGAGGACCCTCCGGCTGGGATGTTCCCAGGTGCAAGTGAGGTGTCAGCTCGTCAATCAGCAGCAGGAATCCCATGCCCAGTAGAAATCCTGCAGCGGCCGGCACCACAGCCCAGGCTCCTTCCGCCTCTTCCATTTCCATGGCGGGAATGAGCAGCGACCATACGGATGCAGCCACCATCACGCCGGAGGCAAAGCCCAGCAACGACTTCTGCACCCGCTCGGGCATTTCGTCTTTCATGAAAAATACGAATGCCGAACCTGCGATAGTGCCCAGCAGAGGAATCAGCAGTCCTATGACGATTGTTTCCATATTGTTTTTTTCCTTTTTTGCGGCAAGTTTAAAAAATCTTTCCTTTATGATAGTTTGTCGGCGATGAGCCTTGCGATGCGCTTGGCCAGCGCCTTCCGTCATATCTTTTGCAAAGGTACGAATAAGTGAGCGAAATGCAAAGCAAAAACCAAAAATTATTTGAATTTTTCCGCACTCGACGACGCGCTCGGCTCCAAGGAGCGAAACTGGTGTCGCGTACCTACGGCACGCCCTGGGGGTGGGGCTTCCCCCTCCCACACGCCCCGGAGGGGCAGCACCACCTAGCCCAGGGCAGCGCCCTGGGGATGCAGGCGCAAGAGGAACCTGCGCCCTGAAAGGGCAGCACCATTAAAACCTGCAGGGAATAATGATTTTGCCCTTACAGGGCGCCACCTTAAGGGGGGGGCACCGTCACCCAGGGCGCTGCCCTGGGCTAGGTGGTGCTGCCCCTTCGGGGCGTGTAAGGCAGGGGCTTCTCCCCTCCCTGCAGGGGAGGGGCCGGGGGTGGGGCTTCCCCCCTCCTTCAGAGGGGCCGAGGTTTCCTCGCGCGGCTCTTTTTAGTCGTGCAGCTCTGCGTTGGGCCTCCAGGTCTTTATTGCAGAGCGTCCACCCCGTTTCTACGTCCACCCGTTTGGGCGTTCGACATCTGCATCTTCGCGGATGTAGTCGAAGATGGCAGCGAGCAGCATGCCCAGTTGAACGAACGTCAGCAACGATAAGGCAGGCCATTGGTTAGGATAGATAAGAAATCTATGGAAAATGTGCAGGAATCCCGATGATTTTTTGTAAATTTGCAAGCGGAAACTGATCGTTATAACTATTAATTACCAACAGAACTATGCAGAACTTTGATTACATGACCCCGACACGACTCATCTTCGGACGTGAGTCGATTGTGAAACTGCCCGAGGTGATGCGCCCCCTAGGCAAGCGCGTGTTGCTCACCTACGGTGGCGGCAGCATCAAGAAGATAGGTCTCTACGACCGCGTGAAGGAGCTGCTCAGCGACTTCGAAATCTTCGAACTGCCCGGCATCCAACCCAATCCGAAGTACGACCCCAGCGTGCTGGAGGGCGTGCGCATCTGCAAGGCCGAACAGATTGACGTCATCTTGGCCGTGGGCGGCGGTTCGGTGCTCGACTGCTCGAAGGCCATTGCCGGCTCGGCCTACTACGACGGCGACCCCTGGGACATCATCACCGGAAAGGCTCCCACGCTGAAGGCCATTCCCATCGTCGACATCCTGACGCTGGCCGCCACGGGCTCTGAGTACGACAGCGGCGGCGTGATTTCGCGCACAGAGACCAACGACAAGCTGGCCTACTTCAGTCCGCTGGTGTTTCCCGTGTGCTCCATCCTCGACCCCGTCTACACGTTCAGCGTGTCGAAGAAGCAGACCGCCGCAGGCTGTGCCGACGCCATGAACCACACCATCGAGCAATACTTCGCTGCCGACACCACGCTGCTCAACGACGGCTTCTGCGAGTCGATGCTGCGCTCGCTGATGGTGAACGGCCGCAAGTGCCTCGACAATCCTGAGGACTACACCGCCCGCGCCGAGATGATGCTCTGCTGCACCTACGGCTGCAACGGCATCCTGTCCCTCGGCAACAGCCCCTCGGGATGGCCCTGCCACGGCATTGAGCACGCACTGAGCGCCTACTACGACATCACCCACGGCGAGGGACTGGCCATCATCACCCCGCGCTGGATGCGCCACATCCTCAACGAGAACACCATCGACCGCTTCGTGAAGTACGGCATCAACGTCTTTGGCATCGATGCCTCGCTGCCCAAGCAGGAGATTGCCGAAAAGGCCATCGACGCCACCTACCGATTCTTCGAGAGCATCAACATCCCGATGCATCTGCGCGAAGTGGGAATCGACGACAGCCGCATCGACGAGATGGCTCACCACATCGCCGTGAACGAAGGACTGGAGCATGCCTACGCTCCCCTCAGCGAACAGGACATCAAGGAAATACTGCTGGCAAGTCTTTAACCGTATTTATTTTTTCTTAGGAACAATCTTGACGATATGGAAGTCATACAGAGTTTCACCATCGACCACACCCGTCTGAAGCCGGGCATCTACGTATCGCGCGAAGACAGAGGGTTCACCACCTTCGACCTGCGCATCACCGAACCCAACCAGGAACCGGCTGTCGCTCCGGCTGCCATGCACAGTCTGGAGCATCTCATGGCCACCTGGTTCCGCAACAGCGAGGCGAAGGACGACGTGGTCTACGTGGGTCCGATGGGTTGCCTGACGGGCATGTACGTCATCATGACGGGTGCTTACACCGTGGACGACATGCGCCGCCTCACCATCGAGTGTCTGGAGTGGATACTGAAGCAGACCGAGGTGCCGGCCACGCAGCCCGAGAGCTGCGGCAACTACCTGCTGCACGATTTGCCCATGTGCAAGTGGGAGAGTGCCCGCTATCTCGACCGACTGCGGCACGACTTCCACTGCGAGTACACGAAGCTGCAGATTACCCTCAGCGACGGCAAGGTGTTTGTCGACGCATAGGGGGTCTTTCACGATACGCAGCCTTTTCTTCCCTGAGGGAGGCAGTCTCTTCCTTGAGGAAATCTCTTTTTTGGTCAGCAAAACAACTCATTTTGCTGACCAAAATAACTTGTTTCCCAAAGCAAATCAACTCGTTTTGTTCTAAGAAAGCAATAAAAATTTCCCTTTTCTTTTGCATTTTGCTCTATTATTCGTATCTCTGACATTCGTCGAAGATACTCTCGTTCTTTCTCCACTTCGTTCCGAAAGCGTCTCCTTCGTCGCCGAGCGCGGAAAAACTCAAATAAATTTGGTTTTTCGCTCACTTATTCGTATCTCTGGCTTCGCCGAAGATACTTTCGCTCGGAAATGAAAAAGAAAATCGGGTTTTCTTTTTGCATTTCGCTCACTTATTCGTATCTTTGCCAGTTGAAAAGAAAGAATACCAATACGGAATGCTTATGAAACGACTTTTTGCCCTTGTAGTTGTGTTGATAGCCTTGCTGCCGCTGTGCGCGCAGGATGAGGCCAACCCCGTGGCCGATGCCAAGGCCGTTGTGACGTCGGGCTGTGCGCGCTTCACGGTGCTCACGCCCGAGATGATCCGCATTCAGTACAGCGATGGCCGGAAGTTTGAAGACCGCGCCACGTTTGCCGTGATCAACCGGAAACTGCCCGTGCCCGCCTATAAGGTGAGGAAAAAGGGCGGCTGGCTCACCATTTCCACCGACGCGCTGACGCTGCGCTACAAAATGGGCGAGCCCATCAATGCCGACAATGCGGAGGCGCTGAGCGTGACACTCAAGTTGCAGGGACAGCCCGTGACGTGGCACCCCGGCATGCAGGACACGCAGAACCTGAAAGGCACCACGCGCACCCTTGACGGCCAGAACGGCACCAACAAGGAGCAGGCACTGGAGAACGGACTGCTCTCGCGGTCGGGATGGAGCATCATCGACGAGTCGCCCCGCACGAAGCGCGGCGACGGCTCCACGTCGTTTGCCTTCGACGGCGATGTGGACGGCATGCCCTGGGTGGCTGAGCCAGTGGACAAAGAGGCCGTCGACTGGTACTTCCTCGGCTACGGCCACCAGTACCGCAAGGCGCTGGGCGACTTCACGAAGATTGCCGGTCGGCAACCCATGCCGCCGCTCTATGTGCTGGGCTATTGGTACAGCAAGTACCAGCGCTACACGGCCGACGAGTTCAAGCAGATAGCCACCGACGTCAGGCAGAACCAGATTCCGATGGACGTGATGATATTCGACATGGACTGGCACACCGAGGGCTGGACGGGCTGGACCTGGGACCGCTCGATCATTCCCGACCCCGAGGGACTCATCGACTTCATGCACCAGAAAGGGCTGAAGGTGGCGCTGAACCTGCATCCGGCCGACGGTGTAGACGACGATGAAGACTTTTTTGACGACGTGCGCAAGGACATGGGCCTGGGCGAGGACGTGAAGCGCGTGCCCTGGAACCTGAGCGATGGGAAGTTCTATCACTCCATGTTCAATCGCATCCTGCGTGCCCGCGAGCGTCAGGGAGTGGACTTCTGGTGGATTGACTGGCAGCAGAACCTCACGAGCAAGTTCCTCGAGGGACTTGGCGAGACGTTCTGGTGCAACCACGTGTTTTACAACGACATGCGGCTGAACCGCACCGACCGCCGTCCGCTCATCTACCACCGCTGGGGCGGACTGGGGTGCCACCGCTACCCGATAGGCTTCTCGGGCGATGCCTACAGCAATTTCCCGACCTTGGCCTGGCAGCCCTACTTCACGGCAACGGCCTCCAACGTGTGCTTCGGCTATTGGGGCCACGACCTCGGCGGCCACGTGCAGGATGGTCCGAACGATCCCGAGCTCTACCTGCGCTGGATGCAGTTCGGCGTGTTTACCCCCATCTTCCGCACCCACGCCACCAATCAGCCCCATATAGAGCGCCGCATCTGGAAGTACAGCAACTTCCCCTTGCTGCTCGAGACGGTGAAGCTGCGCTACAGACTGATGCCCTATATCTACACCGCCTGCCGACAGGCTTACGACACGGGCGTCTCCATCTGCCGGCCGCTCTACTACTACTGGCCCGAGCGCGATGAGGCCTACAGCTGCAAGGACGAATACATGTTCGGCGACGACATCCTTGTGGCACCCGTGCTGCAGGCATCGGGCCAGGACGGCAAGACTGTGCGCACGACGTGGCTGCCCGAAGGCCGCTGGTTCGACGTGTGCCGCAATCGCATTGTGGAGGGCAACCAGCACCTGCGGGATGCCTACGACATGAGCGAAACACCTTATTTCTATAAGGCAGGGGCGGTCATCGTGTGCAATCCGCCCGTGCAGAACCTGCAGACGCGGCCCGACCGACTGGTGCTGCAAGTGGTGCCCGGTGGCGACGGCCAGACCACGCTTTACGAGGACGAGGGTGACTCGGAGGACTACAAGCACGGTGAATTTGCTACCACGCTCATTGAGCATCGTGGGCAGACCGTCAGCATCCTGCCACGCGAAGGCAGCTACAAGGGCATGACGGCCGAGCGGGCCTACACCGTTGAGTTCCTCGGTTGTGAGCGCCCGGCTGGCGTGACTGTCAATGGTGATGCTGTGCCCAATGGCCTTTGGAACTACGACGAGGCCACGCGGCGCCTGACCGTCTTCGTCGGCTCTACGCCCTGTACAGAGCGCATCGACGTCTGTCGAAATTGAGAACAGAAAATCCGTGCATCCGTTTTAATCCGTGCCATCCGTGGCCGCAAATCTTGAAACTCGAAAATTGAATCCCGAAACTCGAAACTGATAACATGCCATACCGCTTACCCGCTGAATGGGAATCGCAGGAGTTTGTCCTGCTCACGTGGCCCAACGAAACCACCGACTGGGCTCCCTACCTACAGGACATCCGCCAGACCATGACGGAGATGGCACTCGCCATTGCCCGCCACGAGAAGGTGGTCATCCTCTCAATGTTCCGAAACGACGTGCCCGACCAACTGCGCACGACGGAGAACGTCATGGTGGTAGAACTGCCAAATAACGACACTTGGGCGCGCGACTTCGGTCCCATCGTGCTGAAGCGCACGCCGTCGGCAGAAGGGAGTGAAGGGCCGGAGCCGACCGTCTGGCTCGACTTCCGCTTCAACGGCTGGGGCGAGAAATTTCTGGCCGATTGGGACAACCGGATTCCCAAGAAACTTTGGGAAAGTCTGGCCCTTGCGGGAAAAGCAGGCTACGAAAACCATCAGGACTTCGTGCTCGAAGGTGGCTCCATCGATACCGACGGGCAAGGCACGCTCTTCACCACCTCGCAGTGCCTGCTGGCGCCCCACCGTAATCAGCCCCTGACGCAGTCCGAGATAGAAGAGCAACTGAAGCGCAGGCTCAGGGTGAGCCGCGTGGTGTGGCTCGACCACGGCAACCTCGTGGGCGACGATACCGACGGGCATATTGACACCATCGTACGCTGTGCACCGGAGAACACGCTGGTCTACGTGGGATGCGACGACACGGACGATGAGCAGTATGAAGACTTCTTGGCGCTGGAGAACCAGCTGAAGACCCTGCGTACTGCCGACGGGCGTCCCTACCGCCTGCTGCGTCTGCCCATGCCCGAGGCCATCTATGAGGGGCAAGGGACAAGGGGCAAGGGGCAAGAGGCTTCTGCCGAGGGGCAAGAGGCTTCTGCTGAGGGGCAAGAGACCGAGCGCCTGCCAGCCACCTATGCCAACTTCCTGATCATTAATGGGGCCGTGCTGGTGCCTACCTATGCTCAGCCCGAGAAGGATGCCGAGGCATTGCGCATTGTCCAGCAGGCTTTCCCCGATCGGGAAATGATAGGCATCGATGCCCGCACCATCATCCGCCAACATGGTTCCGTGCATTGCCTGACGATGCAGGTGCCGTCAGGCGAGGAATAGTTAATCGAGACCGACATGATAGAACTGAAGAATGGACGAATAGCAGCAGGCGAGCGGGTGGTCATCGGCGACCTCTCGTTTGTGGCACCGGCGGGCAAGGTCACTTGTCTGGTGGGGCCGCGCGGGTGTGGCAAGACGCTGCTCGTGCGCTCGTTGCTGGGATTGTGGCCCTTGGAGAAAGGCTTCGCTACCTTGCAGGGCGAGCCCGTCACACGGCTGTCGGCCCCCTGGTTGCGCCGCCTCATGGTCTACGTGCCGCAGGAATTGCCCGACAGCCTGACCGATGCCCTCGATGCTCTCGATGAGGGGCTGGCGACCGGTCGCCGCGCCGTTGTGGCTGACGATCCGTTTGTGGCGATGTCTGAAGAGCGGGCGCTGCTGTTGGCCAATCGCTTGCAGGCTTTGGCCGGCGAGGGTAGGGCAGTGGTGGTGGCCTGTGGCGAGGCCGATGTCAGCCACTTCGATCCCACCGCCACATTGGTCTATCAAATCGAAAATCCGTCAATTCGTCAATCGTAAATCATCACCCATGCATATCACCATCATTAGTTTCCTCCTGGGGCTGCTGTTGCTCGTCGTGCCAGTTTATCTGCTGCACGTGTTGCAGGTGCCCATAGCCGACAAGGTGCTGAAGTCCTTCGGACGCTCGGCTGCCGCCCTGCTGCTGTTGGGCTTGTGCCTCTACCTCGTGTTCCACTTCAACCACTGGGCCATTAATCTGCTCGCCCTGCTACTGATGACGGCAGGAGGCATGTTGCTGGTGGTGCGCCGGGCTCGGCTCGGCCATCGCATGTTGGTGCCCGTGGGGGCAGGTCTGTTGACGGCGGTGCTCGTCGTGGGAGCATGGCTGCTGTTGCTGGCCCTCGGAGTGCGACGCCCGTTGGAAGCCCAATACCTCCTGCCTGTGGCAGGATTCCTCGTCGGCAGCATGACAGAAACACTCAGCCATGCCTTGTCAGTATACTATCGCAGTCTGATTCATCACGACCAGTTGTATTACTACAAAATAGGCAATGGCGCGTCGCCCGCTGAAGCCCTGGCGTGGTATGTGCGCCGGTCGCTGGAGGCCGCCGTGCTGCCGCATCTGAAGCGCATGTCGGGCATCGTGCTCGCCGCATCGCCCTTGGTGGTGTGGGCCATGTTGCTCAGCGGCACGCCGGTCGTTGAGGCTGTCGCCGTGCAGCTGTTGCTGCTTGTGGCTGACTTCTCGGCCTCCATCATCGCCCTGGTGGTAATGCTCTTCGTGGCACGCCGCTACTCTTTCGACGGCTATGGCCGCCTGAAATCCTGATTAATTCTAAAAATAATACCATATTCCCATGAAACTAGCAGAAGGACTCAGTATCCGCAAGGATTTGCAGACGCGCATTGAACAAATCAAGGTGCGCCTGCTCAACAACATGAAAGTGCAGGAAGGCGATGCTCCCACCGAGCAGCCTGCCGACCTGATGAAGGAACTCGATGCCTGCCTGGTGCAGCTGGAGGACATGATGTATCGCATCAATGCCACCAATATGCACACCGTGAAAGATGGCAAGACACTCACACAGATGATGGCTGCGCGCGATGTGCTGGGCAAGCGCGTGCAGGTGTTGCGCGAAGCCTTCGACCGCGCGTCGCAGTCGCAAGACCGCTACGGGCGCAACGAGATTCGCTACGTCACCACCGTCGACGTGCCCTCCCTGCGCAAGCAGATTGACACCTACTCGCAGCAACTGCGACAGCTCGACATGGAGATTCAGGCATTGAACTTCGCCACAGAGCTGGAAGACGGCGTTGCCACGCAGAAGAAATAAAACCAAACCGGGGAGCAGATAGCGGCGCGACAGGGTGAGCTAAAAAACGAAGTCTTCGGACTTTATGATCAGGTTGTCGGCTCGGAACGGCCGGCATGGTCTTAGTGACCACCTCACGGCGCAAAGTTCAGCACAACTGCACGCCGCATGGTTCACTTCGCATTTCGCACTACCATTTAGCTAACTGCCGCCGCACTGCTCCCCTTTTTCCCCTACCGATTGAAATGAGCAAAGCATCCGATATCCGGCTGACGTTCCACAAAGCCAACACCGACAGCGAACTGCTGATACCCTTGGCCCAAAGCAGTGTGCGGGCTGGTTTTCCTTCGCCTGCGCAAGACTACATGGGCGAGGAAATCGACCTGAACAAACTCCTGGTGCGCCATCGGGAAGCAACGTTCTACGTGCGTATCTCTGGTGAGTCGATGACCGATGCCGGCATCCTCGACGGCGATCTGGCTGTGGTCGACAAGGAACTCGAAGCCCGCGACGGCGATTTCGTCATTGCCTATGTCGATGGCGAGTTCACCATCAAGCAGTTTCGGATGGATGAGAGCGGAACCTTTGGTTGGCTGCAGCCGTGGAACAACCATTTTCCGCCCATTCGTGTGGATGCTTCCAACGACTTCATTATCTGGGGCGTAGTCACCTACGTCATCCATCCCGCCAAGAAACCGCAGTAAGGTCAGGGAAAGTAAGTTAATAGCCTAAACTCTCAACTCTCAACCCTCAACTCTCCGCTCGGCGCGAAGCGACGCTTTCGTAGCGAAGCGGAGAAAGAACTCCCAACTCCCCCTCATGTCTCTCTTCGCCGTTGCAGACTGTAATAACTTCTATTGCTCCTGCGAGCGCGTGTTCCATCCGGAGCTCACAGGCAAACCCGTCGTTGTGCTATCCAACAACGACGGCTGCGTCATTGCACGGTCGGAAGAGGCTAAGGCACTGGGGCTGAAAATGGGCGCCCCATTCTTTCAGGTGCGGGAACTGCTTGAGCGCGAGCATGTGGCCGTGTTCTCCAGCAACTACACTCTCTACGGCTCGCTCTCGGGGCGCGTCATGTCGCTGCTCAGTCAGTACACGCCTTCGCTCGACATCTATTCTATTGACGAGGCTTTCCTCGACCTTACCGAAATGGATGCCAACCGCGACATCAAGCGCTATGGCGAGCAGATAGCCCGAAGGGTGAAGCGGGCCACGGGCATTCCTATTTCCGTGGGCATCGCTCCCACGAAAACACTTGCCAAGATGGCCAGTAAGTTTGCCAAGAAATACAAGGGCTACCGGGGATGTTGCCTGATTGGTACCGACGAGCAACGGCTGAAGGCCCTTCGTCTCTTCCCTGTGGAGGACGTTTGGGGCATCGGTCGCCGCATTGCCAAGCAACTGGCTTATCATGGCATCACGACGGCTGCCGATTTTGCCAGCCAGAAGGAGAGTTGGGTGCGCGGTAAGTTCAGCGTCACTACGGTGCGCACGTGGAAGGAACTTAACGGCGAGAGTTGCATCGTGTTGGAAGACATGAGCGAGAAGAAGTCCATCTGTACCAGCCGCAGCTTTTCGGGGCAGGGCATCAGCGATCCAGCCATTCTGGAGGAAGCCGTTGCCAATTTCGCCGCACGCTGTGCCGCCAAGCTGCGTCGCCAGCGTTCCTATTGCCAAGGCATCACGGTGTTTGCCCACACCAGTCCGTTTCGCGAGGACGTGCCGCTCTGCTACCTGCAGCAGTCGGTGCAGTTATCGGTGCCCACGCAGGACACGGCCGAAATCGTGAAAACTGCCGTCGGCATGCTCAAGGCCAAGCTGCAGGAGGGGCTTTTCAAGAAAGCTGGCGTCATCATCTGGAACATCACGCCGGCACGGGCCATACAGCAAGACCTCTTCGATCCTGTCGACCGCACGAAGCAGAAAGCGTTGCTCGATGCCATCGACGAAATCAACCGGCGCAATGGCCACGACACGGTGCGCGTGGCTACGCAAGGCACCGACATGCGCTTCGGTCTCAAGCACGAATACCTCTCCCGGCAGTACACCACGAACATCGATGACATCCTCGTAGCTAAGACGGTCTGATTTTTTTCTTGACAGATAGCATCCATTTCTCAACCTTTTTTCGTACTTTTGCAGGCGAAGTTAAAATATTAGCACAACTGATGATGAAAAAACTGTATTTTTTCCTGCTCGCTGCGACCTTGTGCGTGGCATGCAACAATAAGTCCGACCGCTCAGCTGCCGACGGGCAGATAAGCGATTTCTACGATCAGCGGGCAGCGCAGTCGGCAGCACAGCAAGGCGCTGAGGCCACGGCTTCCACCTCGTCGGCAGGAACTGGCAACACTACTATCAAGATGTATGAGGTACCGGCACGCCTCACCGACCGCCCCGAGGTGATACTCCACCGCCAGGGCTTCACAATTTCCTACAACAAGACCACGAAGACCCCGAATTGGGTGGCGTGGCATCTGACGAAGGGCCACACCTACGGTCGCATTCAGCGCGAGACGCAGGCCTTCCAGGAGGATAGCAGCGTGCCGGCTCCCCGTGCCACACTCGACGACTACTACAACTCGCGCTACGACCGCGGCCACATGTGTCCGGCTGGTGACAACAAGTGGAGCGAGCAGTCAATGAGCCAAACGTTCCTGCTCTCCAATATCTGCCCACAGAACCACGGACTGAATAAGAACGCCTGGAACGATCTGGAAATACAATGTCGCGACTGGGCCCGTGAGTACAATTCTGTCGACATCGTCTGCGGACCCGTTTATCGCACTGCCACACGCTCGGATGGCAAGATGCGTGCCTCTGCGTTTCAGAAGTACATCGGCCGCAACAAGGTGTGGGTGCCCGACGCCTTCTTCAAGGTGGTGCTCTGCCGCGGCAGGCAGCCCAAGGCCATCGGCTTCATCTACGAAAACCGAGGCGGCCAGCAGCGCATGTCGGACTGCATGTGCTCGGTCGACGACATAGAGCGCATCACGGGCATCGACTTCTACCCCCTCCTGGCCGACGACGTCGAAAACCGCATCGAGGCCCGTGCCAGCCTGCGAGAGTGGTAGGAAAGTGCAAAAAAATGTTTATTCATTTTGTCGTTTGACAACTTCTTTGTAACTTTGCACCCAAATTGCGGAATGCGGCTCGTGTGCCGCTGCATGTTTCCGCAAATTGGTAAATCGTTAATAGTACATTTGGCGTGAAAATAAGAAAGGTGATGGATGCCCTTGAACGATTCGCGCCTCTGCCCTTGCAGGAGAGCTACGACAATGCTGGCCTGCAGGTTGGACTGACAGAGGCGGAGATTTCAGGGGCATTATTGTGTTTGGACGTGACGGAGGCAGTGGTCGACGAGGCCATTCGCCGGGGCTGTAATCTCATTGTGGCCCACCATCCGCTTATCTTCCGTAAGCTGGCCCACGTCAGCGACGGAAACTACGTGGAGCGTGCCGTCATCAAGGCCATCAAGAACGACGTCGTTATCATGGCTATGCACACAAATATGGACAATGCCCAGGACGGCGTGAACTTCCGCATGGCAGCCAAGATGGGACTCTCCGATGTAGACTTCCTGCCCTCGCAGCGGCGGCAGATGACGCTCTCCGGCGAGGAGGTGGCTTACGGCAGCGGTGTCGTAGGCACGTTGGCCCAGCCGATGGAGGCTCGCGCGTTCATTATGATGCTCAAGGAGCGTTTCGGCGTAGCCTCGGTGCGTGCTAACGAATTGCTGCAGCGCCCCATACAACGTGTGGCCATCTGCGGTGGCAGCGGTGCGTTCCTGTTGGGCGATGCCCGGCAGGCGGGTGCTGATGCGTTTGTCACGGGCGAGATGGGCTACCACGAGTTCTTCGGCCATGAGCAGCAGTTGCAGATATGCGTCATCGGCCATTACGAGAGCGAGCAGTTCACGACGGAAATCTTCCGCGACATCATCAGCCGCGAGTGTCCAGGCGTGCCGACCTGCATTGCTGAGACGAACACGAATCCGATAGTATATATATAATAACAATGTGACCCGTGCCTCCATGCTGGTCCTCCCCCCTTTGGGGGGATAAGAAGGGAGGTTTTCATCTATGGCAACAAAGAAAGATCCCACCGATCTGTCGGTAGAAGAGAAACTGAAGACTCTCTATCAGCTTCAGACAACATTGTCGGGCATCGACGAGAAGCGCGCACTGCGTGGCGAACTGCCCTTGGAAGTGCAAGACCTGGAAGACGAGATTGCCGGACTCACCACCCGCATCGAGAAAATCCAGAACGAAATCAAGGATTTCCAGGCTGCTATCAGCATGAAGAAAGGCGAAATCCAGGAGGCTCAGTCCTACGTGGACCGCTATCAGAAGCAGCTCGACGAAGTGAAAAACAACCGCGAGTACGACACGCTGACCAAGGAGATTGAATACCAGACACTGGAGATTCAGCTCTGCGAGAAGAAAATCAAGGAAGCCATGATTCGCATCGACGAGCGCGGCAAAGACCTCGAGCAGGCCGAGGCGCTGAAGAAGGATCGCGAAGTGGCACTGACCGAGAAGAAGAGCGAGCTCGACGAAATCATGCAGGAGACGCGTGAGGAAGAAGAGAAACTGAAGGCGAAAGCCAAGGAATACGAGACGAAGATTGAAGACCGTCTGCTCACCAGCTTCAAGCGCATCCGCAAGAATGCCCGCAACGGTCTGGGCATCGTCTATGTGCAGCGTGATGCTTGTGGTGGTTGCTTCAACAAGATTCCGCCACAGCGCCAGCTCGATATCAAGATGCACAAGAAGATCATCGTCTGCGAATACTGCGGACGTATCATGATCGACCCTGAACTCGCTGGTGTGAAGATCGACGCCGCAACAGGTGAGGAGAAGCCCAAGCGCAAGCGCGCCATCCGCAAGACCACAACCAAGAAAAAGGCCGAAGCTGAGGCTCCCGCAGAAGAGGCCTAAGCGGCGGAGCCGCGGTGCAAAGCTGCTGCGCAGCGTTCAAAAGTCCTTCGGGCGTTCAAAGCGCTTCGCGCGTTCAATGGCCTGCGGCCTGTTCAATCGCGACTGCGTCGCCGTGTAAAGCGCTTCGCACATAAGTAATGTAGGGACGCGGCGTGCCGCGTTACTGGAGTTGGAAAACAAACCAAGTAACGCGACACGTCGCGTCCCTACATGTATATCTACGAATTCTCAATTGCAAAAACATTCTACTCCCCTCCCTCACAGGGAGGGGCAGGGGGGTGGGTCCTCCAGCGCTACAGTCGCATTAAACCTTTTGAACGCCCGTAGGGCTTTTGAACGCTGCGTAGCAGCTTTGAACCGGCGGCTTCGCCGCCTACAGCCCTCTTGCCTTATAAATCTTATCCTTTGCGTCGTTGATTTCCTGGAATTTCTTCTCGGCAGCCTTCCTCACATCCTCGCCTAACTTTGCCACACGGTCGGGGTGGTGTTTCAGTGCCATTTGGCGATAGGCGGCCTTCACCTCATCATCGGTGGCTGAGGGCGAGATGCCCAATACCTTATATGCTGCCTCCAGGTCGTTCTTCGACGAGCGTAGGTTCAACATCGACTCTACGTCGGCAGCCGACAGCCCCAACGAGGCCGCCACGTCGCGCAGCGCCTGTATCTCGGCCTGCACCACGTTGCCATCGGCCTGTGCTATCATCACCAGGAAACTCACCAACTGCAGCCGCTGCGAGTAGTCCATGTTCATCGCTATCTGCTGGCACGCCTGGCGAATCGTGCTGCGATAAGCCGTGCCCTCCTGCTTCTGCCGCTCGAAGAGCCGCTTCACGATTTCCTCGCCCTGCGTCACCGCCTGCTGGCCGAAGTTCTGGCGCAGGAAGTTGCGCAGCAGCTCCATCTCCGAGTGCATCACCTTGCCGTCGGCACGGATGATATACGCCGCCAGCACCAGCAGCGAGAACAGGAACGAGTTGCGCTGTCCCTCATACGTCTGCCGCTGCCGGTACTCCTGATAGCGGCGATAGGCGTCGCTGTCGTCATACTCGCGGTTGTTGTAGTTCTGGTCGG
>Ga0256404_1002271_pt1 | contig 43007 bp, 37 predicted proteins | sample RumenRJG_01DNA_FD_185990 | JGI IMG/M metagenome (GOLD analysis project Ga0256404, IMG submission 185990) | Bovine rumen microbial communities from Lethbridge, Alberta, Canada - RJG_01 | ecosystem: Host-associated > Mammals > Digestive system > Stomach > Rumen | place: Canada: Alberta | collected... | reverse complement strand
GACCGGAGGCCGGAGATGTACGGCCGGATCACGGAGTAAAAGATCACGCGGCAGAAGATCCTGCCCTGGTTCCAAAAAAACGTATATGCGGCGCGGCCTTTGTGATATGATGCTAACTGGCGGACAGCAGCGGGAGCAGAAAAACGCAGCTCCGCGCCGAAGCCGCACAGAAGTGAGATCCGCGGCAGGCGCCGCGCATAAAAGGATACGGAGGAGAAACTCATGAGCAAGCATATGTACGTTACCTGCCTGGACATGGAAGGCGTTCTTGTCCCGGAGATCTGGATCGCGTTCTCGGAAGCCAGCGGCATCCCGGAGCTCCGCCGCACCACCCGCGACGAGCCGGACTACGACAAGCTGATGAAGTGGCGCATCGGCATCCTGAAGGAGCACGGCCTCGGCCTTAAGGAGATCAGAGAGACCATCGCGAAGATCGAGCCGCTGCCGGGCGCCAGGGAGTTCCTGGACGAGCTCCGGACCTTCTCCCAGGTCATCATTCTCAGCGATACCTTCACGCAGTTCGGCATGCCGCTCATGGCGAAGCTCAACTGGCCGACCCTGTTCTGCAATACTCTGGAAGTGGGAGAGAACGGGGAGATCACGGGCTACCGCATGCGCTGCGAAAAGTCCAAGCTGACCTCCGTGAAGGCGCTGCAGTCCATGGGCTTTGAGACCATCGCCGCCGGGGACAGCTACAACGATCTCGCCATGATCCAGGCCAGCAAGGCGGGCTTCCTCTTCAAGAGCACGGAGCAGATCAAAAAGGATTATCCCCAGATCCCGGCCTTCGAGGAGTTCGGCGACCTGCTGGAAGCTATCCGGAACGCGATGGACTGACAGTGGATGTCTGAGCGCCTCGGAAGTCTGAGCAAATTACAAAAATCTGTTGCGCGATTCTGCATTTCAACATATAATAAATGAGCCGGCCGTATTCCGGCCGGTCCTGTGGGGGTATAGCTCAGTTGGGAGAGCGCTTGAATGGCATTCAAGAGGTCATGGGTTCGAATCCCACTATCTCCACTTAGCGCGGATCCGGGGCAACCCGGATCCGTGTCTTTTCATGTCATGAAAAATGCAGTCCGGAAGACGTACCGGAAGTATATTTCCGCGTCTGGCGGAGTCCGGCAGAAGCCGGACAGGGCAATGCCGAAAAGGGAGAAAAGTCATGGGTAAGCTTGGAAAGAAGAACAAGAACACGAAGGAAGGAAAGGACAAGCAGCTGAAGCAGCAGCTTGCGGCCCTGGAGCGGAAGAACGCGGCGAAAAAGAAGTGACGCTGCGGAAGGATGACGAAACGCGGCGCCCGGAAAGCGCTGCGGATGACTGCGGAGGAACGTTCCGAAATGATGAAGACAGAAGAGCTTTATTACAAAGACGTGCACCGGACGGAATTTACGGCTGAGGTCCTTTCCTGCACTGCGGACAAAAAAAACGGCACCTTCCTGGCGGTCCTGGATCGGACCGCCTTTTTTCCGGAGCAGGGCGGACAGAAGTCTGACCGGGGAACCCTCGGGGAAGCTGAAGTCCTGGACGCCCATGTGAAGGGCGGGATCATCACCCACGTGCTGGACCGTCCGCTGGAGGAAGGATCCACGGTGACCGGAAAGGTCGACTGGGCGCGGCGCTTTGATTTCATGCAGCAGCACACCGGCGAGCACATGCTTTCCGGCCGGGTGCACGCAAGATTCGGCTACGACAATGTGGGCTTCCACCTGAGCGAGACGGAGACCACGCTTGATTTCAGCGGCCCCATCGACGCCGAAGCTCTGAAGGAGCTGGAGCTGGAAGTGAACCGGGCCATCTGGGCGGACATCCCGGTGAAGACCGGGTTTCCGGAGGAGGAGGCCCTGAAGAATCTGGATTACCGGAGCAAGCTGGAACTCACCCACGACGTCCGGATCGTCGAGATCCCGGGTATCGACGTCTGCGCCTGCTGCGCCCCCCACTGTGACACCACAGCCCAGGTGGGGATCATGAAGATCACGGACGTCATGAACTACAAGGGCGGTGTCCGCCTCCACATTGCCTGCGGACAGCGGGCCCTCTCGGACTACGGAAGAAAACAGGACGCGGTCGATGCTGTCTCCGTGCTGCTTTCCGCAAAGCGTGAGGAGATCGCGGAGGCGGTGAAGAAGCATCTCGAAAAGGAGAACCGCACCGAAGGCGCCCTCGCGGAAACAGGGAGAAAGCTTTTGGAGGCCTACGCCGCGGCGCTTCCGTCCCCGGAAGAGAGCCGGCACGCGCTCCTGTTTGTGGAGAGCGCGGACCAGAATACCATGCGCCGCACCATGAACGGTCTGGCCGAGCGTTACGAAGGGATCAGCGGTGTGTTCTGCGGCAGTGACGCCGACGGGTACCGCTTCGTCCTGGGCAGCAGGAACATCGACTGCAAGGCCCTGGCGGCGGAACTCAGGAAGGCAGGATTCAAGTGCGGAGGCAGCGACATCTTCCTCCAGGGAAGCACCGGATGTACAGCGGAAGCGATCCGGCAGGAGCTGCTCCGCAGATAAGGGAGTAATTGTGTCTGTCAGTTTTATGCTGTTTCTTGAGATCCTGAAGCTGTTTCTCATGTGCGCCATGGGCTTCGGGATCGTGAAGGCCGGGATCCTCAAAAGCAGTGATTCCGGGCCTTTGTCAGCCATAGCGCTTTATATTGTCTGTCCCTGTGTCTACCTGAACGCTTATCAGGCGGACTATGATCCGGTGCAGGCGCGTTCGCTGCTGGTGACGTTCATCGCTGCAGTCATTATCGTCAGCGTCTGCCTGATCATCTGCACGCTCCTCAGCCGTCCGCTGCATCTCTCGGACGTGGAGGTCACATCGGCTGCATACTCCAACGCAGGGAACATGATCATCCCGATCATTTCGTCGATGCTGGGGGAGGAGTGGGTCTTTTACACGACGGCCCTTGTCACGGTGCAGATGTTTTTCTTCTGGACCCACATGGCCTCGGTATTTTCCGGGAAATTTGACCTGAAAAAGATCCTGACGAACGTCAATATGATCTCGGTCTTCGCGGCGGTGCTTCTGTATCTGTTCCGGATACGGATCCCGGCGACGCTGCTCGGCGCCCTGCGTTCCACAGGTTCCATGATCGGACCTCTCAGCATGATAATCACGGGGATGCTTCTGGCGAACGTGGATTTCCGGGAGGTCTTTTCCCGGAAGCGGGCATGGCTCGTGGCGGCGCTGCGTCTTTTGATCCTTCCGCTGCTTCTGCTTCCGCTGTTCATCCTGATCTGCAGGGTCAGCGGTATGGCAGACAGCCATCTGATCATGATGATCGTTTTCCTGGGTTCCTCGTCGGCGGGAGCGTCCACGGTGGTCCAGATGGCGCGTCTCTATCACCACGACGCGGAATATGCCGGCGCCCTGAACGTCATGACGACGATGCTCTGTATTTTCACCATGCCGCTCATGGTCGGGATCTACAATTATTTTCTGCCGGTGTGAGCGCGGTCCCCTGGCATCTTTGTGCGTTTCTGCAGCGCAGGGGCGGGGGAAAGAGCGCTGCGGTTTAAAAACAGAGTAAGCACGGCTTAATAGAAACTTCATGTTTTTATGGTAAAGTAGCTGCATCGGGTCCGCGGGACAGTGCGCGGCGCCCGGAATTCCGCCCGGAAGGGCATTTTAAAGGAGAAACGGATATGAAAAAGAACATGTTTGCTTCGCAGGCACTCTGCGCGGCTCTTTCTGCGATGATGCTTCTCACCGGCTGCGGCGGTTCCGGCAGCGCGGCGCCCGCCACGACGGCGGCTGCGTCAGGGACACAGGCAGCGGAGGCAGCTGCGGCGGAAACCACCACGGCGCCGGTCTTTGAGGTTACCCTGAACTATGATCTTGTCGACCTCCTCGGCAACGATGCGGATTCCGTGAAGAAAGCCCTCGGGGAAGCGGAGGCGGACGAGACGGCAGAGGCCTTCCGGAAGATGACCTTCAAAGGCGGAAAGCAGATCGTGATGCTCTATACCGACAGCGAGGAGCTGAATTACGGCAGAGAGGGCCTGGTCTGGCTGATCGAAGCTGATGCGTCCGATATCTTCAGGACCAACATGGAGCCGGAGAACAACGCGGAGTTCACCAGGGAGCTGAATCTCGGCGATGCGCCGGAGAAGGTTTCCGCATCGTCGGTCCCTGATTACGACTTCAAGGCAGACAGCGACGTCCTGCACTTTGAATATGACGGATACGGAATGTATGCCGTCCCGGACGGGGACGGAAATATCGGGCCGGATTCCCGGGTAGTGGTCTGCATGCCGCTGGAGAAGGAAGAGCCGGCACCGGAGGAAGAAGAGGAAGAGGACGAGGACAGCGAAAAGGGGGTCTGACGAGGCATGATCCGGAAACTGAGAAAACTGATACTGTCTGCGGTATGCGTGCTGTCTGCGTCAGCGGTCTTCGCATGCGCCGGGCTGACCGCCTTCGCGGCGGAGAAGCCTGAGATCGCCGCACAGGGCGCTGTGCTTTACAATGCGTCGACGGGAGAGTTCCTGTACGAGAAAAACGCAGACCAGCGGTTTTATCCGGCTTCCATCACGAAGATCCTCACGGCGCTTCTGGTTCTGGAAAACTGCAGTCTGGACGAGGTTGTCACCTTTACGGACACTGCGACGAAGAATCTGGAGAGCGGCGCTGTCAGTCTCGATGTCACCACCGGAGACCGGATCTCCGTGAACGACTGCCTTTACGGGCTGCTTCTGAAGTCCGCGAACGAGGTCGCCAACGGACTGGCGGAGCATGTCTCCGGAAGCATTCCGGCCTTCTGCGAGCGCATGACCCAGAGAGCGCGGGAGCTGGGCTGCACCAATTCCAATTTCAGAAATCCGAACGGACTCACAAATTCGGATCATTACACTTCCCCGAGAGACATGGCGCGGATCGCGGATGCCTGCTTCCGGAATCCGGCGTTCCTCGCCATCGAAAAGAATACAGTCTATCATTTCCCGGCGACCATCAACCGGCCGAACGGAACCACCATCGCCATGGGGCACAAGATGATCGCCCCCGGCGGCGCCCAGTACTACAGCGGCATCCTCGGCGGAAAGACCGGATATACCAGCGCGGCGGGAAATACGCTGGTGACCTGCGTCGAGCGGGACGGCGTCCGGCTGATCACGGTCATCATGAAGAGCCGTTCCACCCATTACGCGGACACGAAGAAACTTCTGGACTACGGTTTTGCCGTGGCTGAGAAGGGCGACCGCCTGGCGTCTGACTATGCGGTGCAGAGCACAGACGGTACCGTGCAGCAGAATGCCGGACCGGGTGCGGAGCTTGAGGCGGCTCAGACCGTGCAGGGAACTGCCGGAGGGAACAATGCGGGCAGCGGGAACAGTACGGGATCGCCGGCTGTGACCGGAGGCACCGGTATGGTGACCGCTTCTCCGGGTACGGTCTCTGCCGGCCCTGCGGGAGAGATTTCCGCGTCGGCAGCGGAAACCGCTGCGGCGGCGACCTCGTCCGCGGCACCGGAGACCTCTGCGGCGGAGACAATGGCGGCTGCCGGGGAGATCCCCGCGGTGCAGACCTCGCCTGCAGAGACCGCTGCGGCGGAAACGGTCACGGAAACCTCCGGGCCGGCCGCGGCTTTGACGCCGGGGTGGCACGAAAGCAGCGGAGGGTGGTATTATGTCAGGGAGAACGGGAACCGCGCAAGCGGGGAACGCCTGACCATCGAAGGATATGACTACTGGTTCGGGGATGACGGAAAGATGATCACCGGATGGCATCATGCCGCGGACGGCGGCTGGTACTATCTGCGTCCTTCCTTCGGGGGCATGAAAAAGAGCGCCTGGATCGAGGACGGCGGAAAATGGTATTACGTGGGAGAGGACGGGAAGCTTCTGACAGACACCGTGACTCCCGACGGCTACCATGTGGACGCGAACGGTGTCTGCACCGATCAGTAAAACCGGGCGGGAGGAAAAAATATCAGCACAGGTGCGCTTCTGAACAGAATAGCAATGTTATGCAACGCCGGCTTCGGTAAGCCGGCGCTGCTTGGCGTCTGTGCGGCCGCTGCGGGAGCCCTCGCGGCAGGCCTTTTTGAGTCTTCCCGGGAGCGGAAGACACTGACCGTCCCGGAGTATGTGATCCGGAGCACGAAGCTTCACGGACGTGCACGGCGGCTGGTGTTTCTCACGGATCTTCATGACTGCGAGTTCGGAAAGGACAATGAGGAACTGCTGCAGAGGATCCGGGAACTGCACCCGGATGCAGTGCTGATCGGCGGGGATATGATGACCGTCAAAAAGACGGCGGATATCAGCCGGACGGTCCGACTGGCGGAGCGGCTTGCGGCGGAATATCCGGTCTTTTACGGGGACGGAAACCATGAGACCAGGCTTGGCCGCGACCGGGGGAGGTATCTGGATCTGTACGACCGTCTGCGGGAACAGCTGGCGGCCTGCGGCGTCCGGCATCTTCCGGACGGCAGTGCGGATCTGGATCCGGAAGTCCGTATTTCCGGACTCACGATCACGGATAATTACTATGCAAAGTTCCTGACGTCCCGGATGGAAGCTTCCTACATTACTTCCAGGGTCGGGTCGGCAGATCCGGAGAAGTTCAACATTCTCCTCATGCACTCCCCGATGTTCCTGAAAGCGGCGGCGGACTGGGGCGCGGACCTGGTGCTGAGCGGCCATTTTCACGGCGGGACCATCCGTCTGCCGGGCGGCATCGGCCTGATGACGCCGCAGTTCCAGTTTTTCCGGAGAGAAGTCGTCGGAAGACATGAGGCCAAAGCGCCTGCGAAAACCCCGGACCCGGCCCGTGCGTGCACCATGCTGGTCAGCGCAGGACTGGGGACGCACAGCATCAACCTGCGGATCAACAACCGGCCGGAGATCGTGCTTGCGGTCCTCCGGCCCGGAAACGAGGAATAGACATGCCGGAACAGCTTTCCTTTCATGTGGAAAAGTTTGAAGGACCTCTGGACCTTCTTCTCCACCTGATCGAAAAAAACAAGATCGACATATATGACATCCCCATCGCGGAGATCACCGACCAGTATATGGAGTACATGGCGAAAATGGAGCGGGAGGACCTGGACCAGGTCTCGGAGTTCCTGCTGATGGCCGCCACCCTGCTCGATATCAAGGCCCGGATGCTTCTCCCGAAGGAAGTGGACGAGGAGACCGGTGAGGAGATAGACCCCCGTGCCGAACTGGTGGAACGCCTGCTGGAGCACAAGAAATACCGGCTGATGGCCCAGGAGCTGGCGGACCGGGAATTCGACGCTTCCAGAGTCTTCTACAAGGAGCCCACGGTGCCCGGGGAGGTGCAGAAGTACAGCCCGCCGCCGGATCTGGACGCCATGTTCGCAGACGTCACGCTGTTAAAGCTTCAGCAGATCTTCCAGGATGTCATGCGGCACCGGGAGAACCGGATCGACCCGCAGCGGAGCCGCTTCGGGACCATCCGGAGGGAACCGGTCAGCCTGAAGGAAAAGATCGGAAGCCTGGTGCAGTACGCGAAGGAGCACGGACGCTTCAGCTTCCGGGAGCTCCTGAACCGGGGCAGCTCGAAGACCGAGGTGGTCGTGACCTTCCTCGCGGTGCTTGAGCTGATGAAGGCCGGAAGGATCCGGACCTATCAGGCGGAGCTGTTTGACGATATTCTGATCGAGACCGGAGAGGGCGCTTTTGAAGGCGATCTGGATCTCGAAGAACTGGAGGATTTTGAAGAATGACGGAAGCAGAGGCAAGAGCGCAGGAAGCGGTCGTTGAGGCGGTCCTGTTCACGATGGGGCGTTCCGTCGAGACCAGGGAGCTTGCCGCGGCGCTGGAGTGCGCCGACGCGGAGGCGGAAGCTGCCGCGGAACGTCTGGCAAAACGCTACGGGGAGGCGGAGGCCTGCGGGATGCAGATCATCCGTCTGGAAAAGCGCTGGCAGATGTGCACGAAAAAGGAATATTACGACGCGCTGATCCGTGTCGCGAAGGCGCCGAAAAAGCAGACGCTCTCCACGGTGGTCCTCGAGACGCTGTCCATCATCGCGTACAAGCAGCCGGTCACCAAGACGGAGATCTCGAAGATCCGCGGCGTTTCTTCGGACTTCGCCGTGAACAAGCTGGTGGAATACGGACTGGTCTATGAGGCGGGGCGTCTGGACGCCCCGGGCAGACCGGCGCTGTTTGCCACGACGGAGGAATTCCTGCGCCGTTTCGGCGTGGATTCCCGGAAGGACCTTCCGACGGTCACGCCGGATCAGGAGGCGGAGATCGCCCAGGAAGTGGAGAAGGAGGTCAAGTACCGCTTCGGCCTTGAGACCTCGGAGACAGAAGCCCGGGAAAATGACGCGGCGGAGAACCGGGAAGAAGGACAGCAGGAAGCCGCGGAGGGGCAGGAAAAGGCCCCGGAGGAGAACTGATGGAGATCCGGATCAAGTATTTTTCGGACAGGATCGAGAAGCTCCGCTATATCAACGGAGTGAGCGACTGGATCGACCTCCGTTCCGCGGAGGACATTACCATGAAGGCGGGCGAGTTCCGCCTGATCCCCCTGGGAGTCGGCATGGAGCTTCCCGCCGGCTACGAAGCACACTGCGTGCCCCGCAGCTCGACCTTCAAAAACTTCGGGATCCTGCAGGCCAATTCCATGGGCGTGATCGACGAGAGCTACTGCGGAGACGGCGACCAGTGGTTTTTCCCGGCCTACGCGGTGCGGAATACGGAGATCCACGTGAATGACCGGATCTGCCAGTTCCGCATTATGGAGCACCAGCCGGCATTCTCCTTCGTGGAGACGGACCGTCTCGCGGGAAAAGACCGCGGCGGTTTCGGCAGCACCGGGATCCGCTGAGAAACAATCACAAGTCTGGAGAGAGATAAATGAACTGTATGAATCAGGAAAACAGGAGCAGAGGCGGAAAGAATGCCGGACGGCGGTATGCGTGCCGGTTCCGGGGCATATTCGCGCTGCTGGTCCTCGTACTTCTTCTGTCCGGCTGCGGAAAGCGGATGGAACAGATCCAAAAGGACCGGGATGCCGGGATCGAAGCCCTGGCGGCGGGGGACTGGGAAGCGGCAGAGCAGTCCTTCCGGCATGCCATGTCCTACTACGGGACTTCCAGGCCGGACGGCGTCCGTCTGGATATTCTCCGCTATCTCGGGGAAGCGCAGATGCGGTCCGGGAAATATGAGGAGGCGCTGGGTACCTACCAGTCCCTCATGGACGCGGACGGAAGAAAGGCGGAGTATCTGAATCTTGCCTGTGTCTGCAAGGTCCTGGCAGGCGGAGACCTGTCGGAAGCCCTTGCGCTGTATCAGGAAGCCGGGGAAGATCAGAAGGCTTCCGCCGGACACCGGGAAGCGCTCTTCACCCTCGGCGAAGCCATGACCGCGTCCGGGGATCCGGCGCTGCGGGAACAGGCCTTCCAGATGTACCGGGAGGCTGCGGAGACCGAGGGCGTGACTGCCGGACTCTGCGCCCGTATCGGCCGCCTTTATTTCGAGGCGGGGGACACTGCCCAGGCCCAGGTCTGTTTTGAAGAGGGCATGGCGATGACGGACCAGGTGTTTGCGGATCCGGAGGCGGGAGAGGCCGCGGTCGCAGCGGCGGAAAAAGAACAGAAGGAACTCCGCTGGAACATCGCGGTCTGTCAGGAACATGACGGAAAGTACGCGGAGGCGCTGAAAGCCTTCCGGGAGATCCAGAGCGAATATGATCCGGAGAAAACGGACGAGGCGCTGCAGCACGAGATCCTGTTTCTGGAGGGACTTGTGGCGGAGGCTGCCGGGTAAAACGAAGCCCGGTAAAACGCAGCCCGGAAAATCCGCGTAAAAGAGTGAACTGCCCGGTGAGAACCGGACAAAAAAAATATCGAAGGAAGTGTACAGAAGGAATGACTAAAACCGGACAAAGGACCGCGGCCGCGGTCCTTTTCACGATTCTTTTGCTGATCTGTGCGGCCCTGGTCTTCCAGGGCTGCGGAAGAAAGCGCCGGGAGGAGCCTTCCGGGGCGGAGAACTCTGCCGCGGAAACGACGGCAGAGGCGGGGGCTGCGGACGCGACGCCCGGAAACGCGACGCCCGGAGACGCTGAATCCGGGAAAGCTGCAGCTTCGGAGACGTCTGCGGAGGAGAGCCTTGCGGCGGGGACAGAGGCGGACGGAAGCACGGAGCTTTCAGGACCGGAATTCCCCAACGGCGCGGCGCTTCCGCGGCGGGGGGAGCCCTTCCCGCACCGGAAGGGCCGCAGAAAGCCCGCCTGGGGACCGGGTATTCCGAAGCAGGAGGAGCCGGTGCTCCGCCCGGTGGATCCGGATCTGGTCTGGTTCGCGACGGACACCCACTACTATTCACCGTCTCTCACGGACTACGGGGAAGCCTTCCGTGCCCGTCTGGACAAGGACGACGGGAAGTTCGTGCAGAAGAGCGGGGAACTCCTGGACCGTTTCATAGACCAGGCCATTGAGACAAGGCCCGCCACCGTGATCCTGAGCGGAGACCTATGCCTTGACGGAGAGACCGCGAACCATCAGGAACTGGCGGAAAAGCTCCGGAGACTGACGGCGGAGGGGATCCGGGTCCTGGTCATTCCGGGAAACCATGACATCGCGACGACATGGGCAAACGCTTATTTCGGAAGCACGGCCACGCCGGTCCCCACCCCGGAGACGGCTGACGAGTTCTTTGAGATCTACCGTGAATTCGGATATGACCAGGCGGCGCTCCGGGATCCGGCTTCCCTGTCCTATGTATACAAAATCCGGGACGACCGCTGGCTCATGATGCTGGATTCCGCGATCTATGCGCCGGAAAACCGGGTCGTCGGGCGGATCCGCCCGGAGACCCTTGCGTGGATGGAGCAGTGCTTTCAGGAGGCGCAGGCTGCGGGAGCCAGGGTGATCCCGGTGGCCCACCACAACCTCCTCTATGAGTCGAAGCTGTTCCGCCGGGACTGCACACTGGAAAACTATCAGGAGACGGTGGAGCTCCTGCACCGGTACGGGGTCAGGCTCTGGTTTTCCGGACACCTGCATCTTCAGCGGATCCGGCAGTACCGCGCGGAGCCGGGGCTGTATTCCGGAGAGAATGTGACGGAGATCGTGAACGGCTGCTTCAGCATGTATCCCTTCCCCTACGGGGAACTCCGCTTCGGGGAGGAACAGACGGTGAAGTACCGGCAGCGCACGGTGGATATTCCGGAGGAGCTGAAGGCGGAAGGGCTGGAGGAATACCGGCATGTCATCACGAAGCAGGTATCTGTCGACATCCGCGACATTCCGGAGTATATCCGGGCAAACATGGCGGACAGCTATGTGGGGCTGATGGTCCGGTATGTTTCCGGCGAGGCGGTGGACGAAAGAGAATTCCGGTCGGAGCTCGGATACCGGATGATGGAGAAATATATGGACGGCAGCATCGAACTGGAAAAGATCAAAGAAATGCTGTCGGATACGAAACAGGACTGCAGAAGCTGGGAGGGTAGTCTATGAGCTACAGCTTTGTATTCGGACCTGCCGGGAGCGGGAAGACGGAGCACGCGTTCCGGACCGTGATCCGGGAATCCCTGGAGCAGAAGGAACGTCATTTCTTTCTTCTGGTCCCGGAGCAGTACGGGATGATGATGCAGAAGCGCATGCTGGAGCTTCATCCGAAGCATGCTTCCGCGAATATCGAGGTCCTGAGCTTTAACCGCCTGGCATGGCGGATCTTTGAGGAGTGCGGCGTCCGCAGCCCGGGCATCATGGACGATACGGGCAAAGCGATGGTGCTCCGTAGAGTTGCGGCCGCGGAAGCGGACCGGCTGACGGTCTGGCGGCACCGGCTGCGCCAGGCGGGATTCACTGCCCATGTGAAATCCATGATCTCCGAGTTTTACCAGTACGGGGTGACGCCGGAGATGCTGGACCGGGCGGCGGAGGACAGCTCCGGCACGGTACGGCTGCCCCTCCGGCAGAAGCTCTGTGACCTTTCGGTGCTCTACGGCGCCTTCCGGGAATTCGTCACCTCCGACAGGATCCCGGCGGAGGAGCTGCTGCCCATGCTGTGCCGGTATCTTCCTCAGAGCCGGCTGGTCCGGGACGCAGTGTTTCTTCTGGACGGCTTCACCGGCTTTACGCCGGTCCAGTACAGGGTCATCGGGACCCTGCTGCCCCTGGCAGCAGAGCTTCGTTTTACGGTCACCATCGGCGCGGACGCGGATCCTTACCGGATCCCGGCGGCGGAGGACCTGTTCCGCATGAGTGCGGAGATGACGCAGAAGATCGCCCGGCTCGCTGCAGATCTCTCCATCCCCCGCGGGGAGGACCTGTTTCTGCGGGAAAAGTACCGTTTCGCCAAGGCGCCTGCCCTTTCCTTCCTGGAGGAGCATTTCCTGCGGTATGACGGCGCGGTCTGCCCCGGGACCCCGGAGGGGATCACAGTCTGTACTGCGGGGACGCCTGCGGAAGAAGCCGCGGCAGCGGCCGCGGAGATCCTCCGCCTGGTAAAGTCGGAGGGATACCGTTACCGGGAGATCGCGGTGATCTCCGCGGATTTTGAAAACTACGAGCCGGAGCTCCGGCACGAATTCCTGCGTCAGGGCATCCCGTTCTATTCAGACCGGAGCCTGTCTGTAGCCGCGAACCCCCTGCCGGAGATGCTCCGCGCGGCGCTGGAGTGCGTGGCGGACCGGTATTCTGCCCGGAGCTTCCTGCGTTTCCTGAAGTGCGGCCTCATCCCGGATCCGGACCGCATGATCCCTGTCTGCGCATCCTATATGGAGCGCTGCGGGATCCGAAGCTACGGAAAACTGTCCGGGGCCTGGGAATATCTCCCGGCAGATCTGGACTGGATCGATCTGGAGGCACTGAACACCTTCCGTCAGCGGGCGGTCCTTCTGCTGGAGCCCCTCCGCACGGTGTTTCAAGACGGAAAGGCCACGGTGGGCGCAGTCAGCGCATGCCTCCGCAGGCTGATGGAGGAGACCGGCGCGGAAAGCACGCTGGAGCAGTGGAAGACGCGCTTCGCGGAAGCGGGCGATGCCGAACACGTCCGGGAATATGAGCGGGTCTATCCGGAGACTGTCCGGATCCTGACCGAGATGGAGACGCTCCTCGGGGACGAGGAGCTCGGGAGAGACGACATGCGCGGCATTCTGGAGGCCGGGCTTGCGGAGGTGAAGGTGGGGCAGATCCCTGCCTTCGCGGACCGGGTCGCTGTGGGAGACATCACCCGCACCCGCCTTTCCGAGATCCGGGCGCTCCTGTTTCTCGGTATGAACGACGGCCTGATCCCGAAGCTGAAGCAGGAGGGCTGCATACTGACCGACCGGGAGAAGGAAGCACTGGCTTCCCTTAAGATCAGTCTTGCTCCGACGGCGAAGGAGGATCTCTGGATCCAGCGTTTTTACCTGTACCGGGTCCTGACGCAGCCGGAGGAACAGCTGTATCTTTCCTGCGCGGAGACCGGCCGGGACGGGAAGGTCCTGCGCCCTTCGGGCATCCTGACACGGCTGAAGAACCTGTTCCCGGATCTCCGGGAACGGTACTGGAACGGGGAGACAGAGCTCTGGTCGGAACTCCAGGCAAGACGCCTTCTGACCTCGAAGCTGACGGAGATCCGCGCCGCACTCCCCGACGGGGAGGAGGCGGCCGCCGGGCTTCTGGACAGCACTGCCGCCCTGCTGACCGGATACTGCGCGGATCCCGGAAGAAAGGAGACGGCGGAACGGCTGATCGATGCCGCGGCATGGTTCTATGACGGCGGCGGCCTGACCCCGGAGACGGCGGAACTTCTGTACGGAGATCTGCTTTCCGGAAGCGTCACAAGGCTCGAGACCTTCAGCCGCTGCGCCTGCAGGCATTTCCTGCAGTACGGGCTGTCCCTGCAGGAGAAACGCATTTTTGAGATCAGCAGCGCGGACCTCGGGACCCTCGCCCACCGGGCGGTCCAGCTTGCCTTTCTCCATGCGGAGCGGGAAGGACTGGACATACGGAAGCTGGACGAGGAGGGACTGGCGGACCTGGCCGGAAGAAGCACGGAAGAAGCTGCGCTCCAGGATGCCGGCGGGCTCTACACGGACACGGCCCGGAACCAGTGGCTCCTGAAGCGGGTACGGAAGATCGTCACCCGCAGCATTTCCTATTTTGCGGAACAGCTCCGCCGGGGAGATTACCGCCCCTACGCGTACGAGCAGCACTTTGACGGCGCGAAAGGAAATCAGCGGCTCAGCATACCGCTGGAGCACGGGACCCTTGCGCTCCGCGGCACTACGGACCGGGTGGACATCTGTGAGGACGGCGGGAAGATCTATGTGAAGATCATCGACTACAAGACGGGGAACACCACCTGGGAGCCCTTCCGGATCCTGAGCGGATCCCAGATCCAGCTGATCCTGTATCTGGACGCGATGACTGAGCTCCTGGAACAGAGGTATCCGGGAAAGGAGATCGTTCCCGGCGCGGTGTTCTACGAGCCGCTGGCGGATCCGGTGCTCCGGCAGGACCCGGGGGACAACCCGGACAGGCTGGGATCAAAACTGATGAAGGAGCTCCGCCCCAGCGGACTTGTGAATGTGGAGCCCGACGCACTGAAGCATCTCTCACCGGACGGGCCGGAAATGACGGAGATCCTTCCCCTCAGCTATAAAGGCGGCAGTCCCGCCGGGGACGGAGCCGCTTTCCGGAAGCAGTTCGACGATCTCCGGACTTTTGTCCGGAAGGAAGCGGTTAATGCCGGCAGCCGGATCCTTTCCGGCGAGACGGAGGCAGTGCCGCTCACCGAGGAAAAGTCCCAGGCCTGCACCTACTGTCCTTACCGGGCAGTCTGCGGCTACGACAGGAGAAGCGGGGGTTTCCGGATCAGGAAGAACGGAAAGAAAGACGCGGGCGAGGTCTGGCTCAGGATCAGGGAAAGTGCGCCGGACCGGGAACCGGAAGACACACCGGGGCCGGACCGGGAACAGGAAAACGAAGGAGGCAGCCATGCCGAACTGGACTGATGAACAGAAGAGAGCCATAGAACTCCGGAACCGGCGCCTTCTCGTGTCTGCGGCGGCAGGAAGCGGAAAGACGGCAGTGCTGACCGAGCGGATCGTTCAGCGTATCACGGATGCCGCACATCCTGTGGACGCGGACCGTCTGCTGGTCATGACCTTCACCCGGGCTGCCGCGGCGGAAATGCGGGAGCGGATCCGGAAAAGTCTGGAAGACCTTCTGGAAAAGACTCCGGAGAAAGGGGGCGATGCCGCCCTCTGCGCAAGGCTCCGCCGGCAGGCGGCGCTGATCGACAGCGCGGCCATCACCACCATCGACAGCTTCTGTCTCTCTCTGATCCGGGAACATGCTGACCGGACAGATCTGGATCCCGCTTTCAGGGTGGGCAGCGAGGAAGAACTGCTGCTCATGCGCCAGGATGTCATGGACGAGGTGCTGGAAGCCTGTTTTGAGGAGGATACTCCTGCCTTTGACCGCTTTTCCGAAACCTTTTCCGGCGGAAAGACCGACAGCGGCCTGCGGGACAGGATCCTGAAGATCTGGCAGTTTTCGGAGAGCATGCCCTGGCCGGAGGAATGGCTGGAGCAGTGCGCCCGGGAAGGCCGGGACTATGCGTCCGGCGAAAAGGACTGTATGGATGCTCCCTGGGCGGAATGGCTTGCAGGGGAGATCCGGCAGGAAGCCCGGGGATTTCTGGGACTCGCCGCCCGGGCAAAGGAGATCTGCGCACAGCCCGGCGGTCCCTTCTGGTATCTTTCCGCCATTCAGGACGACGAGAAAAAGCTCCGGAAGCTCTCTGAAGCCGGAGACTTAAGAAGCATCGGGGCAGCGCTGGACAGCTTCGGGAAGTGGACGACTTTCAGCCGGAAGCCTGCCTCAGAACCGGATTCTCCGGATAAGGATACCGTAAAGGATCTTCGGGAGCGCTGGAAAAAGGGAATCAAAGCGGCAGCCCTGAAGATCGAAGGTCTGCAGGACAGTGAGGAACTCCGGGCGGAGTTTTCCGCCGAGGCGGAGACCGCCGGCGTGATCCGGGACCTGGTCTTAAGCTTCCGGGAACGCTACACTGCCAGAAAACGCGCAGGAAACCTTCTGGATTTTTCAGATCTCGAGCACCTGGCCCTTTCCCTTCTCTGGGAGGAGAAGGACGGCATCCGCGTTCCTTCCGCCATTGCGGAAGAGTACCGGGACCGCTTTGACGAGATCTATGTGGATGAATACCAGGATTCGAATGAAGTGCAGGAACAGCTGATCCGGGCGATGGAGCACGGAAACCTGTTCCTGGTAGGCGACGTCAAGCAGTCCATCTATGCCTTCCGCCAGGCACGGCCGAAGCTCTTTACGGAAAAGTACCGGACCTTCCGGCAGGACAGCCTCGCTGCGGAACCGCTCCCGGAGGGGACGGACACCCGTGTGGACCTCCGGAAAAACTTCCGGAGCCGGAAGGAAGTGCTGGACAGCTGCAACGCGGTCTTCTCACAGCTGATGGCCCCGGAGACAGGCGGGATCCTGTATGACAGCGACGCCGCGCTTTATCCCGGCGCGGAATTCCCGGCGCCGGAAAGCCCGGGGGAATACATGACTGAGCTGCTTCTCACATCCGCCGCGGCCAGTGACGGCGACGAGGAACGGCCGGAGATCGAGGCAGGACTTATTGCCGGACGGATCCGGGAACTGACGGACCCGGACACCGGACTCAGGCTCAGTGACCGGGAAACGGGAACCCTGCGGCCCCTGGCTTACGGAGACATCGTGATCCTGCTCCGGGCCCTCCGCGGCCGGGCAGAGCAGTATGTGGAGACTCTGGCCAGAGAAGGGATCCCGGCCGTGGCGGAACAAAGTCAGGGATATTTTGACGCGCTGGAGATCCGGACTGTCCTGAGCCTTCTCAGCGCCGCGGATGACCCGCTGAACGACATTGCCCTGGCGGCGGTCCTCCATTCCCCTCTCTGCGGACTGACGGACGAGGAACTCGCGCTTCTCACGGCAGAAGCGGAAAGAGCGCAGACGCCGGAACGGAGCGCGCATCTTCCCCTGTATTACCGGCTGCAGACGGTCTGCGGATCGGAGCGGTATCCGGAAGCTGCGGCGAAGCTTCGCGGCGGCCTCGCGCTGATCCGGCATACGGCGGACCAGGCAGTTTCCCTCAGCGTCGCCGCCCTTCTCCGGAATGTGCTGGAGGAGACCGGCTATTATGACTACGCCTCGGCCCTTCCCGGGGGCGCGGTGCGCCGCGCGAACCTGGATATGCTGGTCGCCAAGGCATCGGACTACGAACAGACCGGTTACCGGGGCCTGTTTGACTTTGTGCGGTACATCGAGACCCTGAAAAAATACGACAGGGATTTCGGGGAGGCATCCGGAGCCGCTGCCGGAGGCGCGGTGCGGATCCTGAGCATCCACAAGTCCAAGGGACTGGAGTTCCCGGTGGTGTTCCTGGCCGGCATGAACAAGCAGTTTAATATCAGAGATTCTTCCGAGTTTATCGTCTGCGATCCGGAATTCGGCCTTGCGGCGGATGTCCGGGACGCTTTTCTCCCGGTGAAGCGGTCCTCCGTAAAAAAGCAGATCCTTGCCGGCCATCTGAAGGCAGAGAGCCTGGGTGAGGAGCTGAGAGTCCTCTATGTGGCGATGACCCGCGCGAAGGAAAAACTGATCCTGACGGCCGCCCCGGATGATGCGGACACCCTTCTTGCGCCCCTGTACGGAGAGCCGGAGGACCGGACGGCTTCCATGCCGGAGATCCGCTCCGCGAAATCCTTCCTGGACTGGATCCTTCTCGCCATGCGCGGAAGGAGCGACCGCTGCCGGATCCGCACGGAAGTGCGGAAGCCTGAGCTGCTGAACGCGGCGGAGGCGGTCACGGCGGAGACGGTGTCTGGACTCCGGAAGGCGCTGGAAACCCTGAAGGACACGCAGGCAGGCCCCGCGGAGCAGGCGCTGTTCCGGCATCTCGCCGCGGAATACGGATGGATCCCGGATATCACGCTGCACACCTCCCTCTCGGTATCCCAGTTAAAGCACCGGAACGATTCGGAGGAGGAAGAACTGCCTGAGGCCGCCTGGGTCCCGGAGGAGAGAGCGGCATCGCTTCCCGAAAACGTCCGGATCGCGGAAGGGAAAGAGGACGTGGCAGCGTTTCCGGACACGAAGGAAAGGGCGGCAGTCCTCAAAGCCGCCCAGGAGGCGGGCATGGCACGCGGCACACTGTACCACAAGGTCATGGAGCTTCTGGACTACAGCCGCGTTTCCGGCACGGAAACACTCGAAGGCTTCCTGAAGGAAAAGACGGCGGAAGGAATCTTTACGCCGGAAGAGGCGGAGATCCTTCATCCGGAGGACTTTGCATCCTTTTTCCGTTCCGGACTGTACGGCAGGATGAAGACTGCGGCCCTTTCCGGGAAGCTTCACCGGGAGTCGCCCTTCCGGATGACAGTCCCGGCACGGGAGGTGGATCCCGCCTGGGATACGGACGAGCCGGTCATGATCCAGGGAATCATCGACGCCTGGTTCGAGGAGGACGGAGAGATCGTCCTGGCGGACTACAAGACCGACCGGGGCATTTCCCCGGAGGAACTGGGAGACCGCTACCGGATCCAGCTGGACTATTATGTCCGTGCCCTGGAAGCCATCGAGGATCTGCCGGTGAAGGAGCGTATGCTCTGGAGCTTCGCCCTGGGCAGGGAAATTAAAGCCTGAACCACGCTTTGCCGAGGCTGGGGGCATTCTGACGCACCCATGGCCAAAGCCGCGGACAGTCTGCGCAAACTTGTGGAAACAGGGAATTTGTTGTACACTGTTCGTAACTGTCTGCAGTTGACGGAACAGGAAGCGTCACGCAGAGGAAAGGAAATACGAATGGCACATTCCATGACTAGAAGAACACTCCGGGAACACTGCTTCAAACTGCTGTTCTGCACGGACTTCTATCCGCCGGAGGAGGCGGAAGAGCAGATCGAGGACTATTTCCGGTCTGAAAAAGAAGAAGAGACGGATGAGAGCGGCTCGACAGAGGTCCTGCATCTGGTGGAGCTTTCCCCGGAGGAGGAGCAGGAGTGCCGTGCCCGGGTAGATGCGATTCTGGAAAAGCTTCCGGAGATCGACCGCATGCTGGGAGAGGTCTCGGAGGGCTGGAGCCTTCGCCGCATGGGAAAGGTGGAGCTTACGGTGCTCCGTCTGGCGGCCTATGAGATCAGGTTTGACGACGCGGTCCCGGAGAAGGTGGCCATCAACGAAGCGGTGGAGCTTGCCAGGAAATTCGGCGGCGACGAGTCGCCCGTGTTTGTCAACGGGATCCTTGCAAAGCTGGTCTGAACAGATCCCTGAGCCATGGCAGAAAAAAACATTTACAGCGTCAGTCAGGTGAATTCCTATCTCGGACATCTGTTCCGGGAGGACTTTGTCCTGCGGCGCATCCGCGTGCGCGGAGAGCTCTCGAACGTGAAGTACCACAGTTCGGGGCATATCTATTTCACAATGAAGGATCAGGGAGGGACCCTGGCAGCGGTCATGTTCGCAGGACAGCGCAGAGGCCTCTCCTTTGAACTGCGCGAAGGGCTGAAGGTAGTCGTGACCGGCTCCGTCGAGGTCTATGAGCGCGGCGGAGTCTATCAGCTTTACGCCTCTTCCATTGAGGAGGAGGGGCGCGGAGATCTCTATGCCGAGTTTCTCCGCCTGAAGCGGGAGCTGGAAGAGATGGGCATGTTCGCGCCGGAATACAAAAAGCCCATCCCGAAGTATGTGAGCTCAGTCGGGATCGTGACGGCGCGGACCGGCGCGGCGATCCGGGACATCATCAATGTCTCGACCCGGCGGGATCCTTACATCAGACTTGTGCTGTACCCGGCGACGGTCCAGGGAGAACGGGCGGCGGACAGTATCGTCCGCGGCATCAGGACGCTGGACAGGTACGGGGTGGATGTGATCATCTGCGGCCGCGGCGGCGGTTCCATCGAGGATCTCTGGGCTTTCAACGAAGAACGGGTCGCCCGGGCCATTTTTGAATGTGAGACACCGGTCATTTCTGCGGTGGGCCACGAGACGGATTTCACCATCGCGGACTTCGCCGCGGACCTCCGGGCCCCGACGCCCAGCGCCGCTGCGGAGCTGGCGGTCCCGGACATCATGCAGTTCCTCCGGGATCTTCAGGGAGACCGGGAAGCGCTGGAGAGCGCCATGCGGCGGAAGCTGGACCGGTACCGCGCAGTGCTGAGAGAGCGGGAGCTGCGGCTCCGTCTCCATTCCCCGGGCAGCCTGGTCCGGGAGCGGAGAAGCCGCTGTGAAGAACTCCGGCTTGCCCTCGCCGCGGCGATGAAGGAAAAGTATCTCAGGACGTCGCACCGCTTCGCCAGGGACACGGAGCGTCTCCGGATGCTTTCGCCTCTGGAGCGCCTGAAGGGCGGCTTCGCCTATGTGGCGGACGAGGACGGACACGCGGTGAAGACGGTGGGAGAGACCGCCGCGGGCAGGATCCTTGACGTCAGGTTCCGTGACGGAAGGGTCAGGGCCGAAGTGCTGGAAGTGATCCCGGAAGATCAGCCAGACAACGGAAAACAGTAAAACAGTAAAACAGTAAAACAGTAAAACAGATATAAACAGCAGAACGGATTCGGAAACCATACAGAGCTGAAAGCAAAACGATACCGGAAGGAAAGGAGACGACGTGGACGACAGTACCGGCATAAAACGCAGGAAGAAACGGACGGAAAGCGCAGAGACGACCGGACAGGAAGAAGGCCGCACCGTGGAGGAGGACCTCGCGGAGCTGGAGGAGCTTCTCGAAAAGCTGGAAGATGAGGAGACCCCGCTGGAGGCATCCTTCGCCCTCTATGAGAAGGGCATGAAGCTGGTGCAGGTGATCAACGGAAGGATCGACCGTGTGGAAAAGGAAATGACTGTCCTGGAAGGAGAAGAATTATGAGCGCGTTCCAATATAACAACAGTGAGATCAATCAGCTGCTCCTTGAATACCTGCCGAAGAAAAAGGGACTGCAGGAGACGGTGATCCGTGCCATGGACGAGGCGGTGGAGAACGGCGGAAAGCGCATCCGCCCCATCCTCATGTACGAGATGTGCCGGTGCTTTGCGGAGACCTGCGGCGAGGAGCGCGAGAGCTGGATCGGGGATATTGCGCCCTTTATGGCGGCGATGGAGATGATCCATACCTTTTCCCTCATCCATGACGATCTCCCCTGCATGGACAACGATACGCTGCGCCGCGGAAAGCCTACGACCTGGTATACCTACGGCGAGGACATGGGCGTCCTTGCGGGTGATGCGCTGATGCTGGAAGCTATGTACATCGTCGGCCGCTGCGCCGCGGATTCCAGTGACCCCTCCCGTGCGGGAGAGGCCATCCAGATCCTGGGCGAGAAGAGCGGGATCCGGGGAATGCTGGGCGGACAGGCGGTGGACGTAGAACAGACCGGAAAGCCCCTGAATGAAGAGCAGCTGGAGTTCATCTACCGTCTGAAGACCGGCGCCCTGATCGAAGCTTCCCTTATGATAGGCGCGGTGATCGGCGGAGCGACAGCCAGAGAGGCAGAGATCGCCGAAAAGATCGGCACGAACGTCGGCATCGCCTTCCAGATCCGGGACGACATCCTGGACGAGATCTCCACGGTGGAGGAGCTGGGAAAACCGATCCATTCCGACGAAAAGAATCAGAAAACGACTTACGTCACGCTGTACGGCCTGGAGAAGGCGGAGGCAGAGGTGGAGCGTCTTTCCGCGGAAGCAGAGGAGCTTCTGGAAGAACTGCCCGGCGACAAGGAAACACTTAAAGGCCTGATCCACATGCTCACAGACCGGACGAACTGACCGTAAAAAAAAACAAGTATCGAGGTGGATATGATACTGGACCGCATTACAGGCCCGGAGGATCTGAAAAAGATCCCGCCGGGAGAATGGAATGCCCTGGCGCAGGAGATCCGCCGGTTCCTGGTGCAGACCACCAGCAGGACCGGAGGGCATCTGGCCAGCAATCTCGGTGTGGTGGAACTCACCATGGCCATGTATCTTTCATTTTCCCCGCCGAAGGACAAGATCATATGGGACGTGGGACACCAGTCCTACACCCACAAGATCCTGAGCGGGCGTAAAGACGAATTCCAGGGACTCCGCAGCTTCGGCGGCATTTCCGGGTTCCCGAAGACGAACGAAAACCCCTGTGACCCGTTCAATACGGGTCATTCGTCGACCTCCATTTCCGCCGGCATCGGTATGGCGGAAGCCAGGGACCTGAAGGGGGAAGACTACAGCATCATCTCCGTGATCGGAGACGGCGCACTGACCGGCGGAATGGCCTATGAGGCCCTGAACAACGCCGCAAGACTGAAAAAGAATTTCATCATCGTCCTGAACGACAACAGCATGTCGATCTCCGAGAATGTCGGCGGCATTTCGGATTACCTGAACTCCATCCGCACGGGCGTCCGCTACAATAAGCTGAAGGAGCAGGTCGCGGAATCCCTCGGGAACATTCCGGGCGTCGGTCCCCATGTCGTCGGGAAGATCAAGGATACCAAGAACAGCATCAAGCAGCTCCTGATCCCGGGCATGCTGTTCGAGAATATGGGGATCACCTATCTGGGGCCGGTGGACGGCCACGACATCAGGCGCATGGTCAGGGTCTTCGGGGAGGCGAAACGGCTGAACCACGCCGTTATCGTCCACGTGGTGACGAAGAAAGGCAAGGGCTACCGGCCGGCGGAGCTCCATCCGGACCGCTTCCACGGCGTCGGTCCCTTCGACATCCGGACCGGAAGATCGAAGAAGAAAAAGGAGTTCCCGGATTATACGGACGTTTTCTCGAAGAAGCTGATCGAGCTCGCGGAAAAGGACCCGGACATCGTGGCGGTGACCGCTGCCATGCCGGACGGCACGGGACTCAGCGCCTTCCGGGACCGTTTCCCGGAGCGCTTCTTTGACGTGGGGATCGCGGAGCAGCACGCGGTGACGAGCGCCGCGGGCCTTGCCGCCGGCGGGATGAAGCCGGTGGTGGCGGTCTACTCAAGCTTTCTGCAGCGCGGCTTCGACCAGGTGCTGCACGACGTCTGCATACAGAACCTGCCTGTCGTCTTCGCGCTGGACCGCGCGGGACTGGTGGGCGCCGACGGCGAGACCCACCAGGGGATCTTCGACCTGTCTTTCCTGGGCTGCATCCCGAACATGACCATCCTTGCCCCGAAGAATGCCTGGGAGCTGGAGGACTGCCTGAGCTTTGCGTTTTCCTTCGGCGGCCCCATCGCCATCCGCTATCCGCGGGGACAGGCTTACCGGGGACTGGAGGAATTCCGGAGCCCGGTGGAATTCGGAAAGGGCGAGATCCTTTACGAGGAATCAGAGACCGCGATCCTTGCGGTGGGAAGCATGGTGAGCACCGGGGAGCACATCCGCAGCAAGCTGAAGGCGGAAGGACATCCCTGCACCCTGGCCAACGGCCGGTTCGTGAAGCCCATCGATACGGAACTGCTGGAGCGGCTTGCGGAGAAGCACTGCCGCGTGATCACCATGGAAGAAAACGTCCTGAACGGCGGCTTCGGCATGTCGGTCTCGGACTGGTTCCGCCGGAACCATCCGGAGGTCGACGTGATGAATATCGCCCTTCCGGACGCGTATGTGGAGCACGGGGACGTGTCCGTCCTGCGGGAACATCTGGGGATCGATTCGGATTCCGTGCTGCGGAAGATGAAAGAACGCTACGGCTTCTGAGCAGGCCGTAAAGGTACGGCGCCGGACCGGGAAGAGACAGTAACTGAAGAAAGGCGCGGACCTGAAGGAAAGGAACGGAACTTGAAGGAACGGCTGGATATTCTCCTTGTAAACCGGAATCTCGCGGGGAGCAGGGAAAAGGCAAAAGCACTGATCATGTCCGGGATCGTCTACGTGAACGGACAGAAGGAAGACAAGGCAGGCGCTTCGTTTCCGGAGGACTGCTCCATTGAGATCCGCGGGACCACACTGAAATACGTGAGCCGCGGCGGGCTGAAGCTGGAGAAGGCGGTGGCGGAGTTCGGCGTGCGCCCGGAAGGCAAGGTCTGCATGGACGTGGGCGCGTCCACCGGGGGCTTCACCGACTGCATGCTGCAGAACGGCGCCGTGAAGGTCTATGCGGTCGATGTGGGCCGCGGGCAGCTGGACTGGAAGCTGAGGAACGACCCGCGGGTCGTCTGCATGGAAAAAACCAATATCCGGTACGTGACGCCGGATCAGATCGGGGAGCCGGTGCAGCTGGCTTCCATCGACGTCTCCTTCATTTCCCTCTCGAAGGTGCTTCCCGCGGTGCGGGAGCTCCTGACGGAGGACGGGGAAGTGGCGGCGCTCATCAAGCCCCAGTTTGAAGCCGGCAGGGAAAAGGTCGGAAAGCACGGCGTCGTGCGGGATCCGGCAGTCCACCGGGACGTGATCCGGGCGGCGGTCTCCTATGCCCTTTCGAACCGGTTTTCCGTTGCCGGGCTCACCTTCTCCCCGATCCGCGGACCGGAAGGCAATATCGAATATCTCTACGATCTCCGCTGTGTCCCGGAGGAGGCGCAGGCTGTCTCCGCCGTGATGGAGGAGATGATCGCTGGCACAGTCGCCGCGGCTCATGAATCCCTGAACAAGCCGCAGGAAGGCGGGGCAGTATGAAACGATTCTGTCTGTTTATAAACAAAAAAAAGGAGAAGGCCGAGGAGACTGCCGCGTTTGTCCGGGAGTACCTGCTATCCCACAGTGCGGAAACCGTCATGGATTCAGAGGATCTTTTCCCGGAGGAGCTTTACGGCATCGACTGCGTGATCTCCCTCGGCGGGGACGGCACCATCATCCGCGCCGCCAGACGCATCGCCGGGACCGGGATCCCGATCATCGGCATCAATATCGGACATCTCGGCTACCTGACCGCAGTCTCGGACAGGGAGGAGATCCCCGGCATGCTGAACGCCCTTCTCAGCGGGAATTACTCCATTGAGGAGCGGATGATGCTGGAGGGGACCATAATGCATGAGAATCCCGGGATGCCGGCGGAGCCGAATCCGCACCTCGCCCTGAACGAGGTCGTCCTGTTCCGTTCTCCCAGCGGCGCCGCGTCGCATTTTCGTGTGCTGGTGAACGGCGCTTTCTTGAATGAATATAAGGCAGATGGTATAATTATATCGACCCCGACGGGATCCACCGCATATAATCTCAGCGCAGGCGGACCCATCGTCGATCCGGCGGCCAGAATGACCATTCTGACCCCGATCTGCGCCCATGCGCTGAACCGTTCAAGTATTGTGCTTCGCGCGGAGGACACCATCGAGGTCGTTGTTTCCAGTGACCAGGAAGGAATCCAGAGCGTCAGTTTTGATGGCGCTGTCACAAAGGAGCTCCGCGCCGGAAGCCGGGTGCGCGTGACGGGATCGGATCTGCGGACACCGCTGATCCGCCTGAGCGGCGGCACCTTCTTCACACAGCTGCGGAGCAAAATGACGGTTCTGTAGGAGAAGACGCATGAAACTTGAAAGACATTCAAAGATCGTGGAACTCATCGGAAAGTATGAGATCGATACCCAGGAGGAGCTGGCAGAGCGTCTCAGGGAGTCAGGCTTTACGGTGACACAGGCAACAGTCTCCAGAGACATCCGCGAGCTGAAGCTGACCAAGATCTCGATGGACAACGGGCGCCAGCGCTATTCTGTCATGCAGGGACAGGACTCTCATTCGGACAAGTACATCCGGATCCTGCAGGACGGATACCTTTCCATGGACCGCGCCATGAATATCCTTGTCCTGCGCACCGTGCCGGGCATGGCAGGCGCAGTGGCGGCGTCCCTGGACGCGATGCATATTCATGAGCTGGTGGGCACCATCGCCGGAGACGACACCATCATGTGTGCCACGCGCAGCGGCGAAGACACCGTCGCCCTCATGGAAAAAATCAGAAAAATGATCGCCGTGTAACGGCGGCCTGAAATTGACCGCTGTATAACGGCGGCCGCGGGGGTATTAATGCTTTCAGAACTGCATGTAAGAAATTTCGCCCTGATCGGACAGGCGGACCTGGAGTTCCGCGAGGGACTCACGGTGCTGTCCGGTGAGACCGGAGCGGGAAAATCGATCCTGATTGATTCCATCGCCGCCGCCCTGGGCGCCAAGACCGGGAAGGGACTGATCCGGACCGGTGCAGAATATGCCTACATCGAGCTGCTTTTCTCCGTAACAGGAGAAGAGCGGCTTTCGCGTATCCGGGAACTCGGCATCACGCCGGAGGAAGACGGAACGCTGATCATCACAAGAAAGATCATGAAAAACCGGAGCGTTCTCAGGGTGAACGACGAAGCCGTGACCGCGGGACTTCTCCGGGAACTCACAGACCGGCTGATCGACATTCACGGTCAGCATGAACACCAGACTCTGCTCTATCCGGAGCGGCATCTCGCTTTTGTGGACCTGATGGCGCCGGAGGAACTGGAAAAGAAAAAGGCGGAGTGCGGAAGGCTTTACGGCCGGTGGTCGGAGCTGAAAAAGATCTTAAGCCGGGAGTCGGACAACAGCTTCCGGGAACGGGAAAAGGAGATCCTGCGTTTTGAGATCAGCGAGATCCGGGACGCTGCCCTGAAGGAAGGGGAAGAGGAAGCGCTGGCGCAGGAATTCCAGAGACTCAGGAACGCGTCGCGGATCTCCGACGCCCTTTCCGAAGCGGCGGACGCGCTGGACACGGACGCCGTCTCAAAGGCGGTGCGCCGGGTGAGCGATGCCGCGGAATATGATCCGTCGCTTAAGGGACTTCTGGACCAGGTGGCGGAGCTGGATTCCCTTCTCACGGATGCCCGCCGCGCCGCGGCGGACGCGGCAGGGGAGGTGACCGCGGACGAGGGGCGCCTGGACGCCGTGGCGGAACGGCTGGACCTGATCCGGCACCTGGAGGACAAGTACGGCACTTCGGTCTCCGGGATCGGGGAGCTGCTGAAGCAGAAAGAGGAACGGCTTGAATTCCTGGAAGAATTCGAGAAGAACCGGGACGAGATGACGGCGGAAAAGCGCCGCCTCGGTGAGGAACTTTCCGCAGTCTGCGCGGAACTCACCGCCATCCGGAAAAAGACGGCGGCGGACCTGGAAAAACGGATCACGGAGCAGCTGGAGTCCCTGAACTTCCGGGGTGCCCTGTTCGAGATCCGGCTTACGGAGGCAGAGAATCCCGGACCGGACGGGAAGGACCGGGCAGAGTTCCGGATCCGCACGAACCCCGGGGAGCCGGTGAAGCCGCTGAAGGATGTGGCCAGCGGCGGAGAGCTTTCCCGCATTATGCTGGCGCTGAAGACGGTCCTCGCTGACCGGGATGAGATCGGGACCCTGATCTTCGACGAGATCGACACCGGGATCAGCGGGCGCACCGCCCAGATGGTCTCCGAGAAGCTTTCCCGTATCAGCCGCGGCCGGCAGGTGCTCTGCATCACCCACCTTCCGCAGATCGCCGCCATGGCGGATCATCACTGCCTGATCGAGAAGCGGTCTGACGAAGAGCACACGGAAACCTCCATCCGGGAGATCCGGGGAGAGGAAATTACGGCGGAACTGGCGCGCCTCATCGGCGGGACGGAGATCACGTCCGGCGTCCTTGCCACCGCCTCGGAAATGAAAGCCCTGGCGGAGCGGAAAAAGGCTCAGAGTTAAGACTTTTTCAGGCAATCATGGTACAATATGTACAGAGTTTTACGATAGGAACCAAGACCATGCATATTCCGGAGGAAACGCAATGAAGAACATCCTTTTTGTCGCATCAGAAGCAGTTCCTTTTATCAAGACCGGAGGCCTTGCTGACGTTGCCGGCACTCTGCCGAAATGTTTTAACAAGGAGTATTTTGACGTCAGGGTCATGATCCCGAAATATATGTGCATCAAGGAAGAGATCCGCTACAAGTTTGAGTATGTGGATCATTTCTACATGTATTACAACGGACAGGACAGATACGTCGGGATCATGAAGTATGTCCAGGACGGCATCACGTTCTATTTCATCGACAACGAAAGCTATTTCAGCGGCCCGAAGCCCTACGGCGACTGGCTCTACGACCTGGAGAAGTTCGCTTTCTTCTCCCAGGCTGCCCTTTCCGCACTGCCGGTCATCGGCTTCAAGCCGGACGTCATCCACTGCCACGACTGGCAGACAGGACTGATCCCGGTCTATCTGAAGGACCGTTTCCGCGGCGGCGAGTTCTTCCGCGATATCAAGTCTGTATTCACCATCCACAACCTGAAGTTCCAGGGCGTGTGGGATGTGAAGACCATCCAGAGACTTTCCGGCCTGCCGGACTACTACTTCACCCCGGACAAGCTGGAGTCCTACAAGAACGGCAACTTCCTGAAGGGCGGCGTGGTCTATGCCGACGCCATCACCACCGTCTCCCAGACCTACGCTGAGGAGATTCAGGAGCCCTTCTACGGCGAAGGCCTGGACGGACTGCTCCGCGCGAGAAAGAACGACCTCCGCGGCATCGTGAACGGCATCGACTACGAGGAGTTCAATCCGGAGACCGACCAGCTCATCTACCAGCCCTACAATGCGAAGACCTTCCGCAAGGAGAAGATCAAGAACAAGAAGGGCCTGCAGAAGGAATTCGGCCTGACGGAAGACGAGCACAAGTTCATGATCGGCGTCGTCTCCAGACTGACAGACCAGAAGGGCTTCGACCTGATCAACAGCGTCATGGACGAACTCTGCTCCGAGGACGTGCAGCTGGTGGTGCTCGGCACCGGCGACGAGAAGTACGAGAACATGTTCCGGCATTATGACTGGAAGTACCACGACAGGGTCTCCGCGCAGATATATTACTCCGACGCTGTGGCGCACAAGATCTACGCTTCCTGTGACGCCTTCCTGATGCCGTCCCTGTTCGAGCCCTGCGGCCTGTCCCAGCTGATCGCGCTGCGCTACGGCACGCTGCCTATCGTCCGCGAGACCGGCGGCCTGAAGGATACGGTGGAGCCCTTCAACGAGTATGAGGGCACCGGAACCGGTTTTTCCTTTACGAACTACAATGCGCATGATATGCTGAATGTCGTCCGCTATGCGAAGTCTGTCTATTATGACCGCAAGCGTGACTGGAACAAGATCATTGACCGCGCCATGGCGGCGGATTTCTCCTGGAATACTTCCGCGCTGAAGTATCAGGAACTGTACGACTGGCTGATCGGTTACTGATCAGGTGAAGAATCTTTTCGGAATGAGATGACTGAATGAGTGTTTTTGAACAGATCAGATCAAACCAGGTCCTGGTCAGCGCTTGCCTCGGATGGCTTGTGGCGCAGATCCTGAAAACTTTAATCGATATGTGGGCGACCGGCAGCTTCAAGCTGGAGCGCATGTACGGGAACGGCGGCATGCCGAGCTCCCACAGCGCCACTGTCTGCGCAATGGTCACCAGCGCGCTGTTCGCCTACGGTATCGGCTCCTTTGAATTCGCGGTCTCCTTCATCTTTGCCCTGGTGGTGATGATCGACGCGATGGGAGTCCGGCGCGAGACGGGAAAACAGGCTAAGCTCCTGAATATGATGATGGAGCAGGATTTCTGGAACTTCGACGATCCGGCGGTCCTGGAAAAGCGTCTCAAGGAGTTTGTGGGCCACACCCCGCTGCAGGTGCTTGTGGGCGCGATCCTCGGCATCATCATTGCATGCATTACGGAGTACGTGGCCTTCTGAGAAAGCGGTTTTGAGCAAGCATCGGATCCCAAAAGTCCGATGCTTCTTTGTAATTCCCCGGCACCCCTCCGGCCACCGGCAACGAGGGCTGCAGAGCAGCCCGGGTCCGGGGTGCCGAAATATATAAAAACAGGAGTTTTGCATTGAGAGAATCAGAATTAAATCACCGCACGCCCGGCAGGGACGGAAGAACCTGCCGAGGCGTGTTCCGGCATGTTCTGCCGGCCATTCTCGCCCTTACGCTTTTGCTCGGCGGATGCGGGAAGGAAGAAGAAGTCCGGGGACCTGAGAAGGTCTCCCTGCGGCTCAACGAGGCGCAGATGCTGCTGATCGCCTCGTCGGAGAGAAAACGCACGGAGGAACTTTACACGGACCGGATCTGGCAGGTAGAAGTCGGGGACGGAGGCAGGACCTACGAGGAAGCCTTCGGAGACCGGATGAAGGAGTTCTTTATCGAGCTGGAAGCCATGGACTGCCTTGCGGAGGCGCAGGGCCTGAAGATCCAGGGCGAGGAGCGGAAACGCCTGGACGATGCTGCCGCCGCCTTCTATGAGACCTCGGTGGCGGGGACGGACCTTGCGGACCGGCTTTCCAGGGACGACACGGCGGCCCTGTTCCGGGACTATGCCCTTGCGCTGGCAGAAAGAAACGCCATGATGTCCGACCGCCGCGCGGAGGTCAGCGAGAGCGAAGCGAAGGTCATCCGGGTCCAGCAGATCATCACCGATGATCCGGCGGCCGCGGAAAAGGCGCTGGAGCGCGCACAGAGCGGCGCTGATTTTTACGCCCTGGCCCAGACCTATTCCAGAAACAGGAGCATTCAGGTCCGGCTGACCCGCGGGGAGCTTCCGCAGGAGGCGGAGGATGCCGTGTTCCGTCTGAACGACGGGGAACTGAGCGGGATCGTCCAGACCGGCGGACTTTACTATATTTTCAAATGCATCGACGCTTACGACGAGAAGGAGACGGCGCTGCGGCGTCAGACCATGCAGGAGGAACGCCTCCGGACAGTCGTCAGCGAGGCTTTTGAGGACTGGTGCGACGGCCACTCGGTGGAGATCGACAGCCAGATCTTCGGAAACGTCCTGGAGACCGCGAAGACCGGGTCTTACCAGGGAGAGGATTTCTTTGCAGCCGTAAAGGCGGCAGCCCAGTGACGGAAGGAGCCGGAAAACATTGAAAGCGCTGAAAGCTGAAGATCTCCGCGCCTTTACGCAGGCGCTGTTCCTGGGCACGGTCTTTGACCGCTTCCTTTTAAGGGAGGCGGAGTTCCGCACCTTCTGCACCTTTACGGTGAACGGCGCGGCGGAGGTCCGGTGGTACTCGGAAGAAGAGCTTGAATCCGAGCGGGTCGAGGAATATACTTCGTGGGAGAAGCTCAAGCCGCTCTGCTTCGGTCTGATCCGGGGAAAACGCACGCCGCTTTCCTTCCGGCTTGACATGAAGCTGGCGCCGGGAGACGCGGAAAAGCTCTGCGCATCCGTGCATCCCGGGAAACGCGACGACAGCGGCGGGTTCTATCTGAATCTCCGCTTCGAAGACGGAGCGCTGACGGTGATCAGCGCTGCCGCGCAGAACATTTTCCCGCCGGACCGGGCGACGGAGCATGCCTGGGACGAGTGGGTACAGGAGTTTTTCAGGCACCATGGACTTGCATTCAGAGAGAGGTAAAAAGCAATGGACGATTTCAACACCCGCCCGGAAGTCACAGAGGAAGAGCAGCAGGAGGAAGCTGCGGACCTGCTTGAGATCTATCTCCAGGAAGTCCGGGCTATCAGCCCCCTTACTGAATCGGAGGAGGAACAGTGCGCGGCCCGGGCTCTTTCCGGGGACGCCAGGGCCCGGGACCGTCTGGCGGAGGGCTATCTCATGCATGCCCTGACGCTGCTGAAGGATCACATGGGCGGCCCCCTCAGCGTCGGCGAGATGATAGGAATTTCAAATCTGAGCGTGGTCAAGGCAGTGCGCGCATTCCTTGACGCGCGGATGACGGACGCCAAACGTCCGGCCCATATCCCCGCACCGGAAAAGAAGACCCTGAAGGTGATGGTGACGGAGATCGTGGAAAGTGACCTCGGCGCGGCGGAGGAACGGGAACGCCGCACCATGAGCGGCGAGGAGGAAGTCGCGAAGCGCGCGAACCGTCTGACCGAAGTGTCCCGCGTGATGGCGGACGAGCTGGGCCGGGCGGCAACGGAAGAAGAACTTGCAGAACGCATGAAGATCACCGCGGATGAGGTGAAGGACCTGATCGCGATGACCATGCGGGCGATGGAAAGCAACTGAAAGGAGCAGTATGAGCGTAAGAAGGATCTATGTTGAAAAGAAGCCGGAGTTTGCGGTCCGCGCCCACGAGCTTGCCGAGGACATCAGGAATTATCTCGGCATTCAGAGTATTGACGGCGTCCGCGTCCTGATCCGTTATGACATCGAGGACATGACGGAAAAGACCTTTCAGAAGTCCCGCGGGACCATCTTTTCCGAGCCGCCGCTGGACGAGCTTTATGAGGAAGAGTTTCCGCATTCCGCGGACGATGTGATCTTCTCCGTGGAATTTCTTCCGGGCCAGTTTGACCAGCGCGCAGACTCCGCAGTCCAGTGCGTGAAGCTTATCAATGAGAATTCCAAGGCAGTCATCCGCTCCGCCACGACCTACGTCCTGTCCGGAAGCATTACCGCGGACGAGGCTGCCGCAGTCAAGGCATTCTGCATCAACCCCGTGGATTCCAGACAGGCGGACGAGGCGAAGCCGGAGACCCTGAACGTCGAGTATCCGGTGCCGGAGGACGTCCAGGTATTCGAGGGCTTCCGCACCATGCCGGAGGAGGAGTTCTTTGCCCTCTACAAGTCCCTGAACCTGGCCATGACCTACACGGATTTCTGCTTCATCCGGGATCATTTCCGCAAGGAAGAGGACCGGGATCCCACCGTGACGGAGATCCGCATGCTGGATACCTACTGGTCTGACCACTGCCGCCACACCACCTTCCAGACCGAGCTCACAGACATCAGATTCCGGGACGGCGACTACCGCGCCCGTCTGGAGGAGACCTACAACCGCTACATCAAGGACCGCACGGAGATCCTCGGCGGACGGAAGGACAAGTTCGTCTGCCTGATGGACCTTGCCCTGATGGCCATGCGGAAGCTGAAGAAGGAAGGAAAGCTCACCGACCAGGAGGAGTCTGACGAGATCAACGCCTGCTCCATCGTGGTCCCGGTGGAGATCGACGGCAAAGAGGAAGAGTGGCTCGTGAACTTCAAGAACGAGACCCACAACCATCCGACCGAGATCGAGCCCTTCGGCGGCGCGGCGACCTGCCTCGGCGGCGCCATCCGCGACCCGCTGTCCGGCCGCACCTACGTCTATCAGGCGATGCGTGTCACCGGCGCAGGGGATCCGACCATGCCCCTGTCCTCGACCCTTCCGGGCAAGCTTCCCCAGAGAAAGCTGGTCACCGAAGCGGCGCGGGGCTACAGCTCCTACGGAAACCAGATCGGTCTTGCGACCGGTTATGTCAAGGAAATCTATCATCCGGATTATGTCGCGAAGCGCATGGAGATCGGCGCCGTCATGGCGGCCGCTCCCCGCAAAAACGTGATCCGCGCCAACTCCGACCCGGGCGACGTCATCATCCTGCTCGGCGGTGAGACCGGCCGCGACGGCATCGGCGGTGCCACCGGCTCCTCCAAGGTCCACACCACGGCCTCCATCGAGGTCTGCGGCGCTGAGGTCCAGAAGGGCAACGCGCCCACCGAGCGGAAGCTGCAGCGCATGTTCCGGAGACCGGAGGTCAGCCTGCTCATAAAGAAGTGCAACGACTTCGGCGCCGGCGGCGTTTCTGTCGCCATCGGCGAGCTGGCAGCGGGCCTCGACATCGACCTCGACAAGGTCCCGAAGAAGTATGCGGGCCTGGACGGCACGGAGATCGCCATCTCCGAGTCCCAGGAGCGTATGGCCTGCGTCATCGACCCGAAGGACGTGGACCAGTTCCTGGCATACGCCCACGAGGAGAATCTGTCCGCGGTCCCGGTGGCAGTGGTCACTGAGAACCCGCGTCTTGTGATGCACTGGAGAGGCAAGACCATCGTCGACATCAGCCGCGCGTTCCTGGACACCAACGGCGCCCATCAGGAGGCGAAGGTCGAGGTGGAGATGCCGGTGAAGGCGGAGAGTCCCTTTAAGAAGGAGGAGGTCTCCGATGTCCGCGCGAAGTGGCTTGACACCCTGAAGGACCTGAACGTCTGCTCGCAGAAGGGTCTGGTGGAGATGTTCGACAGCTCCATCGGCGCCGGCACGGTGACCATGCCCTACGGCGGCACCTACCAGATGACCGAGACCCAGGCCATGATCGCGAAGCTGCCGGTCCTGGGCGGCAAGACCGACACCGTCACCATGATGAGCTACGGCTTCGACCCGTATCTCTCCAAGTGGAGTCCCTTCCACGGCGCAGCCTTTGCGGTGGCGGATTCCGTGGCGAAGATCGCTGCTTCCGGCGGCGACTGGAGAAAGATCCACTTTACCTTCCAGGAGTACTTCCGCAGAATGGACGACGAGAAGCCGCTCCGCTGGAGCCAGCCCTTCGCGGCGCTGCTGGGCGCGTACGAGGCGCAGGTGGAGCTGGGCCTTGCTTCCATCGGCGGCAAGGACTCCATGTCCGGAACCTTCAACGAGATCGATGTCCCGCCGACGCTGGTGAGCTTCGCGGTGGATGTCGCTTCCGGCAAGACCGTGATCTCTCCGGAGCTCAAGAAGGCTGGCAATAAGCTGGTGGTCCTTCCGGTGAAGATGGATGCCGACTGCATGCCTGACTGGGCGGACCTGAAGGATCAGTACACGAAGCTTTACAACGATATCTGCGCGGGCAAGGTGGTCAGCGCCTACGCGGTGGAGCGCCACGGCATCGCCGAGGCTGTCGCGAAGATGGCCTTCGGAAACCGGCTGGGCGTCCGTATTGAGCACAGCTTTGACAAGGACCGCCTGTTTGCGCCGGCATGGTGCAGCATCGTCCTCGAGATTCCGGACGGCAAGGTCGGCGAGCTCAGCGTCCATTATGACGAGCTGGGCGTCGTGACGGGTTCCGACGTGCTGGAGTACAGCAATGTCAGTATTCCGCTGGATGAGGCGGAGCAGGCATGGACCGGCACCCTGGAGAAGGTCTTCCCGACAAAGACGAAGAAGAGCGGCTCCGAGATCGGCGGCAGCGTCTGGAACGGCGGATGCGCGGCAGTCTGCGGACACAAGATCGCACAGCCCCACGTCTTCATCCCGGTGTTCCCCGGCACGAACTGCGAGTACGATTCCGCCGCAGCCTTCGAGAGGGCCGGCGCCACCGTCACCCACACCGTCTTCCGCAACCTGACGCCGCAGGATATCCTGGACTCCGTCGAGGAGTACCGGAAGGAGATCGCGAAGGCCCAGATCGTCATGTTCCCGGGCGGCTTCTCCGCGGGCGACGAGCCGGAGGGCAGCGCGAAGTTCTTCGCGACGGTGTTCCGCAACGACGTGATCAGGGAAGAGATCCTGAAGCTCCTGAACGAACGCGACGGACTGATGCTCGGCATCTGCAACGGCTTCCAGGCCCTGATCAAGCTGGGACTGGTGCCTTACGCCGATATCCGCGAGCAGGCGCCGGATGCGCCGACTCTGGCGATGAACGGCATCGGCCGCCACATCTCCCGCATGGTGAACCTGAAGGTCGTCTCCAACAAGAGCCCGTGGCTTGCGGGCGCGGAGCTTGGCGGTGTCTACGCGAACCCGGCGTCCCACGGCGAAGGCCGCTTCGTGGCGCCGCAGGAGACCATCGACCGGCTCTTTGCCAACGGCCAGGTCGCGATCCGGTACTGCGATCCGAACGGAACTCCGACCATGGACGAGAAGTGGAACCCGAACGGCTCCTACTGCGCGATCGAGAGTATCACCAGCGCAGACGGCCGGATCCTCGGCAAGATGACCCACTCCGAGCGTATCGGCGACAAGGTCGCCATGAACATTCCGGTCCGCCAGGATCTGAAGATCTTCGAGAGCGGCGTGAAATACTTCAAATAAAAGGAAAAACGATTATGGTCAAGGTAGTGAAATTCGGCGGGAGCTCCCTCGCCAGCGCGAAGCAGTTCAAAAAGGTCGGCGATATCATCCGCGCGGACAAGAGCAGAAGATTTGTGGTCCCGAGCGCGCCGGGAAAGAGAAGTTCTGATGATACGAAGGTCACGGACCTTCTTTACCAGATGTATGACGCGGCCGGTGACAAGGCGAAGTACAGCAAGATCTTCACCCAGATCCGCGAGCGTTTCGAGGAGATCATCGAGGGCCTCGGCCTGGATCTGAACCTGGACGATGACTTCCGCAGGATCGAAGAGGACTTTGTCCACCAGATCGGCAGAGACTACGCGGCTTCCCGCGGAGAGTACCTGAACGGAAAGGTCATGGCGGCCTACCTCGGCTTCCCCTTTGTCGACGCGGCGGAGATCATCGTGTTCCACGACGACAACACCCTTGATATGGCGGCGACGAACGCAGCTGTGGCGGAGCATCTCGAGGGCTATGACCGGGCGGTCATCCCGGGCTTCTACGGTGCGAAGAAGGACGGCACAGTCACGACCTTCTCCCGCGGCGGCTCCGACGTCACGGGCTCTGTGATCGCGGGCGCGATCCACGCGGATCTCTATGAGAACTGGACCGATGTTTCCGGCTTCCTGTTCACCGACCCGCGCGTGGTCGAGAATCCGGAAGTGGTGGACACCATCACTTATCTGGAGCTCCGGGAGCTTGCCTACATGGGCGCGACGGTCATGCACGAGGACGCCATTTTCCCGGTCCGCAGGGAAGGCATCCCAATCAACATCAAGAATACCAACCGGCCCCAGGACCACGGGACCATGATCGTCTCCAGCACCTGCAAGAAGCCGAAGTACACCATCACCGGCATCGCCGGCAAGAAGGGCTTCTGCTCCATCAACATCGACAAGGACCAGATGAACTCCGAGATCGGTTTCGGCCGCAGAGTGCTTCAGGTCTTTGAGGACAACAACATCAGCTTCGAGCACATGCCCTCCGGCATCGATACCATGACGATCATCGTGCATCAGTCCGAGTTCATGGACCATGAGCAGCAGATCGTCGCCGGCATCCACCGCGCGGTGCATCCGGACTCTATTGTCCTGGAATCCGGCCTGGCCCTGATCGCGGTCGTGGGCCGCGGCATGAAGGATCAGCGCGGTACCGCAGCACGGCTGTTCGCGGCGCTGTCCCACGCCCACGTCAACGTGAAGATGATCGACCAGGGCTCTTCCGAGTTCAATATCATCGTCGGCGTCAAGGAGTCTGATTTCGAGACCGCCATCCGCGCGATCTACAACATTTTCGTGCTGACACAGATCTGACAAAATGAAACCTGCCGGTTCGTATCCGTTCCGGCAGGTTTCTTGCAAAAAGAGGAATTATGAAAAAAGTCATTGTGATCGGCGGCGGAGCGGCCGGCATGCTGGCGGCGCAGGCCGCGGCGGAAGCAGGGGCCCGCGTCACGCTGCTGGAAAAGAACGAAAAGCTGGGAAAAAAGCTGTTCATCACCGGGAAGGGGCGCTGCAATCTGACGAACGCGGCGGACATGCAGACGGTCATGGCGAACGTCATGTCAAATCCCCGTTTTCTGTACAGCGCCTTCAGCGAATTTACGAACCGGGACATCATGAAGCGGGTGGAGGACAACGGCTGCCCGCTGAAAACGGAGCGCGGCAGCCGGGTATTCCCGGTGAGCGACCACAGCTCCGACGTGATCGCCGCTCTGGAGCGGGGACTCCGGAAGGCAGGCGTCCGCTGGGAACTCGGCGCGAATGCGGCGGAGATCCTGACGGAGGAGCTGTCTGTGCCTGCGGACGATGCCGGCGCCTCCGGAATGCCTCCGGAGACCGGAAACGCCTCCGGCAAAAAGAACAGCGCGCCTCTGCGGAAAGTCACCGGTGTTAAGACTGCAGACGGAAAAAAGTATGCTGCGGACGCGGTCATCCTTGCTACCGGCGGACTGTCCTACGCGACTACGGGCTCCGACGGAAAAGGGCATAAGATCGCGGCTTCCCTCGGTCACCGGGTCACGGATATGTATCCGTCCCTGGTGCCGCTGGTGGTGAAGGAGCAGGGCGCCGCGGAGATGCAGGGCCTGTCCTTAAAGAACATTGAGATCGCGGTATATGACGGGAAGAAGGAAAAGTACCGGGAGTTCGGGGAGATGCTGTTTACCCATTTCGGGGTCAGCGGGCCTGTCATTCTATCGGCCAGCGCCGTCATCGGCCCCCTTCTCCGGAAGAAGGAGCTGAAGCTCTGCATCGACCTAAAGCCGGCCCTCACCGAGGAGCAGCTGGACCAGCGGATCCTCCGGGACTTCTCGGAAAACCTGAACCGTGAACTCCGGAATTCCCTGTCGGCGCTTCTGCCGGCGAAGATGATCCCCGAGGTCATCGCCCAGTCCGGAATCGCGCCGGAGCGGCGGGTCCACGACATCACCCGCGAAGAACGGGCAGCCCTGGTCCGGGCACTGAAAAAACTTACCTTCACTCTGATCGGACTCCGAGGCTACAACGAGGCGGTGATCACCAAGGGCGGCGTCAGCGTGAAGGAGGTAAACCCCTCCACCATGGAGTCGAAGAAGGTACAGGGCCTGTACTTCGCAGGAGAACTCCTGGATCTGGACGCCATGACCGGCGGTTTCAATCTGCAGATCGCCTGGTCCACAGGTTACCTTGCCGGGAAGAGCGCCGCGGCGGAAGAATAACTGAATTTCGACAGCCGGTGCAGCCCGGTGCAGTCCGGCATATCGCGCTGCTGTCAGGACATGAGAACGAGGGAAGGAAACAGAAATGACGGAATTCGAGAAGTTTCAGGCCATCATCGCGCGGCTCCGGGCGCCGGACGGCTGCCCCTGGGACCGGGAGCAGACCCACGGATCCCTGAAGGCGCCGGTCATTGAGGAGGCTGCGGAGGTGCTCTGCGGCATCAACATTCTTGAAAAGACCGGGGACGCGGATAACCTGAAGGAAGAGCTGGGAGACCTGCTGCTCCAGATCGTGATGCACGCGCAGATCGCGGAAGAGGAAGGCCTCTTCACCATGGATGACGTGATCCGCACCGTGACGGAAAAGATGATCCGCCGCCATCCGCATGTTTTCGGGAACGAGCACATCGACACCTCCGGCGCCGTCCTGAACCGGTGGGAAGAAATCAAAAACCAGGAAAAGGCCGGAAAGGAATGGACGGAAGCGTACCTGCCGGCGGCCTTTGACGAGGCGGAGGAACTGATCGGCGTGGCCCGGCGGCGCAAGGAAAAGAAGTGGGCGGCGCGGAAAACGCAGGAGACTGCGCAATAACTGCCTGTAAAGATGTATAATAATATACAGCATCTGAATGTTTCAGAGGGAGGCCTTCCTTAATGCAGGACAAAGAGCAGCTGTGGGACAAGGTGCAGGAGCTTCATGAACTCGCCATGAAATACGAGGTGGCTGTCGTACCTTTCTTCGAAAAGGATTATCTGAAGGAGTTCTGTGACTTCTACAGGATCAGAAACAGAGAGGCAAAGCTGATCCCGTCAGAGGAAGACTTCGACGGATCATTGAGAGACCTGAGCGGCGAATACCGGTGGGAGGAGATCGCCAAAAAGGCGAAGGACCTGCTCGGCCTTCCGGAGCGTATCATGGTTTTTGACGTGAATGACTCTTTTGACCTCCTCAGGGACGAACTTGGGGGACGCAGGGGTCTTTCCGGATTCTTCTTTGTCTTTGATATGATGTTCTGCGAATATAACGGATACACCCTGTGCTATATCTGCGGGAGCAACAACTGATGATACACCCTGTGCTGCATCTGCGGGTCCGGCAAAGGGAAGAGATCATCAATGCCTGCGAGCAGCTTTACCGGACGATGAACTTCCGGGAGATCACGCTCAAGGAGATCGGCAGTATCACCTCCTTTTCACACCCCACGATCTACAACTATTTCCAGACGAAGGAAGAGATCTTTCTGGCGCTTTTCAGGCGCGAGTATGACCGCTGGAACGAGGATCTGGCAGCGATGATCCTGGACGGAGATCCGCCGCTGGCTCGGGGAGGTTCTTTCATGAAATACACAAAACTCGGCAATTCAGACATTACCGTGTCCCGCATCTGCATGGGATGATCTGGAACTGACTCCGGAAGAGACCCTGTATCTTGAGGAACCCTATGTGCCGCATCCGCTGGCAGGCGTCATGGCGCAGAACAAGCCGGCCGCGGCGAAGGAAAAACATGTGTGGTCCACCGGCGACCAGAAGATCGGGAAGGAGTAAAAAATGAGCAAAAAGATCGTACAGACAGCAGGAAGAAATCAGCTTGGAGAGTTCGCGCCGATGTTCGCGCACCTGAACGACGACGTGCTTTTCGGTGAGGTATGGAATGACGAAGCCATCGATGTGAAGACGAAGTGCATCATCACGGTCGTCTCGCTGATGGCGTCCGGCATCACCGATTCCTCCCTGACCTATCATCTGCAGAACGCCAAGGCCCACGGCGTCACGAAGGAAGAGATCGCAGCAATCATCACCCACGCCACCATGTATGTGGGCTGGCCGAAGGGCTGGGCAGTGTTCCGCCTCGCAAAGGAGGTCTGGAACGAGGATGCGCCCGCGCTGACGGAGAAGGAAAAGTTCCAGAACACCATCTTCTTCCCCATCGGCGAGCCGAATCCCTACGGCAAGTTCTTTGTGGGACAGAGCTATCTCGCGCAGGTATGTGCTGAGCAGGTCCCGCTGTTCAACGTGACTTTCGAGCCCGGCTGCCGCAACAACTGGCACATCCACCACGCAAAGAGCGGCGGCGGACAGATGCTGATCTGCGTCGGCGGCAGAGGCTATTATCAGGAGTGGGGCAAGGAAGCAGTGGAAATGACTCCCGGCACCATCATCAACATCCCCGCGAACGTGAAGCACTGGCACGGCGCGGCGCCGGATTCCTGGTTCTCCCACCTGGCGATCGAGGTCGCGGGCGAGGAGACGTCCACCGAGTGGCAGGAGGCCGTCGCGGACGAGGATTACAACAAGCTGAAGTGATCCGCCGCGGACGAGGACTACAACAAGCTGAAGTGATCTGCCGCGGACGAGGACTACAACAAGCTGAAGTGATCTGCCGCGGACGAGGATGGCAGCAAACTGAAGTGATCCGAGCGGAACAGATTCAGACAGGAAAAGATTTAGGAAATACAGCACCAGATATTATCGAGGTATATGGGTATGAAAAGAATTCTCTCAGTTTTTCTGGCAACACTTATGTTCACCATGCTTGCGGCCTGCGGCAGCAGCGCAAAAGCAGAGACCACAAGCACGCAGGCTGTGACAGAGGCACAGACTGCAGCTGCACAGATTACTGCGGCGGAGACCACTGCGGCGGCGCAGACCCAGGCGGCGGAGACCACTGCGGCAGCGCAGACCCAGGCGGCACAGACCACTGCGGCGGCGGCAGCATCGGCCGCACATTCGGATGTCCTTGTCGCATTCTTCTCCGCCACCGGCACCACGAAGGGCGTCGCGGAGCGTATCGCTTCCGTGACCGGAGGTGATCTGTATGAGATCGTGCCCGCGAACCCCTACTCCGCGGCGGATCTGAACTACAACGACCGGAGCAGCCGTTCCACCAAAGAGCAGAACGACAAGAGCGCACGCCCGGAGATCGGCAGCGCCGACATCTCTCTTGAGGGCTACTCCACCATCTACCTCGGCTTCCCGATCTGGTGGGGCGAGGAGCCGCGGATCCTCGATACTTTTGCCGAAAAGTACAAGTTTGACGGAATCACGGTGATCCCGTTCTGCACCTCCGGCGGAAGCGGCATCGGCAGAAGCGGCCCCAACATGGCTGCACTTGCGGGCAGCGGCACCTGGCTGGACGGAAAGCGGTTCAGCGGAAACGTCTCGGAAGCAGATCTGAAGTCCTGGATCGAAAGCCTGAAGTAAGCAGTATGGTTAAAAGAATCGTGGACGCAGTGATGTCCGTCCTTCTTTTAGTGCTCATGGCCTACCAGGTAACGGGCGAGGCAGCGCACGAATGGATCGGCATGTGCATGACGGTGCTTGTGATCATCCATCAGATCCTGAACCGGAAGTGGTACAGTGCGCTGTTTAAGGGAAAATACAATCCCTACCGGACTCTTTCCACTGTGATCAACGTTCTTTTGATCCTCAGTTTTGCGCTGACGGCCTTCAGCGGCATGTCCATGAGCGGACACGCAGTGCCCTTCCTGTACGGGATGGCGCCGATCTCTTTTGCGAGAAGGATACATCTCAGCATGTCCCACTGGTCTTTCGTGCTGATGGGGCTGCATCTCGGAATGCATATCCCGGCGATGATGTCCGGCATGAAGCGGACGGGCAAGGTGCAGGGCAAAGAACAGGGCAAAGAACAGGGCAAAGAACAGGGCAATAACCAGGACAAGATCAGTTTTATCCCGGCCTGCTTCTTCACCGTTCTCGCCGGCATCGGCCTCTGGCTGTTCCTCCGGAACGGGATACCGGATTATCTGTTCTTCCGGGTCCCCTTTGCCTTCCTGGATTATGACAAAGCCGGCTGGCTTGTACTGCTTGAAAATCTGGTGATGCTTTCTTTCTGGGCGTTCATCGGGACGCAGACGGCACTGATTCTCAGGAATATGGCGAAAAAAGCATGATTTGTCGGAGACCAGGCGCAGGAAACATGATCCAATCATATAAAGGGATATGAAGATGAGGAAGAATTATATTTTTACAGCGATCAGCCTGGCAGCAGCCCTCTTGCTGGCCGGCTGTGCGGCAGGACAGACTGCGGAAGCACAGGCAGCAGAGAGCCAGCAGACGGAAGCCCAGGCAGCGGCGGCCCAGCCTGCGGAGAGCCAGAAAGCAGAAGCTGAGACAACGGAAGCTCAGTCCGCAGAGCCAGAGACAACGGAAGTCCAGCACGCAGAATCCCAGCCAACAGAGGGCACCGATGGCGCGCCGGTGGTATATTTTACTTCAGACATCTCCCCGGAAAGCCTGGTGAAGATTTACGAGAAGCTGGCCTGGACACCGTCCGGAAAGACGGCTGTCAAGATCTCCACGGGAGAGCCACCCGCAAGCAACTATCTTCGGCCGGAGCTGATCGGGGACCTGGTGAAGAAGGTGGACGGGACCATTGTGGAATGCAACACTGCCTACGGCGGTTCCCGCGCGAGCAGCGCCATGCATAAGCAGGTCGCGGAGGACCACGGATTCACGAAGATCGCGGACTTTGATCTGATGGATGAGGACGGCGAGACGGAATGGCCCATCACCGGCGGAAGCGGAGCGGACGAGGCTGGCAGCCAGGACAGTGCGGGTGGTTCAGGCGGCGTCAGCCAGGACAAGATCCGCCGACTCAACCGCATCATTGTGGGCAGCCACGCAGAGAACT
>Ga0256404_1002269_pt1 | contig 43034 bp, 39 predicted proteins | sample RumenRJG_01DNA_FD_185990 | JGI IMG/M metagenome (GOLD analysis project Ga0256404, IMG submission 185990) | Bovine rumen microbial communities from Lethbridge, Alberta, Canada - RJG_01 | ecosystem: Host-associated > Mammals > Digestive system > Stomach > Rumen | place: Canada: Alberta | collected... | reverse complement strand
TCCACAATGATATAGTCATAGAAATCCCGTGCGGTCTTAGAGGCAAAGTCCTGCGAATTGAAGGTTTGAATTGAAATGAAGAGATTATCGATACTTTCGGGTTTATAGCTCCCCACGAACATCTCACCAAAGTTGGCATCCTTCAGCACTGCACGGAAGGTGTACAAGCTCTGCTTCAAGATCTCCTCACGATGCGCCACGAAGAGCAACCGGCAAGGCTTGCCGGGATTTTGCTTATGGAAGCGCTTATAGTCCAGCGCAGAAATGACCGTCTTGCCGGTACCGGTAGCCGCTACCACCAGATTGCGGGTATAGCCGCGAACTTTGCGCTCAGCTTCCAGCTTGTCCAAAATCTCCTGCTGATAGGAATAAGGCGTGATGTCCATGGTGAAGACTTCGGCATTGTTGGTGCCAAAGAATTTCTCCGCGTTCAGCGCTCGGGCAAGGCGCTCCTTTTGATCCTCGGAGTAATACTCAAACTCATTGGAGTTCCAGTAGCTCTCAAAGGTAGCCCCAATCTTGTCGATAGTCTCCGGCAGATCTTTCTTCGTGACTTTCACGTTCCACTCCAAACCACTGGTAATAGCCGCATTGGAGAGGTTGGATGAGCCGACGTAAGCCGTCGTGAAACCAGTGTCACGATAAAACATATAGGTTTTCGCATGGAGACGTGTACGCTTGGTATCATAGCTAACTTTGATCTTTGTGTTGGGCAACTGACGGAGCTCCTCAATTGCCTTCACATCAGTAGCGCCCATGTAGGAAGTGGTGATGATCCGTAACTCGCCGCCGTTCTGCGTAAATTCGCGCAGCTCGTCCATCAGCAAGCGTATGCCACTCCATTTGATAAAGGATACCAGCATATCAATGCGGTCAGCAGAAACGATCTCCTTCTTGAGCTCGGTATACATCTGCGGTTCATGGATTGCGCCGGTGAACAAGGAGCTTTGGGCAATAGAGGTCTCCGGACGGCTCAGATCAGAGGCGGTCTTACCCACAGCCAAGCGTGGGTCTGCTTCCCGTAAAAGAGCAAGAAGCTGCTCTGCACGCTGGTCAACACCCAGCGCGGCAAAGTCAGCTTCCTTTGTAGTGTTTTGAATAAGATCAACGATCTGATTGGTCAGAGCGATTTGGGCAGAGATATTCCCACCGTTGTCAACCACGTTATCCAGGCCCTTCTGAACCACATCAGCCAGATACTGCGCCAGCACCTTGGACGCCTCCGCCTTATTGATAGGCGCAACAGCCTTGCGGGCTTCCGGAATCTCCGCAAGCTCGCTGCTCAGTGCGTTATTGATGATCTGTTCATAAAGACCGTGATGTAGCATAGTTATGTGCTCCTTCTTCTTGTGAGGTTTTTACACAGGAAAACCTACTTGAATTTAATAATCTCGATTAGCCGGATCGCTATCAACTATAAATTCACAAATTTCATCTCGACCATCGCAATCAATAATCTGTATTATTAATGTGCAACCCACATTTTAAACAGATCCGTATTATGAGTTCTAAAGTCTCGTGATAGCATCCCCTTATATAATCCTGTGCAAAAATTGTTGCAAGCGTTTTCTTTGATGTGCCTAAATCAATTTTCACATCTGCAAGAATTGCTGTGGCTTTACACAGAATATTACTCTTGAAATGAGTAATATCATTTCTGATCTTTTCTACCTCGCGATATATTTCATACGAATGGCTTGATTTGATTGCGAGTAAATCAAATCCATATCAATCCATATATTATACTTATAACCTGCAGTTTTACACTTATTGAAGATTTTAATATTTCTATTTCCGCAATTTTTGCTCTTCTTCTCAAAATAGTATTCAGCGATGTTTCAAACAGATTTTGAATAAAAACTATCGCAGTAGAACCATTTGCTTCGTTTACTTAGGGACCCCACCAGAAAATCAAATAGCCGAAGTCTCAAGCGGGTAACAGCAGTTCGTGGATAACAGAGCCACGGGCTGTTTTTTATGCTCTTTTCCTCAGATATTCCTTGCTATCCATACCTCGTAGAGTGATATATGTACATGCCAAAAACAAAGGAGGACAAGCCCATGTGGGCAAAGGGAATGATGCAGATCGACGGAGCGGAATGCCGCTACTGGATAAAACACTTCGATGAGCCGAGCGAAAAGTACGGAATCGACGGAGGACGAATCAGCAAACTAGAAATCCGGAAAGACGGCGTCTGCACACTCAACTATGACAGAGTCTGGGACATCATGCCGCAGGATGAAATCACACAAAAGGCTTTGGAAGCCATCAAGAAGGAATGGAACTTAGGAGGAAAAAGCCATGAGAACAAACTACAACGTAACCGGTAAAGAAAGAAAAAACCTCGTTGAGGCTATCGCGGCGATAACTGGCGAGAAAGCGAAATATCAGGGAGCGCCGACATTCAGCTACAAGATCGGCGCATACACGAACGGCAAGGGAGGAACGCTGATTTGCGAGGACAGCAAAGAAGCGGACATGCTCGTAGAGAAACTCGTCGACAGAAGCTTCGCTCCTGCGGATGAGAGCTTCTTGAAGAGTTCCTGAAGGCCTTCGAAAAAAAGCATCCGGTCTTTGCTGACTTCGACACCGCATCTTTCAATGCTTTGTGCTATCATATTACAGTTTTTGGCACGGATGACATCCTTGTAACCTTCCAAGGAGGACAGGAAATCCCGAAAAGCCCGATGCAGCGGCCTGCTGCATCCTGAAACTCCCGCAAGTGGTGTAAAACAGAATAGACTCTTTGGACGCCTTCAATTAGCGGTCAAATACGGGTCAAAAAATTTCCGCGCCGTTTCGGAAAAAAGTTCCGCACAACGAAAAAAGCCTTGAAAACCAACGGTTTTCAAGGCTTCGATGGTGGAGATAAGCGGGATCGAACCGCTGACCTCTTGAATGCCATTCAAGCGCTCTCCCAGCTGAGCTATACCCCCAGGTAAAAGACGAAGCACTATGAATCCATCTGTTTCTCAATGTGCAAAAGTCATTTTATCAAAGGAGATCGCACTTGTCAACGCATCCTTCTATTTTGCCGTGGCAACGCGGATCCTCTAAATTTCAAAGAGAAGGAAGCCGCGTGTTCTGTGTTCGCCGTTCGCGGCAGGCGTTCATTTAACGTGAAAGAATTCGTTGGAGTCCTTCGGCGCCTCTCTGCGATCTGTCAGAGAGTAGCAGCGGGATGCTGTGACTACCGTAATGGAAAATTCATCACAGCCTTCTTCTCTCATCCACCTCTGATTTTCCCGATGTGCGGGAGCATTTCTCCACCGCAGGACGCTCTCTTCATCCTTCCACACTGACAGGCTCAGAAGCTTTCCCTTCTCGCCAAGGGAAGAAAATCTTTCGGAGCGGATAAATCCCGTCGTTTTTTCAAGTTCCTTTTTCATCGCCGCTCCCCGTTTCAAATATTCGTCCATTTTTCCCTCCCGAATTTTTACCTCAAACAGCACCATTACATTTTCCATTGCGAGCCTCCTTACCCGATCCTTTGTTCTGGATCCATTGTTTCTTCGGGTGTAATATAATATTATTGTCGTAGTATGCAATAATTCATCATTTTTACGTCAATTAATATAAATTTATTTTCTACAAGGAAGGTTTGCACCATGCCGGACAGCAAGGAGCGCTATATATACTCGGATAATCTTAATCGCCGAACGGACTTCCCCTACCTCGTACTGGATGTTGCAAACGGCGTCCCGTCGAAAAGAAATGCCGGATTTCATGTAATGCACTGGCATGACGATCTGCAGTTCATCTGCGCCTTGGAAGGCTCTCTCGAACTTCAAACGCTGGATCTAAGCATCTCTCTTGCCAGCGGAGAAGCCGTTTATATCAATAAGGATGTCGTCCATCGGGTTCAGAATGCCGACCGCTGCCATTATGTGAGCATCATTTTCCCTCCGTATTTTCTGACATTCTACCCGGGAAGCCCCGCCTGTGCGCTGGTTGACCGTGTGACGTCAGAAAAGGACCTCGATATTGTCCGCCTTATGTCCGATTCCGGATGGCAGGATCAGGTTCTCGCCGCCCTGAAGGATTTACTCGCCGTAAAACCGGATGCCCATTCCGCGCTTGAAACGTATGAAGTCCTCGTGAGGCTCTCAGAAATCTGGCTCCTTCTGTGCAAAAATATTACGATCCCCTTGGAATCCCGAACCAGTACATCGAGCCTGCGAGTGCAGAAAGTACTGCGCTACATGGAGGAACATTATTCCGATCCCCTTACGCTCGAAGATCTCTCACGCAGTGCCAGCATCAGCAAGTCGGAGTGCATCCGCTGCTTTCGCGATTGCCTCAGCACGACGCCCTACCGGTATCTGACGGAGATCCGTCTTTCCAAAGCAGCGCAGCTTCTAAAGGAAACGGATCTGCCGATCGGAAGCGTTTCCGAAAAAGTCGGCTTTCAGGAAATGAGCCATTTCGGCAAATGCTTTAAGGAAAGGACCGGCTTTTCTCCGCGGGAATACCGCAAAGCAAATCCAATGTAAGCCCCCTTCGATTTTTCAGTTTAGGCTGAAGCGCGTGCAAATACTATCAGAAAGTTTCTGCATAGTATTACTATATTTTCCACATTTCTCTCCGCATTAATTTTTCTTGACTTTTTGTCTGTCTTGTATTATTTATTATATTACAAAGTAGACAAGGAAGTGAGAACATGCTTCTAAAACTGGATTTCTCGAATTCCGTCCCGATATATCAGCAGATCCGTGATCAAATCGTTCAGGGCATTGCTTCGGGCGAGCTGGAGCCTGGGGAGCGAATGCCGACGGTTCGTGCTCTCTCGGACGAATGCGGCGTTAACGTGATGACAATCCAGAAAGCTTATACGCTTCTGAAGCAGGAAGGATATCTGGTTACCGATCGCAGAAGCGGAACCACGGTCGCAGATTTAAGCGGACGGCGGCGGATTCCCGCGGCAACGAAAGAAGGCCTGAAGCTGCATCTTTCGGAGCTGCGAACCAATGGATTCAGCGATGAGGAAATTCTGGATCTGGTAAGCGCTTTGCTGAAAGGAGCGAAACAATGAATGGAAATCCGATTCTTTGGCTGTGCGGATGCTGGCTCCCGGCTCTTGTTGCCTATCTACTCTGCAATGAGGCCGCGTTCAAGAAAAATATTGTTGTTGGCGTAACCTTCCCCTACGAGGCTCGTGAAAAACCGGAACTGCAGGAAATTCTGCGCCGCTATAAGCGGCAGGAGAAGACTCTCGCCGGGCTGCTGATTGTTCTGGCCGTTGCCGGAATTCTGATCCAGGACTCCGGTCTTTCCGTGGCCCTGTTTCTTGTCTGGATAGACCTTGTCGTTATTCTTCCCTACATTCCCTACTTCCGCTGCAATTCCCGTCTGAAGCAGTATAAGAAGGAAATGGGCTGGGCCGTACCGAACCGCATCGGAACTTCCGATTTCTCCGTTGCATCCCAGCCTGTCCGTTATCTCCATCCGGGCTGGTTCTGGCTCCTGGCGGCAGTTGCTGTGCTCCCGGTCCTGTTCGATCGGGAGATGCGGATCGGCTATCTCATTGACACCGTTTCCATCCTGCTTCTCTGGCTTTGCTACCGCTATCTGTACCGCAATAAAAGTGAAGCCGTCGATGCGAATACAACACGCACCGAAATGCTCAGCCGCATGCGCCGTTACCAGTGGGGGCGGGCGTTCCTTTTGTGCGCTGCAATGCTTGCTGCTACCAATTATATTCTCTTGGTAGGCAAGGAAAGCAGCTCTCTCATGCTGATTCTTCTGATTGTTTTGACCGTCGCGATCGTGTCCCTGGCGGTGAGCGTCGAAGTCCGAACGAGAAAAGCACAGGAAGAGCTCACAAAGGGCAGCGGGAAGGAAGAGTACATAGATGATGACGAGCATTGGATCGGCGGGATATTTTATTACAATCCCAACGATTCCCATTTGATTATTAATGAACGGGTCGGTTTAAATTCCAGCGTCAACCTGGCGCGGCCCGCCGGCCGCATTTTAATGGTCCTTCTTGCCGTGATCCTTCTGCTGATGCCGCTGCTGGGCGTCCATCTTATGCATGAGGAAAGGAGCCGCATTGAGATTTCCGTGCGGGACAATGCGATTACTGTGCACCACAACCTTACGACGTACACCGTGGATGCCTCTGCGATAGAGTCTGCAGAGATTCTGGAGACGCTTCCCGCTCTGCGTCGGGTAAGTGGCTCGTCTATTGATACTTTGCGCAAGGGCCTTTACAGCAGCCCTGAATACGGCACCATGAAGGTATGCCTGAAAACCGACTCCGGTCCCTGGCTTCTTCTTATCACCTCCGATGGTACATACCTTTTCGGCAGCGATACGGCCGATGCTGTGGAGGAGATCGCAGTGCTGCTGACGGAAAAACAGGCCGCCGCCCCCGCAGGCCTTTCCTCCCTCCTGCAGTCGAATAAGTTCAATCCGGGCAATATTCTTATAAAACAATAGCATAATCTCATATTTGCCGCGGCGAGGTTTCGGTATAATAGCACCATCGGCACCACGGGCATACGGCTTTCTCCGTCTGTTCGAAGATATTTGCCGAAAGTGAATTCTGCTATGGAGGGAAGGAAATGGACATCGAATTCCGGAAAATGAGAAGATTCAACCAGCAGCTTTCCGCAGAAGAATGCTATGAACTGCTGCGGCAGGAAGATCGCGGCATTCTGGCAATCCATGGCGAAAATGGCTATCCGTACGCTTTTCCGATGAACTTCTGCTTCGATGAAAAGAAAAAATGCCTCTATCTGCATAGCGCAAAAACAGGGCATAAAATTGATGCGTTGCGGAAAGACAACAAGGTTTGCTTCTGCCTTCACGATCCGGGCTACACCCACGGGGGCAGATGGCAGAAGCATTTCAGGAGCCTTGTAGTTTTCGGGCATATTGAATTCGTCGATGACCCAGAAAAATCCATCGAGTGCGCAAAACTTTACGATTTGAAATTCGAGCCGCCCGAGGAGATGGCAAAGCACATCGAACGGGAGGGCAAGCTGGTTCAGATGATGATCCTTGTGATTGATCATATGACCGGCAAAAAGGTCGTCGAAGGCTAGCGTTTCCAAGCAGGAGCAATTTCCGATGTTTCCCATACCGCCATGTGCCTTTTTACACATGGCGGTTTTGTTGACCGGCACGGTTCCGTCCTGCCTTCCCACGCTGCCCGCCTGGGGGATTACAGACTGTTCAGCAGGACCGCCAGGCCTCCTGTATGAATAAATACGATCGTTTCGCCTTTTGCAAAAGTGCCGGTTCGGTTTAGTTCCTGCAAACCTCGGAATGCCTTGCCAGTAAAATACGGATCCAGAAAGATGCCCTCGGAAGAAGCCATCGCCTGCATGGCTTCTCTTCCGCCCTCGGTGGGATAGGACGCTCCTTTTCCGCAGGAAAAGTGGATATGAAAATCCTCTTCGGACAAGTCCGCGTCCCAGCCGCGAAGCTTGGCGGCCGCCCGTGCCTGCCTGCACAAAGTGTCTGGGTGCGAAAACCTCCGGCCGATGGCGACCGCCGTCGCTTTAGTTCCAGGGCAGTATCGCTTCGTGCCTAAAACAATGCCGGCATATGTATTTCCCGTTGCACCGTAGCAGATGATATGATCCAGCGTTATCCCCATGGATTTCGCCTGTGCAGCGAGTTCCTCCACCATATCCGCGTAGCCCAGCGCGGCAAGCGGAGAGGCGGCTCCCGGAGGGATAATATAGGGACTTCTGCCCTGCCGCTTTAGTTCCGCGGCGGTTTTCCGGATATCCCGCATCAGGTTCGGTTTATCGCTGCCGTCGGCAACATGCTCAGCAGCGCCCAGAAGCCTTCCGAGCTTCCGGGAAACTGTATCCTGATCTTTTGTATAAACAATGTGCGCCTGCAAGCCCGCCTTAGCTGCGCAGGCAGCGGCTGCCAGCGGCTGATTGGAGCGGGATCCTCCCCCCGTTACAATGCAGTCGCACCCTTCCTCCCTTGCCTGCGCGAGAAGGTATTCCATCTTACGGACTTTATTTCCTCCGAACCCAATTCCAATCAGGTCATCCCGCTTAATATACAGCTTTCTCCCTGCGCCAAGATATCTGCTGGCATTTTCGAGTTCCTGCAGCGGCGTCGGATAGCAGCCGAGCACTATCTTCGGTATGTGCTTCTCTGTGCTTTTTTCCATCGGATTCTCTCCCTATTCCAACGCTGAAAAATGGCAAAGAGGATGAAAAAGAATTCATCCCCCTCAAACCCGGTTTTCAGTATTTAAAATCTTCATCGAATTTATAGCTGACGTCCCGTTCCTTGCTTAGCTTCTGCTCTTTGTGGTTGAAGATGCGAAGTATATGGTTGATATGCCGGAACAGAACCAGTACTCCGCAGAAAGCTGCCAGTATCACGCTTGACGGGTTGTCCCCGAAAAGGGCAATCCCCAGAAATCCTCCGAAAAGGGCTCCGACAATTCCCCAGGTTGTGTACTTTGAAAAATAGGTAACAACCAGAAAAACGAACAGACTCAGAATTCCCGCCGAGAAGTTCACGACGATCATGCCGAGGAGAAATTCTATAACCCCGCGGCCTCCGACAAAGCGGCGCGTACAGGGGAAGATCGTTCCCAGAAGAAGGCCGAAAAGGGCCATGCCCCGTCCGACCTCGACGATATCGATCGGATCGTTAAGAATCCAGCCGCCCATTAAAACCGTCAGAATAATCTTCAGGACATCCGGACCGAACTGCGCAAGACAGCCCTTGACGCCGTAATTTCGCACAAACGCTTCATAGCCGCGCTGCGTTCTCCCGCAGGTTTTAATATTTCCGCCGAATAATCGGAGGCACAGAATCGATCCGGGCTGGAAGCAGCCCAGAAAATATGCGGCAACCGCAATGATCGCAAGTTTCACTGAGATCATGTCGCATCTCCTTTCTGACGAATAATCATCCGTATCGGCGTTCCCTCCAGACCGAACGTCTGCCGAATCTGATTTTCAAGATAGCGCTGGTAGGAAAAATGGAACAGCGCCCTGCTGTTGCAGAAAATAACAAAAGTCGGCGGCTTGATGCCCGTCTGCGTCATATAATAGATTTTCAGACGCCTGCCTTTGTCCGTAGGCGGCTGGACCATCGCTTGCGCATCTGCAAGCACCGAGTTGAGCATGCCGGTAGAAATTCGCACTGCGCTCTGCTCGCTTACGTAATTGATGAGATCGAACAGCCGGCCGATGCGCTGACCTGTCAGAGCGGAAAGGAAAATCACGGGAACGTAGCTCATGAACGCCAAATCACTGAGAATGCTCCGGCGCATTTTTTCCATCGTACCGGTTTCCTTCTCCACAAGATCCCATTTATTTGCCACAACAATGCTGGGCTTTCCGGACTCGTGAACAAGGCCTGCAATTTTCGTGTCCTGCTCCGTAACGCCTTCCCTTGCATCTAGCAGAATAAGGCAGACGTCTGCCCGTTCCACTGCCAGCTGGGCGCGCATTACGGAAAAGTGTTCTACCCGTTCTTCGACTTTGGATTTCCTTCGAATTCCCGCCGTATCGATAAAAATATATTTTCCTTTTTCGTTTTCAAAAGGCGTGTCCACCGCGTCCCGGGTTGTTCCCGCCTCATCCGATACAATGACTCTCTTTTCCCCGAGTATCGTATTGATGAGGGAGGATTTCCCTACATTGGGCTTTCCGACCACGGCAACGCGGATTACCTCCTCTTCCTCTTCCTGCTCGTCTTCCGGAGGGAAATAGTGAAAGCACGCATCCAGCAGTTCATCCGTTCCGTGTCCGTGCACGGCGGAAACGGGGATGGGATCTCCCAGCCCGAGAGAATAGAATTCGTAAACGCCGGGGTCGGTTGCTCCGATGGAATCCGCCTTATTGACTGCGAGCACGACCGGTTTCTTCGATCTCTTGAGCAGCGTGGAAACCTCCTTATCCGCTGCGGTCACACCGGTCCGCAGGTCGGTCACCAAGACAATAACGGTTGCTGAGTCGATGGCGATCTGCGCCTGTTCCCGCATAAACTGCAGTATTTCCGTGTCCGCGGCCGGTTCAATTCCGCCTGTATCCACGATATTGAATGTCCTGCCTCGCCACTCGCACTCGGCATAAAGCCGATCGCGTGTCACGCCGGGGGTATCCTCCACTATGGAAAGTCTCTGATTGCAAAGCCGATTGAAAAGCATGGATTTTCCAACGTTCGGTCGGCCGACAATCGCGACCAGCGGTTTTGTCATTCGTTTCACTGATCCTTTCTTCCTACGCCTTCTCCGCAGGGGGATTGTAGGAGTAGTACTCCGCTTCCTCGAAAGACTTCCGAGGAGGCTTCTCCGCGGGCAGAATTCCAAACATTGCATCGCAGAGTTCAAAGCCGTCCGGCTCGACCGGAATGACCGGAACTCCCAGCGCCTGCCGTACCTGCTCTACCGTGATATCATCCAAGAAATCCCGCTCCTGCCGTCGGATCATCGTCTCCGAGATAAGAAGACGCGTTCCCAGTTCCTTTCCCTGCAGCTGCCGGATCAGATCCCCTCCGGTCACAAGCCCCGTAACGTTTACCCCGCCGCCGAAAAAGTCATTGCGAATGGGGTACAGGGTTCCCTGCAGCATGGGAAACCTCCGCTCGGCGGCTTCCAGCAGTCCCCGCATGGATGCCGCGGCTGCTTCGCCGCAGACGATGGAAAACGGCTTTCCGTCCGGCGGGTCCGCAGTTTCCAGCGCCGTATGGAATTCCGACTCCAGAAGGCGGATCATGCCGACGCCGTTTTCAAGCTGCGTGTGTTCTTCGTAATATTCGTCCGGCGGAAGTGGAATCCCTGCCTTCAGATAAAACTCATCGCTGCAAAAAACGAGATGCGTTCCGCAGTCCTTTCGGCATTGCTCCGCAAACCGCTCCACCTGCCGGATGGTCGCAAGCGCATGCTCGGGAGAAAAGGGCGTGAGCTTCTCAAGCCCCTTCCGGAACCGGGTAAGGCCTACCGGCACCACGGAGACGCTGTGCACCGCCGGCCACAGGCTTTTCAGGTCCTGAAGCGTTCTTTCCAGTTCCTTCCCGTCATTCCAGCCCGGGCAGCAGACAATCTGGCAGTTCATCCGTATATCGGCTTCCGAAAAACGCCTCATGAGGGGAAAACACTCCCCCGCTCTTTGATTTCTCAGCATCCGTACCCGCAGTTCCGGATTTGTCGTATGCACGGAAATATTTATCGGGCTGATATGCAGTTCCATGATCCGCCGGATCTCACGCTCGCTAAGATTCGTAAGGGTGATGTAATTGCCCAGAAGAAAGCTCAGCCTCGCATCGTCATCCTTGAAGTACATGGTTTTCCGCATGCCTTTCGGCAGCTGGTCAACAAAGCAGAAAATACAGCGGTTCGCGCAGGAGCGGGGCTGATCCATAAGGTAAGTCTCAAAATTGAGGCCAAGATCCTCCCCTTCCTCCTTCTCCAAGGAAACTGTAGTTCGGATTCCGTCCGGACTTTCCAGCGTTACGGAAATTTCCGGGTCGTAGGAAAAGAATTTGTAATCCAGCACATCTTCGACTTCCCGCCCGTTGATCGCGATCAGCCGATCGCCGGGTTTTGCGTCTCCCTCCAGGAGGCTGCCCGGATCCACGCTGGTGATCCTGTTTTCCATTCCCACCCTCCTTCCGGCTGCGGACTGCGCGGGGAAAAAGAAGGAAAGGTGCTCGACCTTTCCTTCTCACATCATTATAACCTTGCTTATTTTGCTTCCTCAACCTGAATAACGGTACGGCCATTATATTTACCGCATTCGGGGCAGGCTCTGTGCGGCATGCACAAAGCACCGCAGCTGGGGCATTTCACTAATGTCGGAGCCGTCAGCTTCCAGTGAGAAGACCGTCTCTTATCCCGTCTCTGCCGGGATACTTTTCCTTTTGGAACCGCCATGCTTACACCTCCAATTCGCGGCAGCTGTTCTGAGCAGCTATTCCATTCTTTCTATTGAATCCAGCAGCTGCTCATCAAAGCTCTGCCTGGATTATTTCAAATATCTTCGCAGTCGCATGGACCTTCATTGAGGTTCTTCCCGCATTTCGGGCAGACCCCTTTGCACTCCGGCGTACAGAGAAATTTGGTGTCCATGCTGAGAATAAACAGCGTCCGAACAACTTCAGCCGCATCAATGAAATCGCCCTGCAGGGGAAACACATCCGGATCGTCGCGGTCGCTTTCCTCGCCCGACAGCACCGCATACAGATCCATTTGTTTATGAAGAGGATACTCCCTTCCGCAGCGGTCGCATATGCAGTTCGCCTGCGCCGTAAGCTCCCCTTTCAGCTCCAGCATGCCTGCCGTATTGCAGATGCATCCCTTTGCATGCGGTGCGCTCTCGTACGACGTAATCTGGCTGAAAGCAATATCTTCCGGATCTAGATCCAGCTCAAATTCTACGCTCTTTCCCGGCTCTGCTATGATTTTGCTGAGATTTAGAAGCATGTCGCACCTCGCAAGTCGCCTTGATATTATATTCAATCGCAGGGGGCTTGTCAATATAATTTTCCGCGTTCTCAACCCTCCCGGCGAGCCCTCCGGCAGGATACCTGAGGTCTTCCGGCAGGCTGTCCCGTCCCGCCAGACCCGCTGCAATTTTGCTCCCGCCTTCGCTTTCTCATCGACAAGAGGAGGATTTTCTCTTTCCGTGCCGGAATTTTTTGCCTGAATGTCCAGGAATGGTGTATAGTATTTGCATGCATGAGTTCCTTATCGGCAAAAACGATGCCGGCCAGCGTCTGGACCGCTTTCTGCGCAAAGCGGTTCCGCAGCTGCCCTCTTCCATGATACAGAAATCGATCCGGATGAAGCGCATCAAGGTAAACCGCAAACGGGCTGCCGGCGATCAGCGGCTTGCGGAAGGCGACCGGGTCCAGGTATTTCTGCGCGACTCAGCGCCCCCGGACCCGCATGCCGTCACGGATGACTGGCGCCGCATAGCAAAGCCGGATCTCTCCCTTGTCTATGAAGATGCTAATCTTCTACTAGTGGATAAAAAGGCGGGGGTCCTGTGCCACAGCGGCACGCGCCATGAGTATAATACCCTCATCGCGCACATACAGGCCTATCTTGCCGAAAAAGGAGAGTGGCAGCCGGAAGCAGAGAACGCCTTTGCACCCGCGCTCTGCAACCGCATCGACCGAAACACAAGCGGCATCGTCATTGCAGCAAAAAATGCGGATGCGCTTCGGATTGTCAATGAAAAAATAAAAAGCCGCGAAATCGACAAGTATTATCTCTGCGTCGTGCACGGCTGCCCCCGGCCCCAAACGGGAGTGCTGGAGAATTGGCTTTTCAAGGATTCCGTGAAAAATCAGGTCTATGTCCGGGAACTGCCCTGTTCCGGCGCGAGAACGGCTCGTACGGAATACAGGGTTCTTGCTTCTGAAGGTCCGCTTTCCCTCGTGGAGTGCCATCTGCTGACCGGTCGTACGCACCAGATCCGGGTCCAGATGGCGCATGCCGGCTGGCCACTTCTGGGGGACGGGAAGTACGGATCGGAACGCCTTAACCGGCGCTATGGAGAAACCCGGCAGGCTCTCTGCTCCTATAGGCTGTGCTTTTCCTTTTTACGAGGGGCGGAGTCTCTTTCCTACCTGAACGGCAAAGCCTTCACGGTATCGCAGGTTGATTTTCTGCAGCGCTACTTTCCGGAAGTGGATCTTTCCCGGCTGTAAAGCCGTTAACTAGAAATGCAAGGTGAAAACGTTGAAGCTCACAGAAATTGAACTTGTCAACCAGTGGAGATACCTGACCTTATACAATCTTCACTACAAACTGCCGGAGGGCGGAGAAAAAGTTTACGAGATGTTTTCCCGGGACGGGACCATATCCTCCGAGGAGAAGCTGCAGCATCCCCGGACGGATGCCGTAATTATTATCGTAACGGATGAAGAAAAAGAACACCTCCTTCTGATCCGGGAATTCCGTCTGGAGCTGGATCGGGAGATCTACGGTCTTCCTGCCGGCTTGATCGATCCCGGAGAAAGCGCCGCGGAAGCGGCTATCCGGGAACTGAAGGAAGAAACGGGGCTGGACATGATCCGAATCCGTCATGTTCTTCCCGCCTCCTACTCGGCGGTAGGCCTGTCCAACGAACAATGCATCTGCGTTTTCGGCATAGCGGGCGGGACGATTGCTCCAAGCAAGGAAACCGGAGAGGAAATAACGGCTCGCTGGTATACCCGGGATGAGCTGCGGGAACTTGTGCAGACCAAGACTTTCGGTTCCTGGGCGCAGGCTTACACCTATATGTGGACCCTTGGTTTCTGAGATATCCGGGCGCAGAACGTCTTGCGGCAGCACTCTCGGGACGCGGAAAATTCTGCGTCCCGCCGGCTCAGATTTCTTTCATTGACTTTCTCTCCTATTGCCGTTATATCCTGAGTTTTGCAACAATGAGAAAAAGCATCTCCTGCAAAGTCCTTAACGGGTCCTTGCAGGAGATTTTTATCGTTGAAGGGAATTGTTGCTAAATCTGTTTTTGGGTTTATGTTTTAAGATATTTTTTATCTCTGCCTGCGACATATATTTCTTTGACAAATCCCAACCATACTTCTCCCCGATGGCATCAATGACCTTATCGCGATAGTCGAACAGATAATAGTTTTGGTCGAGATACGAGCAGCTGTAACGGCAGAGTGCCTCACGTAACTCTTTTGTCGTAAATTCCTCTTTTAGCATATGTTCGATCACCCGCATGATTACGAGCGTGACATAGCAGATGAGGAAATGTGCGTTCACATGGATATCTGTTCTGACAAAAACAGGGCGTGCTCTGAACTCGCTCTTCATTATCTTGAACGATTCTTCGATCTCCCACAGGCCTTTGTAGATCAACCTTATCTCGGTGTCCGGCAGATTTTTCTCGCTGGTCACTATGGCGTAATAGCCGTCATACTTAGATTCCTCGTCGATCTTTTCCTGGTTCAGTTCCAGCGATGTTCCATCTACGATCTCCCCGGTTATCTTAGAGAATGAGATGTTTTTGATGTATCCTGCGGCACCGTAAGCGGTGGCCCTGGTGTACTGCTGTGGATTATTGATGAGGGATCTGGCTTTTGCGATGACACGTTCCCGGTCAGCCTTCTGTTTTTTCGCATATTTTTCAGAATAGTAGACCATCTGTTTCTGATAGATATCGTAAGTCAGCGATCTTCTCCCATCCTGTTTCTTTAGGGTGGCTTTTTTAGCATATATACGCGATTTATGCCGAAAAATCACAGTATCACCGTCTTCATCGACCACTTTGTCATTCACGTATCCGGCCTGATCAAGTACCCATGCCTTGAACTCCCGGTCCGCTCCCATGACAGACTGACCATATACATAGCCGTCATTGTGTTTCATGTCATCATGGTTTTTACCGGAAAGGAGAACGGTGTTATCGCTTGTGTTCAGGCCCCTGTCGGCGACCACGATGATGCGTTCTATGCCCAAGTCCCTCTTGGCACGCCTGATCGCCGGGAGCATGTTTGTCTTCTCACTTTCACCTCCAGAGAAGAGATTAAAGGTCATGGGGATCCCTCTGGAGTCCATGAGCAGTCCCATCTGGACGATCGGATCATTCCGATGCTCTTTCGAAGGGCCGCGCTTTTTCAGGCCTTTTTTCAGGAGATCTCCGTTCTCATCCGATATATCTTCATCTTCATAAGGGATCTCAAAGTAATAGTTGGTGACATCCCAGTATCCAAGGTGAGGATCGCGGCCGAACATTTCTTTCGTCTTAGCCGCGAGCATCGCCTGTATCTCTTCGGAATAGGACGTGAAATAGTCGAGCGCACGGTAACAGTCGTCGAGTGTGAAATCGAAGGGCTCGAAAAACCTGCCCCTGGCCTCATAGGCGTGCTTGATGGAGGAGGGGAAAAGGAATCTGCTATACATGAGCATGCTGAAGATGCTGTTCAGGTTGAACCGGGCATCAATGAAACGCTGCTTGTACTGGAAAAAGTCATAAAGCCCCAGTTCATCATAAACAGCCTTGGACACTGCATAACCAAGGTTCTTTCGATGAAAAGTGTCAGGAGGGAGCTTGTCCGCGAGGGAGACTTCGATCGTCTTCCTGACTTTTTTCTCAGCCTCATTGCGCTCACTGGCTATCTGCCGGTAATGGGTAATCGGATCATCATAGATCTTCTCGAGCTCATCGAGATAACCAAGCTTTTCTATGGTTCGATGTTTTACCTTGCCGTCTTTGCGGTAGCCCTGGACAAAAGAAAGGTATATCCTGCCTGCCTGATTTTTGCTCTGTTGGAGATACATCTGCGTTTATCTCTCCGTGTCAGAAAAAGAAGAACGGGTTAGAAGCGTTGGGATCATTGTACTGTTCACAGTCTGCCTGCCAGGTTGGCATGCCGGTCTTTATCTCCGAACAGAGATACTCGTATTCTTTTTTCGAAATATGGTCGTGGTCGAGCATGCATTTATAGAACTTCTTGATGCTTGCAGCAGTGGTCCTTATATTCCCAGGAGTCGACCACATACATTTACGGATAAAGAAATCCCCCAGGAACCGACCCACCATTCCGACGCCATCCTCCATAGGGTGGACATCTTCAGACAAGAGGAAGGTATTGATATAGAAGCTGACATTTGCTGCGTGTGAGCGGATCGTTTTCTCAGAAAAGCCTGCATCTGTAAGATCCTTTTCAAATATATCCAACAGTTCGGCATTTACGGATCTTATGGCATTATATTTCTCTTCGTAATCGTTATCGTCATACATGGCCGGTGCCTCCCAAGTAAATCTTTGAAACCTGATCTGTGATCATGATAGCATATTTATCAACATTATGTAACATATATATTCATAAATATTGACATAAAGAAGCCCTTGATATACAAGGGATTGCAATTTGATTATATGGTTTTTATTGCAAAACTACGGCCTTGGTTTCTGAGATATCCGGGCGCAGAACGTCTTGCGGCAGCACTCTCGGGACGCGGAAAATTCTGCGTCCCGCCGGCTCAGATTTCTTTCATTGACTTTCCCTCCTATTGCCGTTATATTGTAAACAAGCTACAAAGGGCACTCCGGAAGTAGATCCGGCGTGTCCTTTTTCTTGAAGAGAAGGAAAATTGACGGGAGAAATGGGGGAGGATAGATGGCAGAAAGCATCATTCGCCTTGTTGGATGTTCCATGGCGTTTGACAACGAAACTGTACTGGACAATTTAGATCTTAACATCGCGGATCGGGAATTCCTGACTTTGCTGGGACCTTCCGGTTGCGGCAAGACAACAACGCTGCGCATTATCGGCGGTTTTCTAAAGCCTACTGTCGGTGACGTGCTGTTTGAGGGCAAGCGCATTAACGATGTTCCTCCCTATGAACGGAAGGTCAACACCGTATTTCAGCGCTATGCCCTTTTCCCGCATCTTGACGTTTATGAAAATGTAGCCTTCGGTCTTCGAAACCGGAAGCTGGGCGAAAAGGAAATTGATGACCGGGTTACGGAAATGCTCGAAATCGTAAGCCTGCGCGGCTTTGAATACCGCAGCACTGAGCAGCTGTCCGGCGGGCAGCAGCAGCGCGTGGCAATCGCCCGAGCCCTGGTGAACCGCCCCAAAGTACTGCTCTTGGATGAACCGCTTGGGGCCCTTGATCTTCGCCTGCGCAAAGACATGCAGCAGGAATTGAAGAGCATTCAGCAGACCCTCGGAATTACTTTCGTCTATGTCACCCATGATCAGGAGGAGGCTCTGGCTATGTCCGATACGGTCGTAGTCATGGATCATGGGCGCATTCAGCAGATTGGCACACCGGAGGATATCTACAATGAGCCGAAAAATGCTTTCGTGGCAGATTTCATCGGTGAATCCAACATCCTGGACGGAATCATGCTGGAGGACTATTCCGTAAAATTTTTCGGGCGCCGGTTCACCTGCGTGGACAGTGGCTTCCGGAAAAATGAGCCGGTCGATGTCGTTATACGTCCGGAGGATGTAGATATTGTCTCTGCGGGAGAAGGCCAGCTGACCGGAACGGTCACGGCCGTTACTTTCAAGGGCGTGCATTATGATACGATCGTAGACTTCCACGGCTTCAAATGGCTTATTCAGACGACAAAATACAATCCTGTCGGTTCGGTCATCGGCATCCGCCTGGATCCGGACGACATTCACATCATGCACCGGAGTGAATATTCCGGTCTTTACGGAGATTACAGCAGCTACAGCGAAGAATACGACGAACTCAATGATCCCGAGCTGTTTCCGGAGGACATTACTGAGGAGGTGCAGGAAGTTCCCGCTGCGGAAGGCGGAGAGAAGGAGGGCAGCGAGCGTGAAAACGGCTAGGCTGACGACTCCCTATCTTGTGTGGATGATCCTGTTTACCATCGTACCCCTGGGGATTGTAATCTATTTTGCCTTGACGGATTCCGTGACTGGGCAATTTACTTGGGAGAACATCGCCCGTATAAGCAATTACGGTCCGATTATCCTGAAATCCATCTGGCTTGCCCTTCTTTCCTCCCTGCTCTGCCTCGTCATCGGATACCCCGTTGCCTATCATATTGCACAGCAGAAGCCCAGCCGGCAGCATTTTCTCTATATGCTTATCATGCTGCCCATGTGCATCAGCTTTCTTCTGCGGACTATGGCCTGGGTTTCCCTGCTGGATGATACCGGCATCATCAACAATTTCATTCGGGCGCTCGGTCTGAAGCCTCTCCCCCTGATTCGAACGAACGCAGCGGTTGTGCTGGGCATGGTCTACAACTACCTTCCTTATATGATCCTGCCGCTGTATACGGTGCTCGTAAAAATCGATCCGCGGCTGATCGAGGCCGCACAGGATTTGGGCTGCAACAACGGAAAAACCTTCCGCCGTGTGATTCTTCCCCTTTCCGTTCCGGGGGTTATCTCCGGATTTACCATGGTTTTTGTTCCGGCTGTATCCACTTTTTACATCAGCCAGAAACTGGGTTCCTCCGGAACAACCCTTATCGGCGATGTAATTGAAAGCCAGTTTAAGGCGGCCTACAATCCGAATTTGGGCGCAGCGCTGTCCTTGGCTCTGATGGTACTGGTCCTGATCTGCATCGGGATCATGAACCGCTTCAGCAACGGCGAGGAGGTGGTCACACTGTGAAAACTTTCAATAAGGTATTTACGGTGCTTGTATTCATTTTCCTTTATATCCCCATGGTTGTGCTACTGATCGCTTCTTTCAATACAGGATCCGACCCGGCTGTGTTTAAAGGATTTACCTTTCATAACTATGGAGAGCTTTTCCGTGACGGCGTTCTGCTGCCGCTGCTGGCGAATTCCTGCATTCTCGCGGTTCTGTCCTCTCTGATCGCCACAATTATCGGAACCATGGCTGCTCTGGGGATTCATAACATGCGGCCGCGGAAACGGAGCCTGTATATGGCGATCACGAATATTCCGCTGACGAACCCAGAAATTGTTACCGGCGTGTCTCTGGCGCTCCTGTTTGCCTTTTTCGGGCAGCTAATGAAAATGCAGAGCGTCCTTGGCTTTACGACTCTGCTAATCGCACATATCACGTTCAATCTTCCATACGTGATTCTGTCGGTGATGCCGAAACTGTCCCAGATGGATCCGGATCTGGAGGATGCCGCAATGGATCTGGGCTGCAACCGGCGCCAAGCGTTTTTCAAAGTCGTAATTCATGAAATTATGCCCGGCATTATTTCCGGTGCCCTGATGAGCTTTACCATGTCGCTGGACGATTTCGTCATCAGCTACTTTGTCTACGGACCGAAATTTGTAACGCTTCCCGTGGAAATTTACAACTATACGAAGAAACCGCTGCAGCCGAAAATTTATGCGCTGTTTACCCTGATGTTCATCGTGATCCTGCTCGTCATGATCCTGATGAATGTTCTGCAGTCGCGGGATTACAAATCCATGCGTGCACGCAGGCAGGCACTGAACACGCAGAAACGGGAGGGGACCGAAGTATGATAGCAGCAAAACGGAACCTTTTTCGACGGCTTTTCGCCGGGCTCTGCTCGGGGCTTCTCCTCGCCGCGCTCCTCCCCCTGCCGGCCTCCGCAGAGGAAAATTCCATCAATGTATATAACTGGGGGCAGTATATATCGGACGGAACCGACGGCTATATCGACGTGAATGCCGCCTTTAACGAGGCAACCGGGATCAAGGTAAACTACATGACCTTTGATTCAAACGAAAGCCTGTATACGAAGCTCAAGACCGGCGGCAGTACATATGACGTGATTATTCCGTCGGACTATATGATTGGGAAACTGATTTCCGAAGACATGCTGGAGCCGATCGATTTCTCGCATATTCCCAATTACCGGTATATTGATGAATCCTATAAAAACCAGCCCTACGACCCGGACAATGCCTACTCGGTACCGTACACATGGGGCACCGTGGGCGTCATTTACAACACGAAATATGTGGACGCCGAGGATACTGGGTCTTGGGACCTGCTCTGGAACAGCAAATATTCGGGAAAAATTCTGATGTTTGATAACCCCCGCGACGCTTTCGCTATCGCTGAGGGCAAGCTGGGACTGAGTCTCAATACAAGGGAGGAAGAAGATCTCCGGGCTGCCGCCTATCAGCTCATCGAGCAGAAGCCCCTTGTGCAGGCCTATGTCATGGATCAGATCTACGATAAAATGGAGCGGGAAGAAGCGTGGATCGCACCGTACTACGCCGGGGACTATCTGATGATGGCGGAGGAAAATCCGGATCTCGCCTTCTATTTCCCGAAAGAGAGCTTCAACCTCTTCATTGACGCCCTTTGCATTCCGAAGGGATGCCAGAATAAGGAAGGTGCGGAAGCCTATATCAATTTCCTCTGCCAGCCCGAGATCTGCGGGGAAAATCTGGAGTATCTGGGCTACTCCGCGCCGGAAACCGCTGCAAAGGAATACATGGACCCGGAGGTTACCGGCAGCGACATCGCCTATCCGGCGGAAGACGTCCTTTCGCGCGGAGAGAGCTTTCTGAATCTGCCCGTGGAAGCGAACCAGATGATGGATTCCCTGTGGTTGGAAGTAAAAACGCAGGGCGGTACGGATCCCTACGCACTCTGGTGCATGATCGCCTTTGTCGCCGCAGTGCTTCTCTATCTGGCTGCTTCCCGGATCCGTCGAAAAAGACGTATCGCAAGGCGCTGCGCCCGGTGGAAGACCGAGGAGAATAAAATATAAGCCTCTGCGAAAGAGATACTATACCCCGGAAACAGCCCGCCTTGTGCACCGGTCTGTTCCGGGGTATATTCGCAGTTTTGCACGTGCCGATTGGGGGATGGCGCGTCTTATCTTTCAGATTCTTGTTATCCGGACCTGCTTCTGATGGTCGGTATCCATGGCATAGGACATATCACCGTAATGAATAAGCAAGCTTCCGTCCTTCCCGCTGTTATCAAAGTGATGTCCCTCGTAGCTTCGTATCCCCGTTTCGATGATCTGCTTCGGTTCAAGGGATGCCATATGTCCATAATAATGCTGCGTCATAAACGGATGCTTTGACGCCTTGATTGCAATCCAGTCATCGCTCATCGGATGTCCCGGGTAGACTTTCACACAGGCGTCCCTTGGAAAAACTGCCGTTTCACAGATTCCATAAGCCGGAATTCCCGCCGTTACAAGATTTCCGTTCTGTGCCAGAAAGCACCTCTGCGGCGACGTGTCTCTTGTGAGCCGGCCCCGCTTCGGGCAGCGCAGGTCAAAGATTTTCTTTCCTTCCGCCGACAGCTTATTCTCAAAGTATACGGAATTTGAAGTAAATTCCATGTTGGAGATAAACTTCGGATAATTCCACATCGCGCGTCCTCCGCGCATAGCCCAGTACGTCGTTACCGGGCAGTGGAAAACAAACGTTCCGTAGTTTGGATCGCGCGCCTGCAGAAGGAGCGGGAGCGGTCCTTTCGGTTCCTTGTCATGAACCGTCATCGCAATCATGACCGTTTCCCCGTAGCTGCCTACCGATGCGTGGATGTAGTAATACGTTGCCAGAGCAACTACGCAGCGGTTCCGCGAGACGCGGACCACCTTCAGCCGGTCGGACGGGAGCCGCTTCTGCACTTCCTCCGCGTCCGCTGTGAATAGGAAGTACGCGCATTCATCGCGATAGTATAGGATCGGAAGCTCAGTTTCCCCGTCCTCACCAATGGTCGCAGGCCGCGTTCCGCTGAAAATATCCTTTCTCTTCTTTCCAAGCATTTTTTCCCTCCAGAATTTCTCTTTCTCTTTTTTTCTTTTCTACAAATTTGCAGCGGCAGAGTTTTTGGTGTTACAATTATAACATCAAACGTGGCGCACGTTCCTGCTTTGGCTGCGGAGGTTACATCGGCTGTTACAGGATCGGAGGAATTGTAATGTCGGAGAAAGATCGGAAAATAAGAGGATTGCGAAAGTCCAATGAGGAATCCAATCGAATCGCAAAAGAAAGCATTGAGACTGCACTTCTTCAAATCCTGAAAGAGAAGGATATGGAAGAAATTTCCATCGAGGAGATTGTCCGCAGAGCCGGTGTCTCAAGAATGGCCTACTACCGCAACTACGCCTCGAAAAGCGACATCCTGCGCAAAATCGTAGAACAGATTTTCGCACGGCTGAGTGCGGCTATGCATCCCTTTCTTCTTCATGAGGACTGGAGCGGAGCCAGAGTCGCCTTATTCCGTGAACTTTACCGCTACAAAGATGTCTGTCGAGTCATGATCAATTCTCGGATGGCCGGGACTATGCTGGACTATTTCAACCGGTTTTCGATGTCCTACGCGTATAATGATTCGGAAATTGAAAAATATCGCATGATTTTTTGGGCCGGCGCCACTTTTAATCTTACGCTGCAGTGGGTAAAGGAAGGAATGGTAACCCCTCCGGACGTCGTGACGGAATACTGCAATGCGGCGGTGCAGAAGCGGACGGACGGGCTTCCCTTCTAGGCTGCAGTTCTCCGGCTTCTGCCCTTTTCCCTTTTCCCGCAGCGTTTCGAATTTCCCCGGGTGCAGGTCCCGGCGTAGAAAAGAGGTCGTATGCGGAATACGGCCTCTTCTGCAGTCCCTATCTGCAGGTTTCTATTCTTCCAGGAAGTCAAACAGGGACATCTGACTGCTGTCCGGCATTTCGCCCAAAGCGCCCAGACTGCGCAGGGCGTCAAAGTTTGTCTGGCTGACCTTCGGGCAGGCTGCCTTCAGTTCCTCCACCGACAGAAACTTTTTACCGTCTTTTCGGCAGCTGACGAGTTCTTCCGCCGCAGTCAGACCAAGGCCGGAAACCGCCACGAAGGGAAGCCGTAGATGCTGTTCGTCTTCGATGAGAAATTTTGTCGCATCGGATTTGTATAGATCAAGCGGCGCAAATGCAAAGCCCCGCATATAGAATTCATATACGACTTCCATCGTCACAAGCAGCGAATCTTCCTTTGCCGTCCTCTTTTCAATCTTTGCCAGTTCTTTGATGCGCTTTTCCACAATGGCTTTTCCGCAGCCCATGGCAAAGGCGTCAAACCCGTCCTTTTGGCTGCGCCGATAGAAATAGGCGCTGTAGAACGCAAGTGGCTTATGCACTTTGAACCAGGCGATGCGGAATGCCATCATAACATACGCCGCCGCATGCGCCTTCGGAAACAGATAGGCAATCTTTCGGCAGGATCCGATATACCATTCCGGTACACCCCTCTCCCGCATCTGCGCTTCGGCGTCATCCGGAAACTCCCCGCTTTTCTTAACTTTCCCCTTGCGAACTGCCTCCATGGTTTTGAATGCGAGCTTTCCGTCCATTCCCTTGCTCATCAGGTACAGCATGATATCATCACGGCAGCTGACGCATTCGTCAACGGTAGCAGTTTTGCTGAGAACCAGGTCCTGAATATTTCCGTTCCAGACATCCGTTCCATGAGAAAATCCGGACAGGCGTATCAGCGTCGCATATTTCGTCGGCTTCGTATCCACCAGCATCTGGCGGGTAAACGGCGTTCCGAATTCCGGAATGCCTAGCGTCCCGGTCTTGCCGATGATCCGATCATTTTCCGGAAGGCCAAGAACCGCCGGGGAAAGGAAAATCTTCATCGTTTCCGGCTCGCCCAGCGGAATTTCCCGCGCGTTTATGCCGGTCGCTTCTTCCATCATCTTGATCATAGTGGGATCGTCGTGTCCCAGCTCATCCAGCTTCAGGAGGTTTTTTTCCATGCAGTGGTACTCAAAGTGCGTTGTGACAATTCCACTGTTCGGGTCGTCCGCCGGATGCTGCACCGCCGTGAAATCCGTGACATCCATATCCTGCGGGATAATCACCAGTCCGCCGGGATGCTGGCCGGTCGTCCTCTTGATTCCCACAAGCCCGCTCGCGAGGCGGTTTTCCTCCGGGCGCGACACTTTCAGGCCCCTCTCTTCCAGATATTTGAGGACATACCCGTATGCGGTCTTATCCGCCAGTGTTCCGATGGTCCCTGCACGGAAGACATGGTCTGCACCAAACAGTTCCTCCGTATATTTGTGGGCTTTCGCCTGGTATTCTCCTGAGAAGTTCAAATCAATATCCGGCGTTTTTTCGTTTCCCGGGAAGCCCAGGAACGTTTCAAAGGGTATGTCGAAACCGTCTTTGCGCAGAGCCGTACCGCATTCCGGACAGAGCTTATCCGGCATATCCGCCCCGCATCCGTAACTTCCATCCGTTACGAACTCGCTGTATCTGCATTTCGGGCATACATAATGCGGAGGAAGGGAATTGACTTCCGTAATGCCCGCCATATAAGCGACCAGGGAAGAGCCGACGCTGCCTCGGGAACCGACCAGATAGCCGTGCTCCAGAGAGTTCTGCACGAGTTTCTGGGCAGACATGTATATGACATCGTAATTGTGCTCCAAAATCGTATGCAGTTCCGTATCGACCCGCTTCTGCACGATTTCCGGCGGGTTCTCTCCGTAAATTTCATGCATCCGATCCAGCACCAGTTTTCGGAGCGTTTCGGCCGAATTTTCAATTTTCGGAGGATATAGCTCCTTGGGCAGCAGTTCGAAGCTTTCCACCGTATCCGCGATCGCACGCGGGGTTTCTATGACGATTTCCCGAGCGGTTTTTTCATCCAGATAGCTGAATTCCTCCAGCATTTCCCGCGTGGTACGGAAATACAGGGGGCAGGAACGGTCCGCATCGGCGAAATTTTTTGAGGAAAGCACGATTTTTCGGAAAATTTCATCCTCCGGATCCATAAAATGTACATCGCAGGTGGCTGCAACCGGTTTTCCCAGTTCTTTTCCGAGAGCAATGATGCGGCGGTTTATCTCCTTCAGCGCCTCCGTCCCGGGAACCGTTCCGTTTTCCACAAGGAAAGAATTGTTCCCCAGCGGCTGTACTTCCAAGTAGTCGTAATAGGACGCAAGCTTCCGCAGTCGCGCATCGTTTGCCCCGCGGAGAATTGCATCGTAGATCTCGCCCGCATTGCAGGCGGAGCCGACCAGTATTCCCTCCCTATGCGCATCCAGAAGACTTTTCGGGATAATCGGCGTCCGATGAAAGTACTTGAGGTAGGACTGCGAAACCATTTCATAAAGGTTCTTGAGCCCTTTCCGGTTCTGCACGAGCAGAATCATATGATAAGAGTGCAGGACATCCCGCCTCTTTTTCTTCTGGTATACTTTTTCAATGTCTGAAACCGTTTCCGCTCCCAGCCGGGAGAGTTCCGGAAGAAATCTCGCCATAATCTGCGCGACTACGAGAGCATCATCGGAAGCCCGATGATGGTTGAATTTCGGCAGCTTCAGGCGCTTTGCCACAATGTCCAGCTTGAACCGCTTCAAGTCCGGCAGCAGTGCCTGCGACAGGTGTACCGTATCGATGTATACGGGGCGGAAGGAAAGTCCGCTTCGGGCACAGGCCGCCTTCATGAATCCGATATCAAAGTCGGCATTGTGCGCAACCAGAGGGCGATCTCCTGCAAATTCAAGAAACTGCTCCATGGCTTCCTTCTCGTCCGGCGCATTCTCCACGTCCCTGTCCCGGATCCCCGTAAGTTCCGTGATCTCCGGAGGAATGGGGATATGCGGGTTGACAAAGGTGTTGAATTCCCGCAGTATCTCCGTGCCGCGAAAGATTTGCGCTCCGATTTCCGTTAAGCGGTCCCGGCGGGCATTAAGTCCCGTTGTTTCCGTGTCAAAGGAAACATACTCTGTGTTGATCGGAAGCGTGGAGGTTCCCCGCACCGCTGCATCCCTTTGGTCATTGACAAAATAGCATTCGCAGCCATAGATGATTTTTACGCCGTACTTTTTACCCGCCTGCCACATGTCCGGGAACGCCTGCAGGACGCCGTGGTCCGTAACAGCAAGGGCGGGCATTCCCCAAGCCGCCGCCTGCGCCACAGCCGCTTCGGGATCGGTCAGGGCATCCAGCGCAGACATTTTTGTATGCAGGTGCAGTTCCACTCTCGCTTCCGGTTCCGGATCCTCCCGTTTGGGCTTCGGATATTCCGCAATGCCTGTCGGCTTCAGGACCGGGGTGTCCTCCCGGATGTTGAATTCCATTTTTCCGCATACGCGAAGGTGCATGCCCTCCTGAAGCTTCTGCAGGCCGGAAGCTTCCTGGCCATTGTTGAAGTACCTGGCAACACGGATCGTGTTGCTTCGATCCGTAATGTCAAAGGAAAGGATCAGCGCTTCCCCTCGCTGCCGGGACTGGACTGAAATCACATCGCCTTCGATAACCACCTTCCCGGTGTTTTCATCAATGCCGCGCATGGAAAGGACTTCCCCTTTCGTCATGTTTCCGTATAGAACCCTACCTTTCGGGCCGGCTGAGCTGCGGCTGCGTGCAGATTTCAGCGCTTCCGGAACGGAATCTGCCGGATAATCGGGCTTGATCTCTACCGCAGTCAGGTTGTAATAGCGCTGGATCTCCTCGCGGATCATCTGAAGCTCTGCGGAGGTGGGCATTTTCGTAAAATGAATGGCAATTTCCATCGTCATGGTTTCGGAATTGACAGCGCACTCGCGGACGGCGGCCTTATCTAGGCCGCCGCACATGTCCACAAAACCGGAACAGCAGGGAAATATCTTCAGAAACTGCATGTTTTCGCTCATAGGTTTTCCTCTTTCAAAATCGTTTTTATCAGCTGATCACACAGCTCCTGCTGCGGATAGGTTCCGAGGACTTCTCCTTTCCGAAACAGCACGCCGCTGTCCTTTCCTCCGGCAATGCCGTAATCTGCCTCTTTGGCCTCTCCCGGTCCATTGACTACGCAGCCCATTACGGCAACCGTAATATCCCTAGGCACGCCTTCCAGGCGTTTTTGCACTTCGGATGCCAGCGAAATCAAATCGATCTGCGTACGTCCGCAGGTCGGACAGGAAACAAACCGAACTCCGCCGGTTCGTAGCCCACAGGCTTTGAGAATCGCGATGCCGGCGCGTACTTCCTCTTGCGGTGGTGCCGTGAGGCTGACGCGGATCGTATTTCCGATGCCTTCATTCAGCAGCGTTCCAATGCCTACGGCGGACTGAATTGTCCCGTTGTAGGAAAGGCCGGTTTCCGTAACGCCCACATGCAGCGGATATGGAAATGTCTCTGCCGCAAGCCGGTATGCTGCAACGGTAAGAGGGACCGAAGAGGCTTTCAGGGAAATGCAGATATCCTCAAAGCCGCAGTCTTCCAGCATTCGGACATGCCGCCTTGCGCTTTCAACCATCGCTTCCGGCGTCGGATGCCCTTCTTTTTCCAGAAGGTCCTTTTCCAGGCTTCCTCCATTGACGCCAACGCGAATGGGCAGCCCACGCTGCCGGCAGGCGTCAGCAACCGCCTTTACATGATCGGCTCCTCCTATATTCCCGGGGTTGATCCGTATGGCGCTGACGCCCCGCTCGGCGCTGAGGAGCGCCAGGCGGTAGTCAAAGTGAATATCCGCTACAATCGGAAGCAGAGATCTTTCACAGATTTCTTCCAGCGCCAGGGCCGCCCGCTCCTCGGGAACCGCAAGCCGCACAATATCGCAGCCAAGTTCCCGGAGCCGTTCGATCTGCGCCAAGGTCGCCTCGACATCCCAGGTTTTCGTATTGCACATGGATTGCACGCTCACCGGCGCATCTCCGCCGACGGCGACTTTGCCCACGTGAATTTTTTTTGTTTTTTCTCTCGCGCTCATCGTTTTTCGGCGTCCTTCTTCCTACCCTGCAATCAGGCGGACAATATCATTGTACATGACCACGGCAGTAAGACCCAAAAGAAGTATAAGCCCTGCCGTATTGATATAGGCTTCGTATTTTGGGTCGATCTTCCGGCGGAGAATCGCCTCCAGAATCACAGTCACAATCAGGCAGAACACTCGACCGCCGTCCAGCGCAGGAATCGGCAGCATATTCATCACTGCAAGGTTTACCGCAATAAATGCACAGAAATACAGAATATTTCGTGCCGCGTCCGCGCTGCTGGCGGCACTTTCCCCGGTCTGTGTAATCATGGATACAATGCCGACCGGCCCGCTCAGATCTTTAATTCCCACCGTACCGGCAATTAACTGCCGCAGGCTGTCCCAGACCATTCGAACAAACCGTACGGACCACTGGCACGCGTATTGAACCGTGCGCAGGATGTTATTCTTCACCGTAGCAAAGTAAAAGCCGAAATACTCTCCTTCTATTCCGTCGTAGGTCTGCTTTTCTAATTCCACATCCTCCAGGACCACCGTCTCGCCATTGCGTTTCAGTACAATGTCATGGACGCCGCCGCTTCCAAGATATTCGGTCACGTCATAGGTCATGCTTGTTTTATGACCGTCAATGCGAACAAATCGGTCTCCGGTCTGCAGGAGCTGCTCCGATTCGTACGGACAGCCTTCCATAAATCCGCTGATAACCGGCTGCGTCAGCGTTTTTACCCCTGCAAATACAATTATGAGCAGAACGATTCCTAAAATATAGTTCATCGCCGCGCCGGAGCAGAGAATCAGTACCCGCTGCAGGGGGTTTTTATTGGTAAACGCCTTCGGATCGTCCGAGCTTTCCTCTTCCGCCTCCATGCTGCAGTAGCCGCCGATGGGAAAAAGACGCAGCGAATACTGCGTATCGCCCTTCTTCTTTTTCCACAGAACCGGCCCCATGCCGATGGCAAATTCATTGACCCGGACCCCGCAGAGCTTTGCCGCAGAGAAATGGCCGAATTCGTGAACGCCGATCAGCACGCCGAACATTATAATTGCAATAATAATATACATTAACCGCAACGCTCCGATACGAATCTGCGGGCTTCTTGGTCCGCTTCCAAAATGCTTTCCAGGTCCTCTCCCGAGCTGTTCCCCAAGGCCTCCACGGCTGCCCGCGCTTCCTCATAGATGCGCGTATAGGCAATTTTGCGATCCAGGAAAAGATGTACGGCTGTTTCATTCGCGGCAGACAGAACACAGGGGGCAAGGCCGCCTGCTCGGGCGCAGTCCATCGCCAGCCGAAGGCAGGGAACGGAATCATAGTCCGGCTTTTCAAAATGCAAGTCCTGCATCTGCCAGAAATCCAAACTGCCGCCCAGAGACGGCTTCCGATCCGGATAGGTCAGCGCAAGCTGTATGGGAATTTCCATATCCGCCACGCCAAGCTGCGCAAGCACGGTTCCGTCCACCAGCTCGATCATGGAATGAACAATGCTCTGCGGGTGGATGACTACCTGGATCGCATCCGGAGAAACGGAAAACAGGTGCATCGCCTCGATAAATTCCAGCCCTTTATTCATCATTGTCGCAGAATCAACCGAAATTTTTGCTCCCATATGCCAGTTGGGATGCCGGATCGCTTCCTCCGGCTTTATATCCGTGAGACTGCGCCAGGGTCTTCCGCGGAAGGGTCCGCCGGAGCCGGTGAGGAGAATTTTCTTCAGTTCTCCCTGCCGCCGCCCCATGAGGCACTGAAAAATCGCAGAATGTTCCGAATCGACCGGTACAATTTCCGCTCCGCATTCCGTCGCCCGGCGCATCACAAGGCGTCCGGCGCAGACCAGCGTCTCCTTGTTAGCCAGTGCGATCCGCTTCTTTTCCTGGATTGCCGCCAAAGTCGGACGAAGCCCGACCGATCCGGAAACCGCCGTGACAACGCAGTCACACTGTGCCAGGCAGGCTGCCTCCAGAAGTCCTTCCATACCGCTTCCTACACGGATATCCGTATCCGCAAGCGCCGTCTTCAGCTGCGCTGCGCTCTGCGGATCATATGCTGCCACAAAAACCGGGTGAAGCCGGCGCGCCTGCTCTTCCAGAAGATCGATCTTCCGGTTGGTCGTCAGCGCTGCCACCGGAAGATGCAAATGCTCGGCCACGGCTACGCTCTGCCGGCCGATGGATCCGGTAGATCCGAGAATTGTGAGGCTCTTTATCATACTTCGCTCCCTCCAACTCCGTGTATGCCGCCATAGCGCCGATCCCGATTCTGAAACGCCAGCAATGCCTTATCCATTTCCGCCGTCGTAAAGTCCGGCCAAAGGACATCCGTAAAATACAGTTCCGAGTAGGCGCATTGCCATAGCAGAAAGTTGGAAAGGCGCAGCTCACCGCCCGGCCGGATGATGAGATCCGGATCCGGGAGGCCTGCCGTATACATATACTCCGAAAATTCTTCGGCAGTAATGTCGTTTTCTCTTCCTTCCCGGACTTCCTGCGCATAGCGGCGCGCCGCCCGGAGGATTTCATCTCTTCCGCCGTAGTTGATGCAGAGATTCGCCTGGAATCCTTGAATCTGCTTATCCAGATCGCGCGTTTCCTCGATGAGCTTCCGCGTCTCCGGGCTCAGCGGGGTAAGATCCCCAAAAACAACCAGCCGGTTCTGGTCCCGCACCATATCCCGGATCGCCTCTCTGAGATAACGGTCGAGGAGTCCCATGATGGCGGAGACTTCGGAAGCCGGCCGGTTCCAGTTTTCCGTGGAAAAAGCATAAACGGTAAGATAAGATATGCCCAGAGCTTTGCAGTAGTTTACGATGGTACGGAAATTCTCCGCCCCGGAAAGATGTCCCGCCGTGCGGGGAAGGCTGCGCTTCTGCGCCCAGCGGCCGTTGCCGTCCAGGATGATGGCAACATGGCGGGGAAGCCTGGACCGATCCAGCTGCTTTCCCGCCTCTTCCTGTTTTTTTCTGCTGCCAATCATTACAGTTCCATCAGTTCCTTGTTCTTATCGTCGACGATTCCATCAATCTTTTTAATAAAGTCATCGGTCATTTTCTGCATGTCTTTTTCCGTCTGCTTGTAGTCATCTTCCGTGATTTCGGAAGCCTTCTGCTGCTTTTTGAATTTATCGATGGCATCGCGCCGTACATTGCGGATTACGACCTTCGATTCCTCTCCGTATTTTTTCACCTGCTTTGTCAGCTCCATGCGGCGTTCTTCCGTCAGCTGCGGGAAAATCAGACGCAGGGACCGGCCGTCGTTCTGCGGATTGATTCCGAGGTCCGAGGCCAGAATTGCTTTCTGTATGCTCTTCAGAATGGAATTGTCCCAAGGCTGGATCAGCAGCGTGCGCGCGTCCGGAACCGAAATGGTAGCGACCTGCTGCAGAGGCGTCGGTGTGCCGTAGTACTCCACCTGTATCTTGGACAGAACGGCAGGGTTTGCTCTGCCGGCGCGAACAGAATCCAGCGTCGATTTCAGGTTCTCAATAACCTTGTTCATTTTGCTTTCTACATCCGCGTATTCAGACATGATTCTCCCTCCTGTATCTCTTTCGGTAGTGCCCTGACGGGCTTGTTCGTCTTCTCAGCGGGGCATATCGCCGCCGCGGTGCATTGGTGAATTTATTATACTATGTTTTTCTCGGGGAATATCAAGATTTTGTTAATAAGCCGCCGGAACGCCGAAGGCTTCAATGCGTGGCGGATTCAACAAGGGTTCCCACATCCTCGCCTGCCGCCGCACGGGCAATGTTTTCGGGATCGGACAGGGCAAAAACCCGTACCGGAACGTTGTTATCCATAGCCAGGCTTGTAGCGGTCATATCCATAACATTCAGATGCCGTTCCAGAACCTCTTCATAGGTAATATGGTCATAGCGCACGGCGTTCGGATCCTTCTTTGGATCGGCCGAATAGACCGCATCCACGCTCTTTGCAAGCAGCAGCGCATCCGCTCCGATCTCCACAGCCCGAAGAGCCGCCGCGGTATCCGTAGAAAAATAAGGGCTTCCGGTTCCCGCACCGAAAAGGACGACCGCGCCGTTTTCCAGGGCTTCTACCGCACCCCGGCGCGTATATACATCCGCAAAAGTGACCATGGGCACGGACGTCATCACGCGGGTCCGGACGCCGGCCTGCTCCAGTTTGTCCGCAACAGCGAGAGAATTCATAACCGTTGCCAGCATTCCAATATGATCCGCCCGGCTGCGTTCCATGGTGCCGGCTCCGTCCTTTGCTCCCCGCCAGAAATTTCCTCCGCCGAGGACCAGCGCAATCTGCGTCCCATTGCTGACGCAGCGAGCCAGCACACTGCAGACGCTTTCAATAAAAGGAAAGTCCAGACCTCTTCCCCGTCCGCCTGCCAGCGCTTCGCCGCTCAGTTTAATCAGAACCCGTCCATATCCTTCGTGTTGATTCATACTCTGTCCTTTCTTTCTGCAGCAGTCTGTACTGCCTTCAGAATAGCATCAGCCGTCAAAAAATCCAAGGGCCGTAATGCCGATGACAATCAGAGCTATGCAGGCATAGTGCTTCCAGGTCAGTTTCTCTTTCAGAAATACCCTCCCCCACACCACGGTCGCCGCGCAGTAGGAAGAAATAATAGCCGCTGCCGGTGCTGCGTGCTCCGTATCCGCAAGTGCATAGACATAGGCATACTGACCCGCCGTTTCGCACAGTGCCCCAAGATAGCGAGGAAGGCCCTTGCGGAGCTGGAATTTTTCATGCTTTATAAGCCGCACATAAATTGCACAGACAAGACCGGTAATAAGAAACGTCAGTTCGTAGGCCGTATTCGCCGCATCCTCATCGAGAACCATCAGGACTCGGCTGTCGGCAAAGGTGCCCAGGGCGTCAAGCAGGCAGTACATAAGCGGAATCGCCAATGCCAGCCAGGTTTTGGGATAGGTCCTTCCCGCAAGTTCCTGCCGATGCTTCCTTTCTTCGGCATCTTCCCTGGACTCCACAGCTCCGAGCAGCACAACGCCGGCGCAGACCAAGGCCACGGCGATCAATTCTACAGCGGAGGTCCCGGCTAAGCCGCCGAACGCGAAGATCAGGATTGCCGCAACGGCGCCGGAAGAATTGCAGATTGGGGAAGAGATGGACAGTTCTATAAAGCGAAGACCAAAATAGCCCAGAGCCATGGAGAGAATATATAGCAGCGACACCGGCAGATAGGTCAGCAGAACCTGTCCCGTCAGTGCAACCCCTCCGAAAAGGATCTGCCATCCTGCATGCAATCCCATCACGATGCCTACCGCCGACACCATTTTCAAGTGGCTGTATCGATCGCTGCTGTCCTGACAGCCGATTTTCGAAAACAGATCCGAACCGCTCCAGAAGATAAGCGCCGTAAGGGAAAGCCAAAACCACATTTTTTCTCCTCCAAATTCTGGCATTTCACCCATTATAGCAAACCGAAAAGTCTTTCTCAATCGAAATCCTGCTTCCCCATTTCAGGCGGAAAAAGTCCCTGCTTTTCTCTCTTCCGTATGGATTTTCCCTCTTTTCCCGAAATTTTTCGTAGTATTTTACATTTCATTAATATTTGGGCAAAATTTTTATAATAATTTCTTCTTGATTTACGGATGCAGCTATGCTAATGTATAGCGGCATTTAAATAGAATGTTTTTCCATGCAGGTTTCCCCGATTTTCCCATGCACTACGGTTCTGCATACCCTGCTGCGGATCATGTAAGGAGTAAGTTGCATTGCAGAAAAATACGATGAGAATTACATATTCGGATTCCCATTCTGTCGCTCCCCAGTCTGTCCGGCGGCTTCAGCCAAGGAATTTCCTGCGGACTTTATATACGCACGGCTGTCAGGATGCGGAGCTTCTCTGGCACAGCCGCTGGTATTATCCGGCGGTGCTGCTGGGCGCGTCCTTCTTCCTTTTCACCGGCTGGAACATTGCTGGAATGCTGGCGATGATTCTTCTGCTGGAATTCTTCCGCGTGTTCTGCAGCGATTTGAAAGCCGGTCTTCTTCCCATTTTTCTGTTTTTCCTGCTGGGATCGAAATATTTCCATGAATTGAATGTCCTGACACCCTGGTGGTGGCTCATCCCGGTGCACGTGATATGCTCCATCCTCCATTTCCGTCTGCGGAAAAAACGTGTCCGTGTCTGCGGCAACTATAAAAGCATGATTGCCGTGTCCATTGCGCTGATCTGCGGCGGATGGGGCTATATCTCTTTGGAGGAATATCTGAGTCTTACGACGCTCTACTATGCTTTCGGTCTGGGGTTCATGATGCTTGGCTTTGCGTTCCTTTATGCGGGGGATATCCAGTACGGAAACTCGCATCGGAATGCGGACACCTATGCCGCCATTCTGTATTGCATGGGCCTCTTTGCTAGCTTTGTCGTATTGAATTACTACCTGCATTATCGGGAGAGCGTCGAGTTCGGCATTTCCACTTTCGGCGAATATCCCATGGAGTCCGGCATCCTTTTCATGCGGCCCCGAAATTACCTGACAACAATTCTTGTCACCACGCTGCCGATGGCTTTTCGCTTTGCTTCGAAGGATAAGCAGCACTATGCCAGTGCGGTTCTGATTTATGTCTGTTCGATGCTTACCGGTTCCCGAAGCGGGGTTCTGTTTGGAACTCTTGTCTTTGCTGCCTGCCTATATCTCAATTGGATGCATCCTCTCCGGAAAGGACGGCGGAGGATCGTGCTGGGTCTTGCCATGGCTCTGGGTGCGGTTGTTCTGATTTTCCTTATCAGCCATACCGCTTTCCGCAGCCGCCTGGTAAACGGGGAGCTGATTCCCGTAACCGATACGAGGATGGTCTGGCTGAAGCGCTCCGTAGAAGACTTCCTCGCCAATCCCCTGACCGGAATCGGCATCAGCAACATGAAAAATTCGGTCATCTATATCGGCGTCACAGGCAGCATGGTTTGGTATCATAATTATTTTGAGCAAATCATCGGCAGTATGGGTATTCTTGGTATTCTTGCCTATTCCTGGCTATTGCGGGACCGCTTCACGCTTTCAATAAAAATGTTCCGCTATGGGGAACCGATGCTGGCTATGACCTACATCGGAATGTTTTTGGTATCCATGGTCCAGCCCGGCGAGTTCTGTCCTTTGCCGAACGAGCTGATGATCATTCTTCTGTTTGATCTGATGTACGGCGTTGCGGAGCAGAAGGAGCGGCTGAATTTCAAAACGCATTCCAGCAGCTGGGTTATTCTCCCCCGCAGTTCCGGCAAGCGTATTCGCGGAGGTGCCGCAGCGGTAAAGGATCCGAAGCGCGAATCCCTTTAAAATGTGCACACCGCATCAATTTCGGCGGAGTTTTCTCCGCCGGTTTTTTATCTTCCGACGCGTCCGGCTGCCATCGGGGAAAGAATTTCTTGACTTTTTTTCCGCACGTTTTACGATAGTAATGTTGTTTTTTGTAATGATGTTAAAGGAGTATTGTGCATGAGAAAAACCAAGATCGTCTGCACCTTAGGTCCCGCTGTAGACAACACCGAAAGTCTTCGCGCGCTAATGACAAGCGGCATGAACTGTGCCCGCTTCAATTTCTCCCACGGCACCCACGCATCCCATCTGGCAATGCTCAATCGCTTTAAGGCGGTACGGGATGATCTGGGCTGGCCGATTGCGACCATGCTGGATACCAAAGGTCCTGAAATTCGCATTAGGCAGTTTGCCGAAGGCTCCGTCCGGCTGAACCCCGGCGATGAGTTTACCCTTACTGTACGGGATATTCCGGGCAATGACAGGCAGGTAAGCATCACCTATAAAGAGCTTCCGCAGGAGGTTCGCCCCGGTACGCGGATTCTCATTGATGACGGGATTATCGGACTGAAGGTTGAAGAGGTGAAGGGCGAGGATATCCGCTGCACAGTGGAAAGCGGAGGACTTCTTTCCAATGATAAAGGGGTCAGCATTCCAAATACGCCGATTCATCTCCCCTTCCTCAGTGAACGGGACATAGGAGATCTGAAATTTGCCGCAGAGAACGATTTTGATTTTATTTCTGCTTCCTTTGTACGTTCTGCGGACGACGTGGAGCAGATTCGGGAGGTTCTGAAAAAGTACGGAGGCCCCGACATTCAGATCATTTCAAAGCTGGAAAACCAGCAGGGCGTTGACAATCTGGACGAAATCATTAATGCTTCTGACGGCCTCATGGTCGCCCGCGGGGATCTAGGGGTCCAGATTCCTCTGGAAAAAGTTCCGATTCTTCAGAAGGAAATCATACGCAAATGCCAGAAAGCCGGAAAGATTGTCATTACGGCTACGCAGATGCTGGATTCCATGATCCGAAATCCGCGCCCGACAAGAGCCGAAGTTTCCGATGTCGCAAACGCCGTATTTGACGGAACGGACTGTGTTATGCTTTCCGGAGAAACGGCAAGCGGAAAATATCCAGTGGAGTCTCTGAAAACCATGGTTGCGGTTGTTACGGAAGCCGAATCCTCCATTGATTACTGGACCGGTTTCAATCGCTCGGAAGAAGTTGAGAAAACCACGATAAATGACGCCATTACGCATTCCTGCTGCCTTGCGGCACGAGATCTGAATGCAGCAGCTATTCTCTGTGCTTCAAAAACCGGCCATACCGCCCGGATGATTTCCCGCTTCCGGCCGCAGTGTCCCATCGTAGCCATGACGATGACGGAAAAAGCCCGAAGGCAGCTGGCGCTGGTATGGTCCGTGCACCCGGCGCTGACCGGAACCGTGGATACAACTGATCGCCTGTTCTCCGTCTGTGAAGAAGCCGCCTTCAAGAACCGGCTTGTTCAAAACGGTGACGTGGTTGTCATCACAGCCGGCGTACCCATCGGAAAGGCTGGATCCACAAATCTAATTAAAGCGGATGTTGTCCATGTAAATCCCGATCCGGGGCTTTAAACAGGAAAAAAGCAGGCTTGCCTTCCGTTAAAGGCAGGTCTGCTTCTTATTGGTTCTTTTCTTTTATTTTTCCTCGATATGTTCTCTTCCGGTGGATATGATGGTTTTTACATGCTCATCGGCAAGGGAATACAGCATGGACTTTCCCGCGCGTCTGGAAGCAACCAGTTTCGAAGTTTTAAGGATTTTCAGCTGATGGGAAACCGCCGACTGGTTCAGCCCCAGATTTTCTGAAATCTCGCTGACGTTTCGTTCTCCGTTATAGAGATAATACAGAATCCGAATACGGGTTGAGTCTCCAAAGACTTTAAACAGCTCTGCAAGATCAATCAATTCGTTTTCCGACATCGGTTCTGAATCTTCCCTCTGCATCCGCAAAGTTCTCCTTTCCGTTCTTCGACTGGCCTTATTCTAGCATTCGCTGCAACTGCACGCAAAGCACTAACGTTCCGGAGAAGACTGCACAATGCGATGCCGGCCCATTGCAGAAAGGGATCGCCATATTAATTATTCACCCCGTGGTGAGCCATATAGCTGTCCGTCGTCAAAGCCGCAAAGCGATACCCGTTTCTTCTTCCCCAGCGGAGTACCGTTTCCATTGCCTCGATAGTTTCATGATTAAGATCGTGGCAGAGAACTATCGGTATATCCTTATCCCGAATTCCCCTCATAATGCTCTGCGCAATTCGATCCTTGTCCGGATCTCCATCCGCATCTGTGCTGTCTACATTCCAGTCACAGTAAGAGTATCCCTTTTCCGTAGCTTCCTTTACCAGCTCGCTCATGATCCCGTCGCAGTAGTTAGCACTGATTGTGTTTGAACTCCCTCCAGGAAACCGCATCAGGTTCGTCGTGGAGCCGGTCTGCGCCTGGATAATTTCCTGCATCCGGTTGAAATCGTCCCAGAACGCTCCCGGGCTGGAGTATATCCGTTCATATCGATGGCTGTATGTGTGGACTCCGATGGCATGTCCGGCAGCGGCTTCTTTCTGGAGCATACCCTGGTATTCCGAAAACTGGTTTGTAACGAAAAATGTCACATGGGCATCATACTTTGCAAGAATATCCAGCAGCTCCTGTGTATTCTCGCACGGCCCGTCGTCAAATGTGAGATACACAGTCTTTCCCGTTCCAACATTCCATAGCCCCGATTGCATACGGCTGTGATGCGTGTCTGGCTGCCGGTAATTTGGCCTGTATACCTGAGGACCGGAAGCATTGGCGCCAATACTTCCCGTCCTTTGTTTCTCTGTATTGATCTCATAGGCTCCAGAGAGCACTGTTTTAACAGTTTTTGGTAAGTTCCGTAGAGGGGCGTTTTCCGCAGACGATTCCCTTGCCGTGATTATCCAGTTGCAGAGCAGCGCCACGATTAAAATAACAGAAAGAACTCCAACGACTGTGCCTGCATGCTCCTGCATCTTCCGCAACAGGTTCTGGAAAGGATTTTTTTCTTGTCGGACATGCTTTCCTACCGCGTTCTTCTCTTTTTCTCCCTCAATTTATCTAATACCCAGAAAAATTTCGTCTGAATTTTCTTTGTAGAAAAATATTCAGCTCTATTGTACTTTACGATGCGAAAATAGTAAATAGAAAGAAACTGCATCAAATGACATTTGTCACCTGACGCAGCCTCCGTTAAGCGTTCATATCATATTTCGAAGCTTCCTGTTTCTTCGCCATTCGCAACAACATACACCCGGCCTTCTTCAGGCTTCACGTACAGTTCCATAGTTTTCAGAATCACAGCAGCGCCTTTCTGGCTTCTGTAAAACTCCTCTGCACGCTTCTGCAGATCCGCCGCGGTAAAGGACTTTCCGGCAAACTGCACTTCGATCGATACGGTGGGTTTTTTCACCGCCGGTTTTTTCTTGCTGGCAACCGTATTTTTTACTGTCTTTTTCGCTGTCTTCAAGGCTGTTTCCGCTTTGGCCTCGGCTGCCTTAACCTTTTTTTCCGCCTTTTTGGCCGCTTCGGCTCCGCTTTCTTTCTCTGTACTCATGGAAATCACCTCATTTTTCCGCAAAGTGCTTTCGCATTTTTTATTCCTGTTTCTAGAAAAATTATAAATCGCATCCATTTTTTGCGCAATGGACACAATCCTTAACATATAGGGCCTTTCTCTTCCGGCTTTTTGGCAACTTTTTAGAGATTTTTCCTTTTCTTCTCCGCTTTGGAGTCCTGCTCCTGCTTCTTTTCCGTTTTCCCATCCGAAGCAATATGCCCTGCCCGCACATGCGGTTCAATCCACTGATGGAGGGAATAATCCCACAGGATACGCGAGCCTTCTGCCGTATGCTGGTTGCGTTCCAGGATCTGATCTTCCGTCACATGGTGCTCTACCCACCCCTGTCCGTCAATCGAGTTGTTAAGCATTGTCGGCTGGAGGTTATCCATTGTATTGGCAAAGCGGGCTTCCTGGGTTTCTCCGGCATCGAATTCCTCCCATAGCGCTCGAATCTTATCTGCCTGATCCGCCGGAAGCATGGCGAACAGACGGTCCGCCGCGTCCGCCTCCCGGCGGGTTTGGGTTTCCTTTGCCGCCTCGTCATAGGCATAGGTATCCCCGGCATAAATTTCTACCAGGTCGTGAATCAGCACCATAGCAACAGTCTTCAAAACGTCGATCGGCGTATTGGAATATTCGCTCAGCAAAAGAGTCATGACCGCCATGTGCCAGGCGTGCTCCGCATCATTTTCTCTGCGTTTTCCGTCCGATAGATAGGTCTGCCGTTCTACAAACTTTTCCTTATCAATTTCAAGCAGGAACTGGAGCTGTTTTTCCAGTCGCTTCCCGTTCGTTTTTTCCATAATTTTTTCCTCTTTCTCTTTTGCGCCGTCCTGAGGGTAAAAATAGGGCCGAAATTCCGGCTTGCCCGCTAAATTTCGGCCTGTTTTTCAGTTTTTCCGAAACAGTCCCACGCTCTGAATCCGCCGCAGCGCCCAGGCGGAATCAATGACGATATCATCCTGCCGAACTTCCGGCAGTCCGGTTCCAATCTGCTCACAGGCCGTCTGGTACACGATCCCATTTAACGCCACCGTTGCCACGCACTTGTTACCGGAGGTAAACATCAGACGGTTGATCCCCTCGCTGTCCGTGCAGAAAAAGACATCGTCCGCTTTCAGTTCCGGTTTTTGGGATCGGATCCGCGACGCATAGATGATTTTCAGACATTCGATAATGCGGTCGTCCCATCCGGCATCGAAAATTGCCAACTTTTCCACCAGCTGATTCTGAGATACGACAATCCGGTAAAGATAATCCGTTGAATCCGGCAGCACCGGCTGCCCCGGTACCGTCTGACCCCGGAACAGGTTCTCCGCCATGGTAAAAGTCTGCGCATCCTGTACATAGTAGATCATTAGTTTGCTCTCTACTTCATGGTACAGGCATCCGTAGTCCACTTCCATTACTTCCCCGCAGGCGGGGCAGGTAAAGAGAAATGCGGAGCGATCCCGCACGGCCTGCTTCAAGTGTGGATTATCTTCCGTATTGATTGTGCTCCAAATGGTGAAGTCCGACTCTTTTCCGCAATGGGAACAGGTTACTTTCTTATCACAGGAATTTGACATATCGGCCTCGCATTCCTCTACAATTTTTCTCAACGGGCTCTATTATAGGTCGAACTTTTTACTTTTGCTACCTTCCCGCAACATTTCCGCACAATGAACAATTTCTGTACCGCGCGCCGTGCCGCCTTTGGTCGCAATGCCCTCTGCCGTCCGACGGGCGGAGCGGACCTCTTCCGCCCTGTGTTTTTCCGTCTGCTACTACATCGGTTCTTTTCAGAACCCGCGCTCCGTATGGTAATATAGATTTATTCAAATTCGCACCAAAACAGAAAGTGAGGTTCGCTATGAGTTTTTTTGATACGCTGGAGAAAATCAAAATCGGAACGGTTTCTCTGAACGCTCTTTTGAGCGCCGTAATTGTTTACATTCTCTGCCGCATTGTCATTCACTGGGTGAAGAAATTCGTGGGAAAGGGGCTGGAGAAAACCAGTCTGGACAAAGGGGTGCAGAGCTTTACCCTGTCCGCTATCAACATTGTAGCCTGGTGCGTTGCCGTGCTGCTGATTGCCGACTGCCTGGATATTCCCATCGCTTCCCTTGTGGCGGTCTTCAGCGTAGTCGGCGTGGCCGTCTCCCTCTCTGTGCAGGGAATCCTCTCCAATTTATTTTCCGGTCTGATAATTCTTCTGACCCGTCCCTTCAAAGTCGGCGATTTTGTAAAAATAGGAGAAACTTCGGGAACGGTGCAGCGTATCGGGATGTTTCATTCAGTGCTGCTGACTGTCGACGGAAAGGACGCGTTCGTCCCGAACAGCTCCATAACCGCAGCCAATATTGAAAACTACTCGGATACGGACTGCAGGCGCGTCGAGATGAAGCTTTCGGTTCCCATGGATGTATCGGCTGCAGCCGTACGCGGCGCCGTGATGGGGGTTATCCAGAACAGCGAGAAAATACTTAAAACGCCGGCTCCCTCCGTCTCCGTTGAATCCCTCGGCAGTACCGCACATTATATCTGCTACGTTTACTGCCGGGCAAAGGACTATTGGGATGTTCTCTACAGCCTGAACGAGGAAACTCTCGGAGTTTTCCAGAAGCTTGGCATTTCCCCGCCGTCAAGCCGGATGCATATTGAAGTCGCCCGAAGCCTCGCTTCTCCCGCTGCAGAAAAATAAATGCGCCCTCTGAAAGCAGAGAGCGCCATTATTCCTTACGCCGCGAACGGCTTTATTCGACCATAACAACCAGGTACTGTGCCTGCTGCAGCGTGTATGCCGCCGTGCTGTAAACCGCATAGGCAAAGCCGTTGCTTTGCCATATCATTAGATGAATCTCGTCTCCGCAGCCCTTGAACTGCACCACGCTGCCATCAATATCCTGCGACTGCACGCTCTCATAAGTGGTGTTTACGCCGCTTATATCCTGGTTCTCCTTTCCGAGCACGGAAAGGTCCCCTTTGCGGAACATCAGGGTATCCCCGGAGGAGGCGGTATAGACCGCTTCCACCATTCCCTCCATAGCACGGAAGGTGGACTCCTTCGCATCGGCCGGCTCGGGATAGGTAAAGTCGAATCCAACGGCGTCGCACGCCTCTTCAATACTGCCGTAATCCGTCCAGGGATTCGCTATGGAGGTTGTGCTTTCGCTGCTCTGGGCGGTTTCTGTCGGTGTCGCGGATGATTCCGGCTCCGCCGTACCGCAGGCCGCCGTGAATATAAGTATAAGCACTGTCAGAAGCAGTGCGGCAATTCGAATCGTTTTTCTCATCGTTGCGCCCCCTTATCTTCGCAGAATCTTATTCTTTATTATATCGGAAGATGACAGAACCCGCAATCCGAAATGGATTGCGGGTTGAACTGGCAGGGGAAGAAAGTTTCGAACTCTCGGCCTACGGTTTTGGAGACCGTCGCTCTACCAACTGAGCTATTCCCCTAAAAAAGCGGCCCTTGAAGGCCGCTTTTGGTGGGCCTTCAGGGACTCGAACCCCAGACCGACCGGTTATGAGCCGGTTGCTCTAACCAACTGAGCTAAAGGCCCGAATGGCGCCTCTTGTAGGACTCGAACCTACAACACCGCGGTTAACAGCCGCGTGCTCTACCGATTGAGCTAAAGAGGCAGATAAAGGATTCCTAAGGAACCCTTTATGTTGGCATTGACCTATCTTCCCGGTTCGTCGCCAAACAAGTATTTTCGGCACTGATGAGCTTAACTTCCGTGTTCGGAATGGGAACGGGTGGACCCTCATCGTTAAAAACACCAACTATTGAGCTTTTATAACCTACACCGATCGAAATGTCAAGGGTGTGGTGCACCATCAGGGACTCGAACCCTGGACACCCTGATTAAGAGTCAGGTGCTCTACCAACTGAGCTAATGGTGCATATGGTGACCCGTACCGGATTTGAACCGATGTTAATGGCGTGAGAGGCCACTGTCTTAACCACTTGACCAACGGGCCATTTTTCAGGTTGTACCCTGAAAACCGAACAGAAGGGAAAAGAGCAGGCGGCCTGTATAATTCATAGGTCAAGCCCTCGGGCGATTAGTATCGGTTAGCTCAATACATCACTGTATGTACACTTCCGACCT
>Ga0256404_1002267_pt1 | contig 43063 bp, 34 predicted proteins | sample RumenRJG_01DNA_FD_185990 | JGI IMG/M metagenome (GOLD analysis project Ga0256404, IMG submission 185990) | Bovine rumen microbial communities from Lethbridge, Alberta, Canada - RJG_01 | ecosystem: Host-associated > Mammals > Digestive system > Stomach > Rumen | place: Canada: Alberta | collected... | reverse complement strand
TTTTACATTTCCGAGGGAGAATCATTCGATGTGCGAAGAGGGTCGCAGGATCGGATTCTATGTGGGAGTTATAGAGAGGGGTAGCTATGACAAGGGAAGCTAAGTCACCAAAGACACCAAAAGCACTGAAGGATGTGAAGAATAGGGCCGGGAAGAAGCAGGGAAGGATCCGTACCAAGATCTTTCTACAGATCTCTTTATCCGCAGCTCTTGTCTTCGCAATCATTCTGGGCGCTACTTTTTATTTTGTAAGAAGCAGCTTCATCGAGACGAAGACCAATGACGTTCAGGAAATCATGAAGATGTATTCGGAGAACCTGACGACAGAGATCAACAGCATGTACAGCATGGCGAATGTTATCGCATCGGATCCTGAGGTTATAGATCCGGGTATCAGGTTCGAGCAGAAGAAGACCAAGCTTGTAAGCTATGCAGGAACTCTGGGCGTAAGTTCGGTTGGCTTCATTACAACGGATGGTTATCTTAGATCTACCGATGGATTCGAGAATGATATCTCGGATCGTGAGTATTTCAAGAACCTGATGAATGGTGATAACTATATCTCGACACCGGCCTATAATACGGCGACTGGCAAGCAGATCATCTTCGTCGGTGTTCCCCTGAAGATGGGACATACGATTGTTGGTGCTATTACCTGTACCTTCGATTCTTCTAAACTCTCTGACATGGTGAGCGGTATCAAGTACGGCGGTGGCGGTACAGCCATGATGTTTGGCCCGGATGGAACGATTATTGCATCTCCGGATCTTAGCCAGGTACAGAATTCCATTAATGTAACGACCGTTGGTGAAGGTGGCATCGATAATCCGTCGGCTGCTGACTTCTACGCCTCTGTCATAGCCAAGGTTCAGAAGGGTGAGAGTGGATACACAGAGTTCGGTGGAAACTATTGCTTCTATACCGGAGTTGAGGGCTCGGAAGGCTGGACGCTCTTCTTTCATATCCCGGTTGCACTTGTAACTAAGGAAGTAACCTCTGTCACTCTTCTCTTCCTGATTGGTGGCATTTTTGCAATCTTCTTATTAGGATTCATTGCGATCTATATCGGACAGAGCATTGCAAAGAGAGTGAAGAAACTCGACAAGGTTATCCAGGCGGTTGCAGAGAATGATTTCCAGGTGGAGATCTCATCCAAGGAACTGAATGCGAATGACGAAATCGGTGCAATCAACCGAAGCATGAACGCTTTCGTGTCTGGCATGAGAGAGAGCCTGGGACAGATCCAGACAGAAGTCAGCAACCTGTCTACGCAGGCAGCGAACAGCCGCTCGGCTTCCGGTTCTCTGAATGAACAGGCATCTGCACAGTCAGCCTCTATGGACCAGATTCATGAAGCTATGGATGGAATGTCCCGCTCGGTAGAAGAACTTGCTGAGCATGCGACGAATCTCGCAGGTGCGATCAGCGACCTTACCCTTAAGGGCGATGAGACAGGTAAGACCATGCAGGTCCTGGTTGATACAGCGAAGAATGGTGAAGCGGACATGACTTCCGTGCAGGAGAGCATGGCACATCTCAATATCACCATGCAGTCCATGCATGATGTCGTTGTAAATGTAGACCAGTCTGCAAAGAAGATTAACCAGATCGTTGTCATGATCAATGAGATTGCAGAGCAGACAAACCTTCTGTCTCTGAATGCTTCTATTGAAGCTGCGAGAGCCGGAGAAGCAGGACGCGGATTCGCAGTCGTTGCAGATGAGATTGGTAAGCTGGCCAATGATTCTGCCAATGCAACCACAGAGATTGCCGGTATTATCAATGACATTACAAACCAGATCAATAGTCTGTCTGAGAAGTCCAGTGCAAGCATGGGCGAGATTGGCAGCAGTACCGATGCAGTGCGTTCTGCAGGCGATACCTTCGCAACCATCTTCCATGAACTTGAGGATGCGGGCAATACCATGAATGAGATGATCAACATGATGAGCGAAGTCAGTGATATCGCAAGTTCTGTTGCAGCCATCTCTGAAGAACAGTCTGCAAGTGCAGAAGAAGTATCTGCAACAGTACAGGAAGTTGCCTTGAGTGCGGAGAGAGTTGCGACAGAGAGCCGCGGCGTGGATTCGAGTGCGGGTACCGTTGCAACCTCTGCAGAGACGATCAATGGCTTTGTTGAGAGCTTTAAGATTTAAGAAGAGCTTAACTTACACCTATGTCTATGGCAGCATCAGGTGATACGAAAAAAAGATTTGACGTAGATAAGATTTATCTGTATACTACATTACAGTGCGTTGAAAGTATTAAGTATCACCTATTTCAGCTGATATGCACAATTCTAAAAGCTGGAGGGAGGTTTGGTTCGAGAATATGGCAACTGTAATCGTGAAAGAGAATGAATCTCTGGATAGTGCTCTTCGCAGATTCAAGAGAAGCTGCGCTAAGGCTGGTATTCAGCAGGAGATCCGTAAGAGAGAGCATTATGAGAAGCCCTCTGTTAAGCGTAAGAAGAAGTCTGAAGCTGCTCGTAAGAGAAAGTTTAAGTAATTCTATCTGCTTTTCAAGGTGTGAAGCTATCTTCATATGAAAACGGAAAATGAGACCTGGTCGTAAGACCAGGTCTCATTTTGCCTTCAATGTATGATAGAATGAGTTTAGATTCTATGAACATGTCGATTGCTTAGAGAGGAAATCCTATGAAAAGAGTAATCTTGATTGTTCTTGATAGTGTGGGCTGTGGTGCTGCTCCGGATGCGGCAGAATATGGTGATGAAGGTTCGAATACCATTCTGGCTGCATCGAAGTCTCCCTACTTTCATATGGAGAATATGAGAAAACTAGGCTACTTCAATATCGATGGCATGGAGATCGGAGAAAAGCAAAGCGCTCCTCTTGGTGCATTTGCCAGATTAGAGGAATTATCCAAAGGCAAGGATACGACAACCGGTCATTGGGAGATGGCAGGTATCGTATCGGATCGTCCTATGCCGACTTACCCCAATGGCTTCCCCAAGGAGGTAATCGAAGCCTTTGAAAAGGAGACTGGCAGGAAGACTCTTGTAAACCGTCCCTATTCCGGTACCCAGGTCATCGCAGATTACGGCGATGAACATGTAAGAAGCGGGGCACTGATTGTCTATACTTCTGCAGATTCTGTCTTCCAGATTGCAGCACATGAGGACGTTGTTCCTGTACAGGAACTCTATCGTTACTGCCAGATCGCCCGGAAGATCCTGGTAGGAGAGCATGGCGTAGGCAGAGTCATTGCGAGACCCTTCACAGGTGAGAGCGGTCATTATACGAGACTGTCTGATAAGAGACATGATTTCTCCCTGGATCCGACCGGTAGAACCATGCTGGATGTGCTGAAGGATGAGAATTATGATTCCCTGGGCGTCGGTAAGATCATTGATATCTTCGCTGGCAGAGGTATTACCGATTTCAAGCGTACGACCGGTAATCCGGATGGTATCGAGAAGACCATCGAGTGGATGGATTATGATTTCGAAGGCCTGCTCTTTACGAATCTGGTAGATACGGATATGATCTATGGTCACAGAAATGATGTGGATGGTTATGCCAAGGCGCTGACCTATTTCGATGAGCAGCTGCCGAGAATTCTGGAGAAGATGAGAGAGGATGATATCCTGATGATCACTGCTGATCATGGATGCGATCCTTCCACGCCTTCCACGGATCATTCGAGAGAGTATGTGCCTCTCGTAATCTATGGTAAGAATATTAAGGCAGGAAGCAATCTCGGAACCATCAAGGGGATGAATTGCATCGCCTCCACCATTCTAGACTACTTCCATACGGATGAGAGGCTGGGGGGAGAGCTTCTTCCGGTATTTCTCGAATAGAATGGAAAGAGGACTGCCGTAAGAGACAGCATAGCTTATCACGAAGTGAGGAAATCTATGGAAAAGGAAAAGAAAAGAAGACGAAGGAAGAAAAGACTCTGTTCTATATTTCTCCTGCTGATTCTTCTGCTTACCGCATCCTGTGGCAGGAACAAGAACAGAAAAGATAGTGAGCTTACCCTGTCCAGCTTCGGTGATGCGACCGAGAATCATCATATGCAGTGCGTGGAACAGGCTCCGGACCAGACCAAAGGGATGACCCGCTGGGTGGTTGCGCAGCAGGAGAAGGCAACGGGAACCATCCAGTATATCGAATTTACGGATGCATCGGAGGCTAAGAGCTTCCTGGATAATCAGAGGGATTATATCGAGAAAGCGACTGGTCATACCGGTGCGGCGGGGTCTTCCTATTGGACGATGTCGCAGGATGGCTTCTACTATTATATGGGTTACCATGATAATAAGTTGGTCCTGGCGACAGCTCAGTTGGGGGATGACGCGGACAACGTGCGTGCTGCACTGGAGGAGATGCCCCAGATTCAGGGCGATTTCTAGATAAGATGATATAGGTAATTAGAAGAGGAGAAATTATGCCGACCTGGTTAAATGATGCTGTATTTTATGAGATTTATCCCCAGAGCTACTATGATTCGAACGGGGATGGAATTGGTGATATCGAGGGTATCATCGAGAAGCTCCCTTATATCACCTCCCTGGGAGTGAATGCACTCTGGCTCAACCCCTGCTTCGATTCTCCCATGAAGGATGCGGGCTATGATGTACGTGACTATAAGAAGGTTGCCCCTCGTTATGGAACAAATGAAGATCTTGCCCGACTTTTTCGTGAAGCACATAAGGCTGGTGTACGCGTGCTTCTGGACCTGGTTCCTGGTCATACTTCGGAGGAACATGAGTGGTTTAAGCAGTCTTCCAAGGCTGGAAGAAACGAATATTCTGATCGTTATATCTGGACCAGCTTCGGCTTCCAGGGGGCAGCACAGAACTATGTTGCCGGAGAAGCAGAGCGAGATGGTGCTTACATCCTGAACTTCTTCAAGTGCCAGCCGGCCCTGAATTATGGCTATGGCGAAGTGAAGGAGTCATGGCAGCAGGCAACGGATGCAGCAGGCCCCAGAGCAAGCGTAGAGGCACTGAAGGATATCATGCGTTTCTGGCTGGATATGGGTTGTGATGGTTTCCGCGTGGATATGGCAGATTCTCTGGTTAAGAACGACACAGAGAATAAGGACTATACTCAGAAGATCTGGAGAGAAGTTAGAGAGATGCTGGATCGTGATTATCCGGAAGCGGCCATCGTCTCTGAATGGGATAATGCTGAGCGCGCCATCAAGGCTGGCTTTCATATGGATTTCACCCTGAATAATGGTGGCACCGGTTATTCCAAGCTGACCCGTGACTTCATTAATCATGGTGAGTGGCTGGTATGCGATGGTAAGACTAAGTCAGATGCGCTTCGTGAGAAGTATCTGAAAGAGGATGCGAGTGGCAGAACAGTAAATACGGTAAGCGATGGCGAGGATATCGAGAAGGTCTGGAGAGAAGAGCTAGAGCTTACCGACAATACGTATTTCCGTAAGGATGGTAAGGGTGAGATTACAGAATTCCTGCGTGATTATGAAGCAAGATTTGCTGCCGTTCGTGGCAAGGGCTATGTCTCCCTGATTTCCGGTAACCACGATACGCCGAGAATTAACTTCCTCTTAGATGACAGGGAGAGAAGACTCTTCTTCACGATGCTATATACCATGCCGGGCGTTCCCTTCCTCTATTATGGAGATGAGATCGGTATGAAGTATCGTAACCTGCAGACCAAGGAAGGCGGTTACCAGAGAACGGGTTCCCGTACTCCCATGCAGTGGGATGATTCGAAGAACCTGGGCTTCTCCACAGCAGAAGCGGATGCGCTCTATCTTCCGGTTGAGGGTGGACAGGCGCCTACGGTGGCATCACAGTCCGAGGATGAGGGATCTCTTCTTAATTTTATTAAGTCTCTGATCGCTCTTCGCCATAAGACTCCTGATCTTCAGGCGGATGGTAGCTTTAACGTCCTTCACGCAACTTATGGTGACAGGCTCTTCATTTATCGAAGAGGAGTACACATCGTTGCAATCAATCCTTCCGGAGAAGAACGGAGTGCAGAACTTGCAGAAGATCAGCTGATGGGACTGAGTGGACAGAACGTGTTCTCCTTAGGAGAGGGTGGTCTCGAGGGTCGTAAGATCACTCTTGCTGCACAGAGTGCAGTTGTGCTGAAGTGATGCCTGACTCCGGCGATCGCAGGCAGATGTGCCTGACTCCGGCAATCGCAGGCAGATGTGCCTGGCAAAGGGCATTACTTGACACGAATATAATTCCTAAGCTATATTGATAAGCGGCTTATTAACAGGACAGGGATGGCATGGCCATCCCTTTTCTGTGGTTAACAGAGAGATTGCCGGCACCGGGAAGGGTGGCTGGCCAGATGACCGGAGGCTAAGAGTGAGCAAATTCAAAGATGAAATCGAACGCAGACGTACCTTTGCGATTATCTCTCACCCCGATGCAGGTAAGACGACTCTGACTGAGAAGTTCCTACTCTACGGCGGACAGATCAATCAGGCGGGTTCCGTGAAGGGTAAGGCGACCGCAAAGCATGCTGTCTCTGACTGGATGGAAATCGAGAAGCAGCGTGGTATCTCGGTTACTTCCTCCGTTCTGCAGTTTGAATATGACCAGAAGTGTATTAATATCCTGGATACGCCGGGACATCAGGACTTCTCTGAGGATACCTATCGTACTCTGATGGCAGCTGATTCTGCAGTCATGGTTATCGATGGCGCAAAGGGCGTAGAGCCCCAGACCAGAAAGCTCTTCAAGGTCTGCGTAATGCGTCATATCCCCATCTTCACCTTCATTAACAAGATGGACCGTGATGCGCGTGATACCTTTGAACTCATGGATGATATCGAGAAGGAACTTGGCATCGATACCTGTCCTGTCAACTGGCCGATCGGTTCCGGTAAGGATTTCCGCGGTGTATATGACCGTAAGGATAAGAAGGTTCTGCTCTTCTCTGATACCATGAAGGGTACCAGGGAAGGTGTCGAAGAGGATCTCTCCATCGATGATCCTGCTCTCCAGGGCACCATCGGGGATACGCGCTATGAGGCTCTGATGGAAGAACTCGAACTCCTTGACGGGGCGGCAGTTCCACTGGATATGAAGCGCGTTGCAGCTGGTGAAGAGACTCCCGTATTCTTCGGATCCGCTCTTACCAACTTCGGCGTTGAGACCTTCCTCAAGCACTTCCTGGATATGACCTCTGCACCTCTGCCCCGTAATTCCGACAAGGGCGAGGTGGATCCCTTCTCAGAAGATTTCTCTGCCTTTGTATTCAAGATTCAGGCGAATATGAATAAGAATCACCGCGACCGTATCGCTTTCATGCGTATCTGCTCCGGTAAGTTCGAAGCCGGCATGGATACCTATCATGTACAGGGCAAGAAGATGGTTCGTCTCTCCCAGCCTCAGCAGATGATGGCAGAGAGCCGTAAGATGGTAGAAGAGGCTTATGCAGGCGATATTATCGGTATCTTTGATCCGGGCATATACTCCATCGGTGATACTCTGACCAATGCCAAGGACAAGTTCCGGTTCGAAGGTATTCCGACTTTCGCACCCGAGCACTTCGCTCGTTGCCGCCTTACGGATTCCATGAAGCGTAAGCAGTTCGTCAAAGGAATCACCCAGATTGCCCAGGAAGGTGCAATCCAGATGTTCCAGGAATACAAGGGCAACATGGAAGAGATCATTGTCGGCGTTGTAGGTGTTCTGCAGTTCGACGTATTAAAGTTCCGTTTGCAGTCTGAGTACAATGTAGAGATCATCTTAGAGAACCTCCCCTATGAGTACATCCGCTGGATTCACAATCCGGATGAAGTCGATGTCGATGCCCTGTCCGGCACCTCTGATATGAAGAAGGTAATGGACATGCATGACAGACCGCTCTTACTCTGGGTGAATGAATGGTCCATCGGTATGACCCTGGATCGTAATAAGGGACTCGAACTCGACGAGTTCTCCCGGAATTAATCTCTTCATTACCTCACGGGGCCTCCCTCGGAAATGTAGAACAGAATCGAAGTATGGAAAGCATCCGCATCTTTTTTGGTGTCGGATGCTTCTTTTTGGGAACTTATAGAACATATCCGCATGATATTTTAATAATGTCTTCGGAATGTTTAAGATTTGTTCATATTCGAAGGATTCTCTTTAGAAAAACTTCACTTATTCTTTGCTGGAAGAGAGAAGGGGAGATTGCTATCATGAATAGCGTAGCAGACCCCAGAGAATCGTCTTTGGCAGCGTTCGGAAAATAATCGAACAAATTTTCGAATTTTGATTGACATGATGCTTCGGTAAGTGTAGTATTTCATTTAGAGACGAACAATTGTTCGGAGAGGAGTAAAGAATGGCTGATAATAAGGAGAAGCAGGATCGCCTGAAGGCGCTTGATGCAGCAATTTCCCAGATTGAGAAACAGTACGGACGTGGATCCGTTATGAAGTTAGGTGAGAGCTCCAGTGAATTGAAGGTTGAGACCGTTCCTACCGGTTCCTTAAGTCTTGATATAGCACTTGGGCAGGGTGGACTTCCCAAGGGAAGAATCGTAGAGATCTATGGACCGGAATCTTCCGGTAAGACAACCCTGGCACTGCATTGCCTTGCAGAAGTGCAGAAGCGTGGTGGTATTGCGGGATTCATCGATGCAGAGCATGCATTAGACCCGGTTTATGCGAAGAATATCGGTGTGAATATCGATGAACTCTATATCTCTCAGCCGGATTCCGGAGAGCAGGCACTCGAGATCTGCGAGACCATGGTACGTTCCGGCGCAATTGACATTGTCATCGTTGACTCTGTTGCAGCTCTGGTGCCCAAGGCCGAAATCGATGGTGATATGGGCGATTCCCATGTCGGTTTACAGGCAAGACTGATGTCTCAGGCTCTTCGTAAGCTGACGGGTGTTGTCTCTAAGACCAACTGTATTGTTATCTTCATCAACCAGCTTCGTGAGAAGGTTGGCGTTATGTTTGGTAACCCTGAGACAACGACCGGTGGACGTGCTCTGAAGTTCTATTCTTCTGTAAGACTTGATGTGAGACGTGTTGAGTCTCTTAAGCAGGGTGGTGAAGTTATTGGTAACCACACCAGAGTTAAGGTCGTTAAGAACAAGATTGCACCTCCCTTTAAGCAGGCTGAATTCGATATCATGTTTGGTACCGGAATCTCTAAGGAAGGCGATATTTTAGATATTGCAACTGATCTTGATATCGTGAATAAGTCCGGTGCATGGTTTGCATATAAGGATGAGAAGATTGGCCAGGGTCGTGAGAATGCGAAGGAGTACCTGGTACAGCATCCTGATATCTGCCTTGAGATCGAGAACCTGGTTCGTGAGCATTACGGACTTGAGGACGATCTGGCAGTTACTGCGGAAGAAGAATAAGGAATTCTCTTAGAATGATGGAATCGACCGAATTATTCGATATTCGGTAGGAGACAGGATATGAATGGGATAATACAAGAGATCCGTCCATTATCCGGTAAGAAGATGCGTTTTAGAATCTGCCTCGATAACGGGGCAGATTTTCTTCTTTCCAGGAAGGAAGTCGGACGTTATGAACTGGAAGCAGGGAAGGAACTTACGGAAGAGGTCTATCAGACCCTCTTTCAGGAAGTCTTTCTCCCTCGTGCCAAGATGAAAGCCATGCATCTCTTAGAACAAATGGACCGGACAGAGGTGGAATTATATAGTAAGCTGAAGGACAATGGATATCCGGAGGATGCCATTTCGGCAGCGATAGAGTATGTAAGATCCTATCACTATATTGATGATGAGAGATATGCCCGGAATTATGTGCGATGTCACCAGGAGAATAAGTCGGTTCGTAGAATGACAATGGATCTTCGGAATAAAGGAGTCCCGGATCATCTGATTCAACTGGCTTTAGAAGAGGAGAATGAGACGGATCCGATGGCTCAGATCAGGAGACTTCTGGAGAAGAAGAAGTTCGATCTTCTAAACGAAGACCCGGAGAAAGCGAGGAAGGAACTGGCAAGAGCCTACCGTTTTTTGGGCTCCCGTGGTTTCGATGCAAACGATATTGGAAACGCAATTCGGGAATATGCCCAAAATCTTGAAGATATCTGAAAAAATCCCATGCAGAAACACAAGAACATGTGGTAGCCCTCCTTGACTTTACATACTTTAATCGGTAAAATTGTCTATGTTGAGTATTCGAATTAGTGATCAAAATCTTAATTTGAAAGAATAAGTACATAGACAATTGAATAGAGGAGGTGCTCCTGTGCTTAGTATCGTAATACCGATCATATGCGTGATCGTGACACTCGTAGTAGCAATTCCCGTTAGTTTCCTTATCTTCCAGAATAATCAGAAGAAAGTAAACGCCAAGAAGATTGGTAGCGCGGAAGAGCAGGCACGTCAGATTATTGATGATGCTGTGAAGAATGCAGAGGCTAAGAAGCGAGAAGCTTTACTGGAAGCCAAGGAAGAGAATCTCAGGGCCAAGAACGATCTCGAACAAGAGATTCGTGAACGCAGATCCGAAATCTCTAAGAATGAGAATCGAATTATGCAGAAGGAAGAGAATCTCGACCGTAAGATCGAAGCAGCCGACAAGAGAGAAGCGAATTTCCATCGCAAAGAGGATGAACTTCGTAAGAAAGAGTCGGAACTTGAGAAGATCAGCCAGCAGAGAGCGCAGGAACTCGAGAGAATCTCAGGTTTAACCTCCGAACAGGCGAAGGAGATGCTCCTTGATACGGTGAAAGCTGACATCCAGATCGATGCAGCGAAGCTGATTAAGGAGACCCTTACAATAGCTAAGGAAGAAGCCAATAAAAAGGCAAAAGATATACTGGTAACAGCAATTCAGAAATGTTCTGCTGATCATGTTGCAGAAGCTACGATTTCCGTCGTTCAGCTTCCCAGCGATGAGATGAAGGGTAGAATTATCGGTCGTGAAGGTCGTAACATTCGTACCCTTGAAACCCTTACCGGTGTTGAACTGATTGTGGACGATACCCCGGAAGCAGTTGTACTCTCTGCGTTTGACCCCGTCAGACGAGAGATTGCAAGAGTTGCTCTGGAGAAACTGATTGTCGATGGACGTATTCATCCGGCAAGAATCGAAGAGATGGTTAACGCTGCAAAGCGTGAAGTCGATAATACGATTCGTGAAGCTGGTGAAGAGGCGTCTCTTGAAGTGGGCGTTCATGGTCTGAATCCTGAACTTATCAAACTGCTCGGTCGTATGAAGTTCCGTACCAGTTATGGTCAGAACGGACTGAAACACTCTATTGAAGTTGCAGAACTCTGTGGTCTTCTGGCAGCCGAAGTTGGTGTCGATACCCGTCTTGCTAAACGTGCCGGACTTCTTCATGACATTGGTAAATCCATTGACCGTGAGAGAGAAGGATCCCATGTTCAGCTTGGTGTTGAGATCTGTAAGAAGTATAAGGAAGATCCCGTTGTTATCAATTCCGTTGCATCCCATCATGGTGACGTAGAGCCGGAATCCCTGATTGCATGCCTGGTACAGGCTGCTGATACCATCAGCGCTGCCCGTCCCGGGGCACGCCGTGAGACAATGGAAGCTTATACTCAGAGACTTCAGCAGCTGGAAGAAATTACTCATGAATTCAAGGGTGTTGAAAAATCTTATGCTATCCAGGCAGGTCGTGAAGTTCGTGTAATGGTTATTCCTGATCAGATCGATGATGCAGGAATGGTTATTCTTGCGCATGAGATTTCCAAGAAGATTGAAGCCGAGATGAAATATCCCGGACAGATCAAGGTGAATGTCATTAGAGAATCCCGAGTTACTGATTTCGCAAAGTAAAATGCAAGGGAAGACAGTCGGCTATGCCGGCTGTCTTTTTTATGTATATTATGTTCGACAATTGCGGATACTTGGAATATTATGTATTTATGACAAATTTAGATACCAATCAGATGGATAGCAATTGCGATTTTCATCATAGGACAAAAGAAGAATTGGATGCGACGATTCACGTGAAGAGAGTGGATCGAAGATTAGCATATGCGGGTTCTATCGTGGATTTCTATCAGGATACGATGGAACTTCCGAATGGGAAGCAGGAGATCTGGGATCTGGTGGCCCATAGAAAGGGAGCAGCAGCTGTCCTTGCGGTCCTAGAGAATGGTAATCTTCTCATGGTAAGACAATATCGCCCTGCTCTCGAGCGCTGGTCACTTGAAATCCCTGCGGGTTCGAGAGATAGCGTAGAGGAGGATAGTGCGATTACAGCCCGTCGCGAACTGCAGGAAGAGACAGGCTATGATTGTGACTCGATGGAGAAAATTCTGTCGCTCAAGACGACCGTTGCATTCTGTAATGAATTTATCGACGTCTATCTGGCAGAAGACCTTCGGGACCGGAGAAAGCAGAAGCTCGATGAGGCGGAGGTGATTCGTCTCGAGGAATGGAAGCTGGAAGATCTGATCGAAGAGATTCAGAAGGGGAATATTCAGGATTCGAAAACAGTATCTGCAATCCTTGCATATTATTATATTCGTACGACACGAAAGGGTAATTGATTTATGAGTGTATATCTGATTGATTATGAGAATGTTCATTTTGCTGGCTGGGAGGGCATTGATAAGCTGACCGAAGAAGATCAGGTGGTTTTGTTCTACAGTGATAATGCATCTACCATTCCTATGGAAATATCCATCAAAGTGGCTCGTTCCAAGGCGGAACTTCAGTATATCCATGTAGACCGTATGGCAAAGAATTATCTTGATTTTCAGTTGGCTGCTCTGGCAGGTTACATGGTAGCCACCTCTCATCAGACAGAATTTGTTATTGTAAGTAAGGATACCGGATTTGAAGCGATCCTTGATTTCTGGAATAAGCAGGAATTCCTGAAGGAAAAGGTTCACTTCGTTCGACGTGAGCAGATTGCAGAAGTTTCTTCGAAGAAAGCGAAAGCCAAGAAGGCTGCACCGGTAAGAAAAGCCCTTGCAGTGGTCGAAGAGGCAGAAATATTAGAAGAAAAACTCTATGAGGAGCCTGTCGTAGAACTTACGCCCGAGGAATTAGCGGAGAAAGAAAAGGCGGATCAGAAGAAGAAAGAACTGATTGCCAAACTGAATGCCGGAAGACCCAAGGAAAGAAACAACCGCCAGCGTCCCAATCCGAATACCCAGGGCAGAAAACAGAAGGCTGCTGTAAAGCCTGTGGCAGAAAAGGCGGATGATAAGAAGGACGAAGAGGTAAAGAAAGCTCCTGCAAAGAAGCCTGTAAGTCAGAAGGAAGCTCCGAAGAAGGAGACAAGCAAGAAGACCTCTACAGCGAAAAAGACAGGAAGCACCAAGCCGGCAGCAAAGGCCGCAAAGGCAGAAAAAGCGGAGAAGGCAGAAAAAAAAGCGGCAAGCACTAAGAAGTCTATGAAGCCCAAGAAGGCAGAAGTGGTTGAGAAGCCTCTGGTGGAAAAGACAGAGAAGAGAGTGGGACCTGGTCCCAAGCTTACCCAGGCTGAGAAAGAACAGGTAAGGAATTCCCTTAAGGATGTAGATCTTGTTCCGTCTGAGTATATCAAAGTTTATAAACTTTTAAGAACATCCATTGATAAGCACGATTATAATATTGCATTAGTAAAGGCTTTCAATGGTCAGGAAAAAGGCAATCTTATCTATAAGGCGACTGTAAAACAGTTCGAAGCAAGAAACAGATAAGAACGTGGCCGGCCGCTGAAATATGCGGCCGGTTTTTATGTATGAGGTAAGTATGGACGAATTCAAGAAGAGACAGAGAAAGAAAAAGATGCGAATCGCCATCGCACTGGTTCTCGTGATTGTGATACTTGTGGGAGCGGTCTATATAAAGCGGTCGAAAAAAGAGTCCGCTGATGCAGAGGTTAAGACAGAAAAACTCGAGAAGAGAACCATTGTAAATTCAGTCTCAGGTAGCGGTAAGGTAGAAGCAGTGAATTCTGAAGAAGTTACTGCAGGCATGGCAGGAACTACGATCGATTCTATTGAAGTTCAGGTAGGAGATCATGTGGAAGCAGGTCAGACCATTGCTGTGATGGATACCAGTTCCCTGTCGTCTCAGGTGAAGAGTCTGAACGATGAGATCAAAGATCTCGAGAAGCAGAAGGCAGATGCGGTGAAGAGCAAGAAGGAAGCAGAGGATAAAGCTGCTGCAGATGCTCAGGCAGCACAGGTGCAGGCTGCTCAGGACGCCTATGCCCGGGAAGTAGCGGCACAGGCACAGAAGGAAGCCAACGAAGCTGAGAAGAAGCAGACTCTCTCTGCCCTGACGGCTCAGTATAACGCTCTTAATACGCAGTACACGGCAGATAATGAGAAACTGCAGTCCATGCAGGCAACCTACCAAGAAAAACTACAGGATGGTGCGGATGATGGTGCAGATGCTGGTGCAGACGGTAAGAAGGGCTGGAAAGAGACGGATGCAGATGCAATGGCATATTATGCCCTGATCCTACAGCAGCAGGGTACGGTAACGACAGAACTTGCCCAGCTGCAGAATCTGCAGACATCCATGAAGGCGGTAGAGAATGCAGATACCTCTGTCAGCATTCCGGCAGTCTCGTCCCCGCAGCTCTCACTTCCTGCTACGGGACAGTTAAACAATATGAATGTTGCGACTAGCTATGACAGTGCCATCTCTACCCTGAAGGAGCAGGTTAAGAGCCTGAACAGGCAGATTGCAAACGGTACGATCAAGGCAAGGACCAGTGGGACGGTAACGGAAGTGAATGCCAAGGCCGGAGATACCTATCTGGGTACTCCGATTGCTAGTGTAGAGGGGATTGAGACCCTGATGCTGACCGCTGAAGTAGATGAATATGATATTCCCGATGTAAGTGTAGGAATGCCGGTCAAGATCAAGACGGATGCAACCAGAGATGAGGAGCTGGAAGGCGAAGTCTCTTTTGTTGCGCTGAAGGCCTCCGGGTCTTCTTCCTCCTCCTCTCTTGGAGCGCTGTCTTCTCTGACAGGTGGAGCAGATATGTCCGGTTTTACTGCTGCGTCATCCGATGCAACCTATACCGTACATATCGCCCTCAAGGAACAGAATGAGCGCCTTCGTATCGGTATGAATGCGAAGATCAGTATTATCACGGATTCCGTAAAAGATGCCTGGAGTGTTCCCTTCGAATCCGTTCAGACCGACGAAGATGGAAGAGAGTACATCGAAGTCGAAGAAGAGAAGAAGGTGGATGGCAGGAAGACCACGACGAAGAGGAAGATTCCTGTAACCACTGGTATCGAAGGTACTTACTATATTCAGATCATGTCAGACGAGTTGAAGGAAGGCATGGACGTCATTGTCCCTGAGTCTCAGGACAATTCCATGGAAGAACTCATGAATATGATGGGTTCTGATGCGGGTATCTGATATGGAACCGATAATAAGAATGAATGATATTGTGAAGAGGTTCTATGTGGGCCAGCCCAATGAACTTGAGATCCTTCACCATGTCTCCTTTGATGTTATGCCTGGAGAATTTGTCTCCATCGTTGGCCCGTCCGGCTCTGGTAAATCTACGCTTATGAATCTGATCGGGGCCCTCGACCGCCCCACGGAAGGTTCATATTTCTTAGACGGCATTGATGTGGAACGCGCCAGCGATACGGATCTGTCCATGATCCGTAACCAGAAGATCGGATTCGTCTTCCAGACATACAATCTGATCTCTAAGACCAATGCTCTTCGAAATGTAGAGCTTCCCATGCTCTATGCGGGCCTTCCTAAGGGAGAGCGTCGCCAGCGGGCTGAAGAACTGCTGAAGCTTGTAGAGATGGGAGAGCGAATGAAGCATCTTCCGGAAGAGTTGTCCGGAGGACAGAAGCAGAGAGTGGCTATTGCCAGAGCGATGGCGAATGAACCTGCGATTATTCTTGCAGACGAACCTACGGGTGCTCTGGATACCAAAACCGGTCATCTGGTGATGAACCTTTTTCATCAGTTGAACGAAGAGCAGGGGAAGACGATTGTTCTTATCACACATTCGCCGGAACTGGCAAGAGAGACGGATCGTATGATCAGTATTCGCGATGGGAATATCGAGAGCGAAGAGATTCTGAAAGCGGATCGCCCCTATGAGAAGGAACTCCTGCGTCTGAGAGCGGAAGGGGGTGCGTCACATGTTGCTGGGTGAGAATATCGTGCTGGCACTCAGAAGTCTTGCTTCGAATAAGATGAGAGCCTTCCTGACCATGCTGGGAATTATTATTGGCATTGCTTCCGTGATTGCGATCTTTACAGTTGGTAATTCCCTGACCCTGTCTGTCTCAGAGAATATGCAGTCATTGGGAGCGAATGATATCTACGTCTCCCTTGCACCACGTACAGATAAGGACGAGAGAGATCCGGATGCGGATACAGATGGTATCTCCTTCGGAAGTCTTGCATCTGGCGCTTCTCTTATGAACGCAGATGAAGATGACTATATTACAGCGGATATGATCCATGATATGTCAAAGGAATTCGGTAGCCGTATCTATGCGGTGAATGCCCAGATGCAGGCGGGTTCCGGTAAGATTAGTGTTCTTCGAGAGACCGAGAGTGTGTCTGTCCTGGGCGTGAGTGCCGGATATTTCATTACCAATCAGGTGGATATCGTCGCTGGCAGTATGTTCCATGGTAAGGACTTAAGCGGCAGGCAGAAGGTCTGCCTCATGGAAAAATCAACGGCAGAAGGACTCTACGGCGATGCAGAGGAAGCCGTGGGGAAAGAGATTGAGGTTAGCATTGGAGGACAGTCACAGGAATTTGCGGTTCTTGGTGTCTATGAGAATAATAATTCTTCCTCACAGTATATGATGTTTCAGGGAAAATCTCTCTATATCCCCCTCAAGACAGCAGCGGATATCAGTCATAAGACAGAGAGCTTCCAGTATGTACAGGTAATTGCCGGGGTGGGAGAGGATACGGACCAGTTATCCAAGGATCTGACGAATTTCTTCGTGCCTCTTTATCGATCCAATGCAGAGTATAAGGTGACAGCCCTGACGCTGGAAGGTATGGTTAAGATGTTAGACCAGCTCCTTGGCACCATTACAACAGCGATCTCTATTATTGCAGGTATCTCGCTTCTGGTAGGAGGTATCGGTGTTATGAATATCATGCTGGTATCTGTTACGGAGAGAACCAAGGAAATCGGTACGAGAAAGGCACTTGGAGCAAGGAATTCTTCCATCCGCCTGCAGTTCATCGTAGAGGCTATGATCATCTGCCTGATCGGCGGAATGATAGGCCTGGCACTCGGAATGGGACTTGGAATCTTCGCATCGAATATGCTGGGATATCCTGCAGTTCCAAGTATCAGTGGTATCATTATCTCTATCGCATTCTCAATGGGAATTGGTCTCTTCTTTGGCTACTTCCCTGCAGATAAGGCGGCTCAGATGAATCCCATCGATGCCCTCCGCTATGAGTAGACCGGCTCAACTTCCTTTTCGGGGAATGAAGATCCTAAGCCCACTTTGCAATATCGTAGATTAACTGCTCACTATCGGCCCAGCCAAGGCATGGATCTGTAATGGACTGTCCATAGGTCTGATGATCAGAGATCTTCTGGCAGCCTTCTTCGATGTAAGATTCAATCATGACACCCTTTACGAGGTTTCTTACTTCGTCAGAATACATACGGCTGTGCATGACTTCCCGAACGATACGAATCTGTTCCTTATACTTCTTGCCGGAGTTGGAGTGATTTGCATCAACGATGCAGGCAGGATGAATAACATCCATTTTCTCGTACATGTCGTGAAGACGAATCAGGTCTTCGTAGTGATAATTCTGGGTGGTATTACCATGCTTTGAGGTACCGCCACGAAGAATGGTATGGGCAAGAGGGTTACCACTGGTTCTGACCTCGGCTCCGGCGAAGGTGAAGTGGTGGGGGTGTTGTGCTGCATAGACGGAGTTCAGCATGACCTGGAAGTCGCCGGAGGTAGGGTTTTTCATACCGGCCGGTACGTCGAATCCGGAGACGGTAAGTCGATGCTGCTGGTCCTCAACGGATCTCGCACCGATGGCAACATAGGAGAGCAGGTCTTCGACATAGCGCCAGTTCTCAGGATAGAGCATCTCGTCTGCAGCTGTGAGATGAGATGCTTCCGCAGCATGCAAGTGGAGTTTTCGCATGGCAATCAGGCCTTCCACCATATCCGGAGCCTGCAGGGGATCGGGCTGGGAAGCGATTCCCTTGTAGCCATCACCGTTGGTTCTAGGCTTGTTGGTATAGACACGGGGGATAATGATTACTCTGTCCTTCACCCGCTCCTGAACTTCTGTCAGACGACTGACATAGTCCACAACGGAATCTTCGGAATCTGCGGAGCAAGGTCCGATAATACATAAGAAGCGGTCATCCTTCCCTGTGATGACATCGCTGATCTCCTGATCGCGCTTTTGTTTGAGCTCGCGGAGCTCTTTGGAGAGCGGATAGGCGGTTTTTATCTCCTCAGGAGAGGGCAATTCTCTAATAATTTCAAAACTCATCTCATTATTTCCTTTCACCAGACAATCTAGAAGAGGGCAGCTTTGATGTCCTCGACCGGCATCTTCTGTCCGGTCCACATTTCATAAGAAGCGGCCCCCTGATAGAGCAGCATGTATTTGCCATTCATGGTCGTGCAGCCGAGGGCTTTTGCCTCGCGAAGAAGAGTAGTCTCTTCCGGATGATAGATAATATCGGTTACGATAAGATCCTTGCGTAGCATGGAGGCGGGAACCGGGGTCCTTAGATCTTCTTCCATACCAACATTGGTGGCATTGATGAGAAGACTTGCTTCATGTACGGCATCGCGGAGGGCATCTTCCTCATCCATGGGGAAGACTGTAACACTTGCATGTGTAAGGTCACTGACCTGCTTCGCGAAATGTAGAGCTTCGTCGTAGGTGTTGTTTCGGCGCTTTCCGATGTGAATCTCTCTTACACCATCTATGGCGGCCTGGGCAATGATGGCACTGGCGGCACCACCTGCACCGAGAATGGTTATGCTGTGGTCCTGGGGCTGTATGCCCATGGCAGAGAGAGAGTCGAGATAGCCTTGTCCATCAGTGCTGGTTCCAATCCAGCGGCCATCTCGTACGATAACAGTATTGACTGCCTGGCAGAGCCGGGCCGTGGGAAGCAGCTCGTCTAAGAAGGGAATGATATCACGCTTATAGGGCATGGTAAGATTCATGCCGGATAGATGTATGGCCTTCAGGCCTTCGATTGCCTGGGGAAATTCATCAGGTTCTATATCAAATGCGAGATAGACACCATCATGCCCCTGGGCTTCGAATGCAGCATTGTGCATAGCCGGCGAAATCGAATGCGCTGCCGGATGCCCTAAGAGACAATATAACTTGGTATGTCCAGTAATCTTTCTCATAGGTTTTCTCCTTAGAAGATATCTTATGCATCCATCTTTTTAATGTCAATGAACTTGCGGATTGATTGGCAATTGACTATACTTTTGTTAGTTAAAGTGTACGAATGGAGTATGACTGTGGCAAGTGGAATTGTAATCAAGAATGTTGAGATCGGCGGTAAGCGTCCGGTTGTCTGTGTCCCGGTGGTGGAAGAGGAACAGTCTCTGATCTTACAGAAGATGGAAGAGATTGTGGAACTTGGCGTCAGGATGATCGAATGGAGAGCAGACTTCTTTACTGACCTTATGGATAAGGAAGCAGTGGTATCCCTGCTTCGGGAAGCAGCACCCATTGTAAAAGATACCGTACTCTTATTTACGATTCGTAGCATTGGACAGGGCGGTCAGGCAAGAATGGAAGAGAGTGACCTCTCAGACCTCTTGTGCAGGGTTGCTGATACAGGTGTGATCGATCTGTGTGATGTGGAATACTTTGATCTGGAGCATGCAGAATCTCTTATGGCATCTTTACAGGAGAGAGGGGTCAAAGTAATCGCTTCCCAACATGACTTCATGAAAACACCCAAGCCCGAGAGAATGTGGGATACCTTGGCATCCATGCGTGCCGGTGGTGCAGATATTGTAAAACTTGCAACCACTCCGGAGGAAGCACAGGATATTCTGGATCTGCTTAGCGTTACGGCAAGATTCCATAATTCTTATCCCAAGACACCGGTTATTACCATGTCGATGGGAAAAGCCGGGGTACTTACCAGAGTATCAGGAGAACTCTTTGGCTCTGCAGTGACCTTTGGTGTGGTTGGCAGAGAGAGCGCGCCTGGACAGATTGATGCTGTGAAATTACAGGAGATTCTGGATCAGGTACACAAGTATAACGAGTGAGTGGAGGAAAAAGTATGGTCGTCTATCTCATCGGATTTATGGGGACAGGAAAGAGTGTTGTTGGACTGAAACTAAGTCGAAAACTAAATATTCCACTTTTGGATATGGACGATGAGATTGTGCGCAGGGATGGCAGGTCTATCCCGGAGATATTCGCGCAGGATGGAGAAGATGCATTCCGGGACATGGAAGAGGCACTGCTAAGAGAAATAGCGGATTCGGATAAGGATCTTATCGTGTCCTGCGGTGGGGGAATCGTGCTTCGGGAGGAGAATCGCAGGATCCTGAAGGAGAATCCATATACGGTTCAGCTTTTAGCCATGCCGCAGACGATTGCGAAGAGAGCAGGTGGAGACCCTAACCGGCCCTTACTGAGTGATACCGTTTCGGTGGATGAGATTCGTTCGAGGATGGAGAAGAGAATGCCACTCTACAGGGAATGTGCAAGTCTTAACATTCTGACAGACAGTTATACTTCAAATGAAACGGCCAAGAGGATAATTGACCAATTAAATTTGGAGGAATCCCGACGGAAAGAGACTGGTTCGAAGGCGTAAGAACTTGTATTTTTGGGTACTATCTGATAGAATCAATTGGTAATTTGCGTAGGCGTGGCGTAGTTGGATATCGCGTCGGACTCCGACTCCGAAGAACGCTGGTTCGAATCCAGTCGTCTACATTAAGGCATTCTTACGAATGCCTTTTTTAATACTTAAGATATTATTGCGGAGGCTTTATAGAGAATGAAAGAGAATAAATTCATGGAGAAGGTTAGCGCCATCTTCAGCAAGGTTAAGAATCCGGCTTATTATCGTTACTATCTTGCGGCAGTTGTCTTCTTTGCCATGATGCTCGTGCTCGTTAAGTGTACAGGAAGTGCATCGGTCGGAAAGGATCCGATGGCAGGAGCTTATCAGAGTTTCACGAATGATACAGAGAAGAACGGGAAGAATTCCAAGAAGAAAGCGGATGCTGATACCAAGAAGGCAGATGGAACAGAAGAGAGCTCTGCTACTACCATTACAGAACTGATTCAGAAGTATTACAAGTACTATGCAGATGCAGATCTTGAAAATCTGAAGAAGATTGCGGAACCGATCTCGGATCGTGAAGCATCTTATATTCAGTTCTTCAGCCAGTATGTAGAAGAGTATCAGAACATTACCGTTTATACCAAGCGTGGTCTGGATGATACATCCTATCTCGTATCGGTTGAGATGGAGATCAAGTTCAAGGATATAAATACTGCAGCACCCGGTCTTGATTTCTTCTATGTTCGAACCAGAAAGGATGGAAGCTACTATATCGATAACCTCTATAGCACCTTCAATATATCGAACGGTGAGAATGATATGGACCCGGATGTAACAGCTCTGATTGCTACTTTTGAGCAGCAGAAAGACCTTGTTGCGCTTCAGACAGATGTGAAGGAGAAGTTCAGTGCAGCTCTCATGAACGATGAAGGCTTATCAAACTTCCTGAACACAACACTTCCGGATGAGACGACCAAGTGGTCGAGTGCATATCAGGCAGCGGAGGCACAGAGACAGGCAGATCTGCAGAATGCGACTACCATGTATGCAATTCAGGATATTCCCGTGAAGGATTCTCCGGCACAGGAAGGTGCAGATCTTGGTACGATCACTGCAGGAACTGCAGTAACAAAATATGCAGATGAAGGTGCATTCAGCCGTATTGACTATAATGGTGCGAATGCTTATGTAGAATCTCAGTATCTTGCAGCAGAAGCACCTGCTCCTGCACCGGCAGCGGGAGAAAGCACGGAGACTACAGAGGAAGCAACTCCTGCAGAGGAAGCAGCTCCTGCAGAAGCACCTGCTGATAATGGAACAACAACCGTAAGTGGTTTGGAGGAAGGCAGCACCATCACCATGGGCGATACACTGAAGATGCGTGCAGATGCATCTACGGATTCCGAGCAGATAGATACTGCTTATGTATCTGAGACAGTTACCATCATTGCAAACTATTCCAACGGATGGACGAAGATTAAGAATGTTCGTGGCAAGGAAGGTTTTGTTAAGACAGAGTATCTGCAGTAAGGGGAAAAACGGATCGGTTTTCGCTCCATCGCTTGAGATGACAGATGAAGAAAGGGATGGAGACACATAGTGTCTCCATCTTTGCTTTTTGGGGACAAGATCGGCGGAAATGCATTGTTTTTCATAATTGCAGACTGTTTTTACCAGATGGTATTTATTGATCATGTGACGTGAGTCACACCCACGAAAGGTTAGGGGAAAGTTATGAACGAAGAAATCGGAATGGGAAATGCTATGGAAAACGCACCCAGGAAAAGGGAAGGTATTCGCCTAAATAAGTATCTAAGTGAAGCTGGTGTGTGTTCCAGAAGAGAAGCGGATGAGGCCGTAGAAGCCGGAGAAGTTCTGATCGATGGGCATGTTGCGGTTCTTGGCGACCGTATTCTCGAAGGACAGATTGTTACCTTCAAGGGACAGGATGTATCCCATAATGAGCCGGAAGTTCTGATTGCATTCAATAAGCCCAGAGGAGTTGTATGTACTGCGGAGAAGAAGGAACCGGATAATATCGTTGACTATATCAACTATCCTGTACGTATCTATCCGGTTGGCCGTCTGGACAAGGAATCCAGAGGACTTATTCTGTTGACCAACCAGGGTAATCTGGTAAACAAGCTGAATCGTGGCGGTAATTTCCATGAGAAGGAATATATCGTTCGTGTAGATCATGAAGTCAATGATGCGTTCTTAAGACGCATGATGGGCGGTGTCTACTTAAATGAACTTCATGTGAAGACGCGTCCCTGCAAGGCATGGAAGAGTGATGAAAATGAATTCCATATTATTCTGACCCAGGGCCTGAATCGCCAGATTCGCAGAATGTGTGAAGCGTTAGGATATCGCGTAAGAGACCTGAAAAGGGTTCGTATTATGGATATTCTTCTTCGCGACCTTCCGGAAGGAAGTTATCGTGACCTGACAGAAGAAGAGAAGACCAAGCTGATCGAGAGCCTGAAGAATTCCTATTCGGATCCGAAGGCAGGTAGTGACGGACGTCGTCCTGGTCATGATAGACGTGGATATGGTAGAAAACCTTCCGATCGTGATGGCAGAAAACCTTATGGTAATCGGGATGGCAGAAAACCCTATGGTAATCGTGACGGTCAGAGAAGCTTCAGCAACCATGACGGTCAGAGACCTTACGGCAATCGTAACGGTCAGAGAAGCTTCAGCAACCATGACGGCCAGAGACCCTACGGCAATCGTGACGGTCAGAGACCTTACGGCAATCGTAACAACAATCATGGTGGTTATGGCAACAATGCTTTTGATTTCCGTAAGAATGAGAACAAGGATGAATCCGGCAGCGAAGACTGATGGGATATGGGCAGAAGATACGAATCTGGCGGGAATATATGAAGACTAAAGAAGAGATAAAAAACAGAATCGATGAGCTTCGGGCAAGCCTGGAGTACCATAACAAGCGTTATTACGATATGGACGCGCCCGAAATCTCTGATTTCGAATATGACATGATGATCCGTGAACTGAAGGAACTCGAGGAAGCAAATCCAGAGTTTCTGACGGAAACATCACCGACCCAGCATGTCGGAGGAAGCACCAAGCGAGAAGCTGGAGTTCGTGTAAAACACAATGTGCCTATGCTTTCCCTTGATGATATCTTCTCCAAAGAAGAGGTCTTCGACTTCGTTCATGGGATGCAGGAGAGACTGGATCATCCGGAATTCGTTGTAGAGCAGAAGATCGACGGACTGTCGATGACGCTTCGCTATGAGAATGGCAAGCTGGTTCTGGCAGAAACCAGAGGAGATGGCCTGAATTACGGAGAAGATGTTACACAGAATGCTTTTGTGATTCCGGATGTCAAAAGGGTTCTAAAGGATGCACCGGAATATCTGGAGATCCGTGGTGAAGTCTATATGACCCGGGAGAATTTCGAACGGGCCAATGAGAGACAGGAGATGCTGGGACAGAAGGCTTTTGCCAATCCTAGAAACTGTGCGGCAGGAACCTTGCGCCAGCTGGATTCCCAGGTAGTGAAGGAACGTGGACTGAGTATGTTCATCTTCAACCTGCAGCAGGTACGTGGAAGAGAATTCCATAAGCATACGGAGTGTTATGAATATCTGAAATCAGTTGGTGTAGCTGTCATTCCCCAGTATCGAATCTGCCATAGTGCAGAAGAGGTGTGGGAAGCCATCGAGGCTATCGGCGACAGCCGTGGTGATCTTCCCTATGACATCGATGGGGCTGTGATCAAACTGAATGATTATACGGATCGTGATGTCTATGGTCACACAGATAAGGTAAGCTCCTGGGCGATCGCCTATAAATATCCGCCCGAAGAAAAGGAAACCGTTATTCGGGATATTGAACTTACGGTGGGAAGAACCGGACGTATCAATCCTACTGCTGTTTTTGATCCCATTCGTCTCTGTGGAACCTCCGTATCGAGAGCAACCCTTCATAATCAGGATTTTATCAATACGATGGGAATCGGGATTGGAGACAGTGTCACAGTCTATAAGTCAGGTGAGATTATTCCTAAGATTAAAAAGGTCCTGAAAGAGAAACGGCCGGAAGGTACGGTTACCTTTCAGATCCCGGATGTATGCCCGGTCTGTGGTGCAAAGACCATTCGGGAAGAAGGAACAGCCAACATTCTCTGTACCTCCCAGGCATGTCCTGCCCAGCTGGTTCGCCACATTATCTACTTCTGCGGAAGAGATGCTATGGACATTAAGGGCATGGGGGAGATGGCGGTTCAGAAGTTAGTGGATGTACATTACCTGTCGTCCATTGCTGATCTCTATCTCTTAAAGGACCATCGTGCAGAACTGATCCGTGCAGGTCTGGTTGGAAAAGAAAAGAATACCGATAAGCTTCTGCAGGCGATTGAAGATTCGAAACAAAATGATGCGTATCAGCTTCTGGCTGGTCTTGGTATTCCCAATGTCGGTAAGGCAGCAGCAAGAACCATTCTGGATCGCTTTTCATCGATTGAGAATGTCATGCAGGCTGGTGTTGCAGAACTTCAGGAGACGAATGATGTCGGACAGGTCACTGCAGAAGGAATCGTTCTATATTTCCAGGAAGAGGAGAATCGGTCAATCGTAGAGCGTATGATCTCTTATGGACTGAATACGAAGAAGATCGAGACGAAGGCGGCTGGTACGGAATTCGAGGGAAAGACCTTCGTTATTACAGGTACGCTTCCTGGGATGAAGAGAAATGAAGCACAGGAACTGATTGAAGCCCATGGTGGTAAGGTGTCTGGTTCTGTCTCAAAGAAGACGGACTACCTGCTGGCTGGCGAGGCTGCCGGTTCGAAGTTAGATAAGGCCAAAGCCCTTGGAGTGAAAGTGATCTCTGAGGAAGAACTTAAGGCCATGCTGGGATAAGGAATTCCAGAATCCGGTTAAGGTTCCACAGGAAAAGAAGAAAAAAAGAAAAAACGATATTTGATGAGTTATGGGGGGAAAAAAGTAAGATGCCCATTCGTACAATGAGTGATCTGCCTGCAAAGGCGATTCTTGAAAAAGAGAATATTTTCGTTATGGATGAGAACAGGGCGATGCATCAGGATATTCGTCCTCTGTCCATTCTGATCGTGAATCTCATGCCCCTAAAAGAGGATACAGAGCTTCATATTCTTCGCATGCTTTCGAATACTCCGTTGCAGGTCGATGTCTCCTTCATTGCGATGAAGACCCACACTCCTGCCAATACCTCGAAGAGTCATCTGAATAAGTTCTATCAGACCATTGATGAAGTAGAGAACGAGTTCTTCGATGGAATGATTATTACGGGGGCTCCGGTTGAGAAACTCGAATACGAAGAAGTGGATTACTGGCAGGAGATCTGCCATGTTATGGAATGGTCAAAGAGCCATGTGACCAGTACGCTTCATCTGTGCTGGGGAGCCCAGGCGGCTCTCTACTACCATTACGGGATCAATAAACATATGCTTCCGGCGAAGGTCTTCGGTGTCTTCTCCCACAAGGTGATGCACCGCAGAGTGCCTCTGGTCAGAGGCTTCGATGACTACTTCATGGCGCCGCATTCCCGACATACGGAAGTGAATTCGGATGACATTCGCAGACATCCGGATCTGATCACACTTGCGGAGTCGAATGAGGTTGGAACCTTCCTCTGCATGAATGAGGATGGTTCTCAGATCTTCGTGATGGGCCACCCGGAATATGACCGCATGACGCTGGATAAGGAATATAAGAGAGATCTGGAAAAGGGAATGGACATCGCCATGCCTGTGAATTACTATCCGGAGAATGATCCGTCCAAGCGTCCGATCATGCAGTGGAGAGGGCATGCCAATACCCTTTATACCAACTGGTTAAATTATTATGTATATCAGGCAACGCCCTATATCTTCCTGGGGAAGCCTGAGAGTGAAAAGCAGGAGATGAGGTAGTTAAATGGGACTTCTGAAATTAAGTCAGGGTGAGGTGCTTCACCGCCAGGGGGACGGAGTGAAGACCCTGGATCTTCTATTGTCAGGATCCATCAGTGCACAGGCTGGTTCCCAGAGGGTGACATATGGTCCGGGTGCTCTGATCGGTATCACGGAGGAAGCGGGAGCAGAATATGCGCTTAGCTATGAGGCAGAGGCGGATGCCCAGCTCTATACCTACGATTATTATGGGGAGAGTGATCTGGTCAATCTGATTCATCAGAATGCGAAACTCGCACCGGCCATCGCGACCGAAGCGGTTCGATCTACAGTGTCTCTCTATAGTGCATACCAACAGCTCTTTAGTGAATTCATGGCAGAATACCAGGCGATTCAGAATGACAGGGGTGAATATCCCATGCTGGCAGCGGCGACCCACCGTACCTTACAGGTGTATTCGGAATTAGAGAAGATTCAGGAACCGGAGGACGTGGTTTTTCAGGAAGGTTGGGAATGTGATTATCTGACCGCTATGGAAGAAAATGCCCCTGGAGTTCGAAATGGTTTCTATTCTCTGTCGGTGGATCTGACCATCGGAACCATCCTTATGATAAAGAGGCTACAGGATGAAGCCTTTCAGGGTGTGATTCGCATGCTCCTTGGAATGGAGAAGATGAAGGAGATCTCTGAGAGCTTTTGCATGGAGATGAGTGTCATTCGTACCAAAGAAAAAGCCATGACCCAGGCTTCGGAATCTGGGAATGGTGACGATACACCTATTGTCGGAGCTTTCGATAAAATTACCAGCTGGGCACAGGTACCTGCAGACAAGATCATGACCTATCATAAGCTTATGATGGATTTCAAGGCACTTCCGGACCGTACGGATACCAGTGATGTCTGCAGAAAACTGAGACGCCTGGTTACCGATATGTTCTATGACATCTATATGGCTGCCTTTTTAAAAGCCATGGATGATCCTTTGAACATTCCTCTGGAAGTTAGAATGTTCCTGGTATTTGGCTTCCTGGATGAGGAACTTGCAGGAGAAAACTATACAGCAATTCTCAAAAGACTCTTAGAGGAGTATCGCCCGGATCCGGAAGGCAATGTACATACCATCTTCCAGTGGCTGATCAAGATCTATAACGGTCAGGTTCCGCCTAGTAAGAATGAATTCGATCTGGACTATCCGGCATACTTAAGAGATCTTCGTGTGAATGGTGAGATTACGGAGGCCAGGGAGAAGGTTCTCCTTCGGGATGCAGAGGAGAAGGTTCGCTTCGAACTAGGTAACCTTTTCAAACTGGGTAACCGTATGACCTTTGGACGCATGTCGGTCTTCCAACCTGTTTTTGATGCGCAGAATGTTCTTACCGATCTGTCTCGAGCTTACCTCTCCAATGAGAAACTGCACGAAGCGATGGATAAGATTCGTTCCATTGATGGCAGCATCTTCTTAAGAGACAGAGATTATAACAATGAGGCTCTTGGAATTAGCCATTGCCCGGTAACGAAAGAGGTTCTGCCCAATATCATTCTTATGCCCAATGTAGGTTCCAAGGGAGCCTTATGGCAGGAGATTGAAGGGAAGAAGCGCGATACTCCCGCTCGATTTATGTTTCCCATCTTCCTGTCAGAAGATCTCTTTAAGACGATGATTGGTGTCTGCGGTGATTTCCGCTGGGAGATGACCAAGACAGAGCAGGGCGTTCACTGGAACGATCTTTCAGATCCTTCCCTTACTTCGGAATACTCGGATTACATCCAGTATTACCGTAAGAATCATGATCTGTCCCTGGAGCAGAAGGAGAAGGTAAAGAAGATTCTTCAGAAGAGTGGTAATAATCTTCGGAAGACCTTTGTAACGGATTATTACGTCTACATGATCTCGGAGAGCAATGGATCTCCTCTGATGAATAAGGTTACGAGAAGTATCCTCTTCAATTACTGTCCTTTCACGGAGGAGATTCGCAATAAACTCAAGATGAATCCTCAGTATACGGAATTATTAAATCGTTATCATACCCATCAGGAACAGAAGCTTCGTCCACTGATGAATATTATCCGCAGAGTGGAGAAACAGGGGGATCAGGTTCCACAGGAGCTGATGGAAGAAATAGATCATCTGAAACGATAGAGTTAGGAGAACAAGGTGCGACAACTTTCCTATATGATTCAGAGTGAGACAGAACTTGATGATATCCTGCGCCAGGTTGTGTTAGAGTCTGCCGGAGTTCGTGGTGACATCTACTGCGAGATTATGACGGGTCTGACCCGGCATCCGGAGGAGATAGAGCGCATCGTTCAGAGAATCCGGACGACGATTCCCGGAGTGATGGTTGCCGGTTCTACCACCACTATGGAGGTAGGAGGAGGCGTACAGGCTTTCCACTCCATTCTTTTGTCTTTTCTCTTCTTGGACACCGCGAGGTGTAATATTTTCAAATCTGAAAAGGGAGCCAGCGAAGAAGAAATCGCGGCTTCACTGTCGCAGTTTGTAGATGCAATGGATGATGTAAAAGCAATCCGTATTATTGCAGACGGAATTGTCATGTCTGATCCGGGACGATTTGCAGAAAATGTCCATTTTAAAAATGAGAACATCTGCGTGAGTGGATATTTCTCCTCTTCATCGATCTCGGATAGATCAAATCAGAATTATTTTGTCATTGGCGATCATGTGATGATGGAAGGCGTTGTTGCTGTTATCTTCCATGGGAAGTATCTGAGAGCACAGTGCCGTGTTACCACCGGCTGGAAGCCCGTGGGAGTAGAACATACCATTACGAAGATGAAGCCGGGTGGCTTCCTTGCTGAGATTGATCATCGACCCGCTGCAGAGGTTCTCTCACATTACTTAGGTGTGCCTGTAAATGATAATCTTGCTCTTAACCTGATGGAGTTTCCTCTGATCGTAAGAAGAGAGGGGCTCGATGTAGCAAGAGCAGCACTTTTGAATACACCGGATGGTTCGGTTCTCTTTCCTTCCGATCTGAAAGAAGGAGAGAAGATTCGCTTGTCTATGGGAAGCGTAGGGGAGTTGATCAACGGCTCCAGAAGAAATGCACTTGTCATCAATGAATTCGCTCCGGAAGCTCTTCTCTTGTCCATCTGTGTCAATCGTCAGATGTATCTGGCAGATGATCAGAAGAAGGAACTGGACTTCTATCGTGCGGTTCTTCCGGAAGTGACCGGATGCTCTGGCTTCGGTGAACTCTATATGCATTGTGGCAGACTCATGATCCTGAACTGTGCCATGGTTTCTCTTGCCATGAAGGAGCATATGACCCAGGCGACCCGGAAGGAAGTGCTGGAGAAGAATGAAAATATGTTAGATGCTTCTGGCAGGACACCTCTCTACGACCGTATGGCTCACTTCATGCAGACTTCCACTGAAGAACTTGTAGCGGTAAATGAACGACAGAAGGAAAGCATGCTCGAGCAGAAGCTCGAAGCAGAAAAAGCGGAGAATGAAGCCAAGTCCCGCTTCCTTGTCGATCTCTCTCATGAGATTCGTACACCGATTACAGCGATTCTGGGAATGAATGAAGTTACTTTAAGAGATACCAAGGAGAAGCAGACCCTATCCAATGCAGAGCATATCCGGGATGCAGCGAATATCCTTCTTGGAATAGTAAATGGCCTTCTGGATGAAAAGAAGATTGAAGAGAATGCAAGGCGGGGAATGGAAAAGGAAAGGGAAGGAAACCTGTCAGATGCTGAACTGGTTCAACTCTTCAAGGAAGAAGCTGCCCAGGCACGTTCTAAACGCGTGAAGGAGGTGCGCTATCCTTTCCGTGCACCTAATGCCAGAGTTCTGGTGGTAGATGACACCGAGATCAATCTGACTGTGATTAAAGCTATGCTGCAGCAGTGTGATATTCATGTGGATCTGGTCAGGTCTGGAAGAGAAGCCATCGATGCTTTAACGGATAAGGAATATGATCTTGTACTGATGGATCACTGCATGCCGGAGATGACCGGAACGGAGACCCTGCAATTTGTCCGCCAGATGGATCCTTCGAAGATGAAGTCCCGTCCGAGCCTTCCCATTATCGCTCTGACAGCGGATGCTATTGTTGGAATGCGTGAGAAGTTCCTGGAAGCTGGTTTTGATGACTATCTTGCCAAACCGGTTACCATCAAGACTCTCGAGGATACAGTAAGAGAACACCTGCCTTCGGAGAAGGTGGTTCTTCTGCAGCCCAAAGAGGTGTCGAGAAAACTGAGTGGCGTAGATGGTATCGAGGAAGAACATGCCTCTCTGGAAGAATTGATCCGGAATATGTCAGATGGAGAGGCTGAGATCTTCCGTGAGATTTCGAAGATCGAGGGTATGGACCTTGCGGCTGCAATTGGGTATTGTGGAGATGCAGAGCAGTATCTGGGACTCCTCAAGACCTATGTGGCAGAGGCGGTAGAGCATATCAATGAGATTGTTCAGTTCTTCCGTAAGAATGATCTGAAGAATTTCACCATCAAAATTCATGCTTTTAAGACGGAGTCAAGAATCGCCGGAGCCATGGATCTGTCTAAGTACTCTCAGGAGTTAGAGCACCTCGGAGATGCGGAAGATGCAAGAGCCATTGCCAGAAGGCTGCCGGCTCTAAAGCAGGAGGTGGAGGACCGGGTGCTTCTTCTGAAGAAACTACTTCCCAGGGAAGATGTAAAACAGAAGAAAGCAATCGATTTAGAGTATCTTAAAGAAGCTTACGATGCCATCTATGAATTTATCTCAGCTTTTGACACTATAAGCGCTGATGATGTGATGAAAACCCTTGAGGAATATGAAATCCCCGAGAGCGAGAAAGCAATGTATGAGGAACTAAAGAAACGACTCAACCACATGGATCATGATGGCGTGTTAGAGATATTAGAGAAAGGAAAGGAGGGGTAAGATGTTTCGCTCTGTTGTTATTGTAAGATCCAGTGAAACATTTCTTGTCAGCACACTTGAAGATCACCTTACGGAAGCACATTACAACGTAGAGGCTATTTTTCCGGATATCGATGAGATCAAACGATTCAGTAACCTCCCCAGCCTTGTAATCGTTTATGGAAGTGAGGAACTTCTTCGTGAGAAGAAAGCCCTATTGTATCTGAAAGACCAGGTTATTGAGGATGGAGATGTTCTTTTATTCATCGGTTCTTTGGAAGAGCGTAATGAGTTTTATCATATTGTACCCGAACCCATGGTTCGAAAGACTTTGCTGCGTCCGTTGAATCTCAGGGAGCTCCTGCATTCGGTGAAGCTTCTTGAGGATGAGCAGAAGGTAGAAGATGAGCGAAAGAGAATTCTTGTCGTCGATGATGATGGCATGTATTTAAGAACTGTTCAGAACTGGCTGTCAGAGAAATATAATGTGACGCCGGTGAATTCCGGTGCAGCTGCGCTCTCCTTCTTGTCCAAGCATGATGTGGACCTGATCCTCCTGGATTATGAGATGCCGGTTGTCGATGGCTCTACCGTCCTGGAGATGATTCGCTCTGAAGCTTATACCGAAGACATTCCAGTGTTCTTCCTCACCGGTAAGTCTGATAAGAAAACGGTCATGAAGCTTCTAGACCTGAAGCCGGATGGATATCTCCTGAAAAGCATGAGTGGTTTTAAGATCTTAAATGCCATCGCTGAGTTTTTTGAAAAGAGAGGATAGTGATCCTTACCATATGAAAAGAGTGCCGGTCCATCTGGATCGGCACTCTTTTTATCGAATGTCGCACGCTCCTGCATGCGACATCTGATATAACGATTCGAATTTATTTTGCGTTCTTTTTCTCTTCCACTTCCATCATCTTCATGGCACGTACCTTGAGGGGCAGACCGAAGAGGGTGATGAAGCCTTCTGCATCGTGATGGTCATAGAGATCACCGGTAGTGAAGGATGCAAGAGATTCATTGTAGAGAGAGTAAGGAGAGGTCTCACCAGCCCTGATGATGTTACCCTTGTAGAGCTTGAACTTCACTTCTCCGGTAACATACTTCTGGGTGGATTTCACGAAAGCCTGCAGAGCATCGCAGAGAGGAGTGAACCACTTGCCTTCGTATACGACCTGAGCCAAACGATTGCCGAGGTCCTTCTTGACAGCAAGCGTATCACGATCCAGGCAGAGTTCCTCGAGCTGACGATGTGCTTCCATGAGGATGGTTCCGCCAGGAGTCTCATAGACACCACGGGACTTCATACCAACAACGCGGTTCTCAACGATATCAATGATACCGATACCATGCTTACCACCGAGGCGGTTCAGTTCGCGAATGATATCTGCCGGCTTCATCTTATTGCCATTCACAGAAGTAGGTACACCAGCTTCGAAGGTCATGGTGACATACTCAGGTTCATCCGGAGCTTCTTCCGGAGGAGTGGTAAGAACTAACAGATGCTTATAGTCAGGCTCGCAGGAAGGATCTTCGAGTTCGAGACCCTCATGGGAGATGTGCCAGAGGTTACGGTCACGGCTGTAAGACTGGTCGACAGAGAAGGGCAGGTGAATGCCATGTGCTTTGGCATAGTCGATCTCATCCTGACGAGACTGCATGTTCCACTTATCATCCCTCCAGGGAGCAATGATCTTGATATCAGGAGCCAGAGCCTTGATGCCCAGCTCAAAACGAATCTGGTCGTTACCCTTACCGGTAGCGCCGTGGCAGATGGCAACCGCATTCTCCTTGCGGGCAATCTCAACTAGCTTCTTGGCAATACCAGGACGAGCCATGGAAGTTCCAAGAAGGTACTTGTTCTCGTAAACAGCATCCGCCATAACGCAGGGAACAATGTAGTCCTCTGCGAATTCATCGGTAATATCCTCGATGTAGAGCTTGCTTGCACCACTCATCTTGGCACGCTCTTCGAGTCCATCGAGCTCTTCACCCTGTCCGCAGTCGACGCAACAGCAGACAACGTCATAATTATAATTTTCCTTCAGCCAGGGGATGATCGCCGTCGTATCAAGTCCACCGGAGTAAGCGAGTACAACTTTATCCTTTGCCATGTGAATCCTCTTTTCCTTATTACATTCCTGTTTTCTCTGCTTCTGTTTTCCTTCGTAAATGTAGAGCAAAACAGAAGCTATAGACAGAATATACTACATGCCTACTTTTGAAACAAGTGCAAATTTATACAATTATTAATGCATAAATATAAATTATTGTGCAGAATAACATTGAATCTATGCATGATGATATGTATAATAATGCAAAACATAAGAGAAATACTTTCTTTTATTGCAAAACAAATGTGACAGAAGGCCTTCCTTTTGTTAGATTTCTGCTGAATGAAGGAATATACTTTGAATAGAGCGTCTATTCCCGTTTTCTATACGGATCGAAGATGCAATTTCACCGGAAAAGAAAAAAGAGATACATATGGATAAAAGAGATACATTCTACGGAATCAATGGAATCAGTTTAAGAGAGATGCGTCCGGAAGATTTCGAAGCGGTTCATGAACTCTGGATGAGCATTCATGGCTTTGCAATTCGAAGCGTAGACGATTCTTACGAGGGCGTTCTACGTTTCCTGAAGAGAAATCCTGGATGTAGCGTGGTTGCAGAGAAAGCAGGAGAGGTCGTTGGCTCGATTCTCTGTGGACATGATGGCAGGACGGCCTGCTTCTATCATGTCTGTGTCAGAGAGGATTGCAGAAAACATGGCATCGGTAAGGAGATGGTAACCTTCTGTATGCGGGCCCTGCAGAGAGAACAGGTTTCGAAGATTTCTCTGGTCGCATTTATGAATAATGAAGTTGGCAATCAGTTCTGGAATGCAGAAGGCTGGACAAGACGTCAGGACTTAAACCAGTATGAATTCATTCTGAATGAAGATAATATTACGAGATTCAATGCTTAAAGGAGGCATATATGTTTCAGGTAATCGATGGAGGTGTCACCTCGGCAAGGGGGTTTAAAGCAGCGAATACAGCGGCAGGCATTAAGTATACGGGCAGGGATGATATGGCAATGATCGTATCGGACAGCCCTTGCAGATCTGCCGGAACCTATACCAAAAATGTGGTGAAGGCTGCCCCGGTACAGTTTGACCGTATGCGTACGGACAATACAGCGGATATCCATGCAATTGTCGTAAATGCAGGAATCGCCAATGCCTGTACCGGTATGGAAGGCTTAAAGTGCTGTCGTCTGACGGCAGACAAGGCAGCAGAGCTTCTGGATGTCCGGACAGATTCCATTCTGGTTGCCTCCACCGGCGTCATCGGAATGCAGCTTCCCATGGAGAAGTTAGAGGCCGGTATTGATGCCATGGTGCCCAAGCTTTCTTCAGATAGAGAAGCAGGACATGCTGCGGCAAAGGCGATCATGACCACGGACACCAGGCCAAAGGAATGTGCGGTGACCTTCGAAATCGATGGCAAGACCTGTACCATGGGTGGAATGACAAAGGGTGCAGGCATGATTCATCCCAACATGGGAACCATGCTTTGCTTTATTACGACCGACTGTGAGATCGAGAAATGGGCCCTCTTGGAAGCCCTGAAGACTTCGGTGAAGGATTCCTTCAATATGATCTCTGTGGATGGAGATACCTCCACTAACGATACCTGCATCATTCTGTCCAATGGACAGGCAAAGAACAAGATCGTAACGAAGGATTCAGAGGAATATGGCATCTTCCTGGAAGCTCTGCAGTACCTTACCAAGAGCCTGGCAAGACAGATGGCAGCAGATGGTGAGGGAGCATCCCACCTTCTGGAAGTTCATGTGAAGAATGCCAGCAGCGATGAGAATGCACGTATCCTTGCAAAGTCTGTTATTACTTCAAATCTTACCAAGGCTGCAATCTACGGCCGTGATGCGAACTGGGGAAGAATCCTGTGTGCACTGGGCTACAGTGGAGTGAATTTCGATCCGGAACGGGTGGATCTCTACTTCGAGAGTGTAAATGGCAAGCTGAAAATCATTGAGAATGGTGTAGCAACCGATTACAGCGAAGAAAAGGCGACACAGATCCTGTCGGCGGAAGAAGTTATCTGCACCTGCGATATGAAGGATGGCTCAGCAGACGCAACTGCATGGGGATGTGATCTGACGTATGACTATGTCAAGATCAATGCCGATTATCGTTCTTAAGACAGATCTATGGGGCAGAAGATCCTGCGGACCGGGGATATACAGGCCCGGGATAAGATATAAGGGTTAAGGGAAAAGATAAGATTCATAGTGATCCAGGAGAAAAGAAGAGAGGTTACTCATGGAAACAGATAGCATGGAAAAGGTAATGGAGAAAGCCAGTGTCCTGATTGAGGCGCTTCCTTATATTCAGAGATTCAATCGCAAGATCATCGTTGTAAAGTATGGTGGATCTGCCATGGTAGATGAGAATCTGAAGAAGCAGGTGATCCAGGACTGTACACTGCTGAAATTAGTAGGTTTTAAGCCAGTGATCGTTCATGGTGGCGGTAAGGAAATCTCTCGTTGGGTAGAGAAGGCGGGCATGACACCGGAATTCATCAATGGACTTCGTGTTACGGATGAAGCAACCATGGAAATCGCAGAGATGGTTCTGAACCGTGTCAACAAGTCCCTGGTACAGATGGTGGAGTCCTTAGGTGTTCATGCCATCGGTATCTCCGGTAAGGATGGAAAATTATTAGAAGTCGATAAGAAGTTGTCGAATGGACAGGACATCGGTTTCGTTGGAGAAGTGAAAAAGGTAAATCCAGAGATCTTATATGACCTCTTAGAGAAGGATTTCCTCCCCATTATCTGTCCTATCGGTGTGGATGATGATTTCAATACCTATAACATCAATGCAGATGATGCCGCCTGTGCGATCGCAAAGGCCATTGCAGCAGAGAAACTTGCCTTCCTTACCGATATCGAAGGCGTCTGCAAGGATCCTTCGGATAAGACAACTCTGATCTCAGAGATGTCGATCAGTGAGGCGAAGAAGCTGATCGAAGATGGTTTCATTGGTGGTGGTATGCTTCCGAAACTGAAGAACTGCATCGATGCAGTGGAGAGTGGTGTTAACCGCGTACATATCTTAGATGGCCGTGTTGCTCATTGCCTGCTCTTGGAATTCTTCACCAACAGAGGTATTGGAACGGCTCTGATTCGAGATGAGGATGAACGTTATTCTGAGAACTAGGATTTCGGCAGCGGGACAGGAGAAAGCAATGGAAAAAGAAAAGTATATTACACGTGCAGAAGAGTGTATGTTCCACGTTTATAACAGATTCCCCGTGGTCTTCGACCATGGAGAAGGCGTATATCTCTATGATACAGATGGGAAGAAGTATCTGGACTTTGGTTCTGGAATTGGTGTTATGGCGCTCGGCTATGGCAACAAGGCTTATCAGGATGCACTGAAGGAACAGGTAGACAAGCTGACTCATACTTCCAATCTCTATTATCATCTACCCATGATCGAGGCGGCGGAGAAGATGACGAAGATATCTGGTATGGATAAGATCTTCTTCACTAATTCCGGTGCAGAAGCTATCGAGGGTGCGATTAAGGTTGCCAAGAAGTATGCTTTCAAAAGAGATGGGCATGCAGGCCATGAGATAATAGCCATGCAGCACAGTTTCCATGGAAGAACCGTGGGAGCCCTGTCTGCAACAGGTACGGACCATTACAGAGAGCCTTTCTATCCCCTCATGGGCGGTGTGAAGTTTGCAAACTTTAACGACCTGAAGAGCGTGGAAGATGCGATGGATGAGAAGACCTGTGCGATTCTGATGGAACCCATTCAGGGAGAGGGAGGTATCTATCCGGCAGATGCTTCCTTCATCGAAGGCGTTCGTAAGCTCTGTGATCAGCATGACATCCTTCTGATCTTCGACGAGATCCAGTGTGGCATGGGACGGTCGGGTCGTCTCTTTGCCTATCAGAAGTATGGAGTAAAACCGGATATTCTGACCTCGGCCAAGGCACTGGGATGTGGTGTCCCTGTGGGAGCTTTTCTGGTGACAAATCGTGTAGCAGAGAATTCTCTGGAGCCGGGAGATCATGGGACGACCTATGGTGGCAATCCACTGGTATGCGCAGCAGTGTCTAAGGTCTGTGATCTCATGGAAGAGATGAAACTTCCTGAGCATGTGGAAAAAACGACCGCTTATCTGGAGAAGAGTCTGGATGAACTTACGGAACGTTATGATTTTGTTCTGGGACATCGCGGCATGGGCTTTATGCAGGGCCTGCTCCTGGATACAAAGCTTCCGGTAGGACAGGTAGTATCGAAGGGACTCGAACATGGTCTCGTGGTCCTGTCGGCAGGTGGTAATGTTCTTCGTCTTCTGCCTCCTCTGGTGGTCGGAGAGGAAGAGATTGATCTTATGAAGACGACACTGGAAGAGATTTTTGATGCAATCGAAGTTTGATTTGCTATTTTCGAAAGAAATCTATATTTAGTTTATAGAAATTTAATAATTTCCCCCTCGCTCTGGGTATAAAATAAAAGTTGACATCTTGTATATTCGAGCGAGGGGGCTTTGAATGACTGGCATTGTTCTGATACAGACGGATTTAATGATGGTGCTGAGTGGAATCTGTTTTATCACCTGCATCTTTACAGCTATTTCAAGATCAATTCCGATCTATCGGAGAAAACTTCTTATTTTCATGACCAGCACGGAGATGTTCCTGCTGATTTTTGAACGTTTCTCTTATCAGTACAGCGGTGATGTGAGCAACCTTGGCTTTGTCATGGTCCGGCTTAGTAATTTCATGGTCTTCTGCCTGCCATACATGCTGACTTTCCTCTTTGCCCTTTTCCTGGCAGATATGTTGAAGGATGAAGGCGGCATTGATTTTGTTCCGTCTTCGATTGGACTGGTAGAAGCTGTCTCTATGATTGCAGTCTTCTTCGTCCTCATCTCCCAGTTTACCGGTCTCTATTACTCGATTGATCCTGCGACCAATCTCTATGTCAGAGCACCGCTCTATATTCTGAGTTACATTCCGTCGGCAATCATCTTCCCGACCCTTTTCTATACTCTTTCACGCTATGGTAAGAAGCTGAGTAAGGGAATCAAGTTTACACTCTATTTCTTTATCTTTATTCCTCTGATTGCAGTAGTACTGCAGTTCTTCCTCTATGGACTTTCCTTAACCAGTATCTCTATGGTACTTCCGGTTCTTCTTATGTTCCTGATTGAACTCCATGAGATGGATGCCAGGGTTGCGGAAGCCAATCGGCGGGAGATAAGTCTCTTAAATGAGATGCAGTTTAAGACCCAGGAGGAGCTCGATCAGGCCAAGAATGACCTCGAAGAGGCGGTAAGTGAAGAGAATAGAAAACTCCGTTTTGAATCCCAGGACGCATTTTTCAATATTCTCTCTACCATTGATGAGCCGGAACAGGCCATCCGTCATATGATTTCCGTTATGGGACATTTCTACGAAGCGGATCGTGTCAGCGTCTTTGTCGTGGACCATGATGCAAATTGTATCCGCAATCGTTACGAGTGGACGGCGAACGGTGTGAGTCCTAAGATGGATGAACTCCAGGAGATGCCGATCGACTTACTGAAGTACTGGAGAAATACTTTTGGAAGAAATGGAATTCTGGATGCAAGGAATATTGAGGATATCCGGGAATCAGAGAAATCTCTCTATGAGATGCTGAAAAAACTTGGTGTCTATAGTTTCATGTGCTTCCCGATCATGATCTTAAGTGAGCTCGAAGGTATGGTTGCAGTTGAGAACCGTAAGAGATTCTTTGAGAATTACAATACCCTCAATATGATGCGTGCTCTCATGCAGAGTGAGATGCTTAATATCCGTAATGCGCAGAAGTACAGGGAAGAGGGCATTCTCGAAGAGAAGAACCGAAGACAAGGGGAGATGAATAAGCTAAAGGCCCTGAGTTCGGTTCTGGCAGATGATTATTCGACTATCTGTGAAGTGAATCCGAAAGATCAGTCTCTTACGGTAATCAAACAGACCGGGCCTATCACGGACATGTTCGGGGATGAGCTGGAGCACAGGAATTACGAGTCTGCCATGAAGCTCTACATTTCCGAAGGTGTCCGGAAGGATGACCAGGAGGAGATGCTTCAGTTCTCGAATCTGGATACTCTGCTTGAGTCCCTGGATGGACTGCACAGTTTCTCCAGGGTGTATCGCAATAATAAGGGTCAGTTCACTGAGATGAAGGCGGTACGGAATATCGATGGTATGCTGATCGTCGGCTTCGGTGTCAGGGATGCCCTATAAGACACTATGAAATGACATCGTTGACTAAGAAAGGAAAGAAGATGCCCAAGGATCCCATTATGCTTTTGTCTTATGTGAATACCCAGCTGAGAGACCATTATTCTTCTCTGGATGACCTGTGTGCTTCGGAAGGCGTGGACCGTGCTGAACTCGAAGAGAAGCTGTCGCAGGTGGATTACAGGTATGATGCCAAGGAGAATCGCTTCGTCTAGGACGAGACCGGTCCCTGGCCTGGACTATTCGTGAAACTTAGTATGTGATACTGTCCACGGACTTTAGAGAAAGTTCGGTGGACAGTTTTTCATGTATTCGCTATAATAAGCGGCGGTAATCATAGAAGAAGCGTCTTCCTCTATGATCATCGAGTTAGATATAACACAGTGAGTGATTAATTTAAGGAGATTATTATGAGACAGAAACCTGTTGTATTAATGGTACTCGACGGCTACGGCCTCTCTGATGAGCACGAGTACAACGCAATCTACATGGCAAAGACTCCTGTCATGGATAAGCTGATGGCAGAATATCCCTTCCAGAAGGGTTATGCATCCGGCCTCGCTGTAGGTCTTCCCGACGGACAGATGGGTAACTCCGAGGTAGGTCATATGAATATCGGTTCCGGCCGTATCATCTACCAGGATCTGACCCTGATCACCAAGAACATCGAAGACGGTGCCTTCTTCGAAAATGAAGAGCTTCTCGGAGCAATCGAGAACTGCAAGAAGAATGGTTCCGATCTCCATCTCTGGGGTCTTCTCTCTGATGGTGGTGTTCACTCTCATAATGAACATCTCTATGCTCTGCTCGAGCTCTGCAAGAAGAATAACTTCGAGAATGTATATGTTCATCCCTTCTTCGATGGACGTGATACCCCTCCTGCATCCGGTAAGGACTTCCTGCAGGCTCTCTTAGACAAGATCGCTGAGATTGGTGTAGGTAAGGTAGCTTCCCTTCACGGACGTTACTATGCAATGGACAGAGATAACAACTGGGATCGTATCCAGAAGTCCTATGATGCACTTGTACTTGGCGAAGGCAATAAGGCTACGGATCCTATCGCAGCAATGCAGGCATCTTACGATGAAGGCGTTACCGATGAGTTCGTCATTCCTACCGTCATCACTGATGAAGCCGGTGCACCTCTTACAACCGTTAAGAACGGCGACTCTGTGATCTTCTTCAACTTCCGTCCTGACCGTGCAAGAGAGATTACCAAGGCATTCTGCCTGACTGACGAAGAAGTAGAAGCACTGGACGGTGATGCAGCTGATACCAAGTGCATGAAGTACTTAAAGAGAAAAAAAGGCTTCCTTGATGTACATTATGTATGCTTCAAGGACTACGATGAGACCGTTGGTCATAAGTTCGTAGCTTTCAAGAAGCCTGAGATCAAGAACACCTTCGGTGAGTTCCTTGCAAACAAGGGACTTCATCAGCTTCGTATCGCTGAGACGGAGAAGTATGCTCATGTAACCTTCTTCTTCAATGGTGGCATCGAAGAAGCAAACAAGGGTGAGGACCGTATTCTGGTGAATTCCCCTAAGGTTGCAACCTATGACCTTCAGCCTGAGATGAGCGCTCCTGAAGTATCCGAGAAGCTTGATGCAGCCATCACTTCCGGAGAATATGATGTTATCATTATCAACTTCGCCAACCCTGACATGGTAGGACATACCGGTATTCTTGACGCTGCAATTAAGGCTGTAGAGCGTGTCGATGCATGTGTTGGCGCAGCATACGATGCAGTCATGAAGATGGACGGCGTTCTCTTCATCTGTGCTGACCACGGTAATGCAGAGCAGATGTGGAATAAGGAGACCAACGCTCCTCATACAGCTCACACCACCAACCCTGTACCTTTCATCCTCTGCAACTATGATGAGAGCTACACCCTGAAGGAAGGCGGACGTCTCTGCGACATCGCACCTACCCTGATCGAGGTTATGGGTATGGAGAAGCCTGCTGAGATGACCGGTGAATCTCTTCTGATCAAGAAGTAATCCGTCTCATATACTTCATATACGAAAACTTTAGAACCTGTAGGAGATCCGCAATCTGCCGGAATCCTGCAGGTTCTTTTTGGCTGAATATCGAATGAAACGGGCGAGAGCGTACGCGTTTGATTGCGACCTTGCCTTTTTCTATGCCATCTGTCATAATGATGAAAGTTATGTTTTGTAAAATATAAATCATCCTCAGGGTGGTTCTGGTTAAGGAGTTAAGAATGAGAGTAGCAGTAGCTTACAATAAGGGAAATGTAAACGATCATTTCGGCAAGGCAGAGCAGTTTAAGATCTATGAAGTAGAAGATGGTAAGGTCCTCGATTCCATCATTATCGATGCAGAGGGAGAAGGTCATTCTGCAATGACGTCTCTTATGGTTCGTAATGAAGTCAGTGCAGTAGTCAGTGGGAATATGGGACCTCACGCATGGGAAGCACTTGGTAATGCCGGCATTGGCGCTTTCGTAGGTGCAAGTGGAACAGCAGACGAAGCGGTTAACGCTTTCCTTCAGGGCAAACTGATTCCAGCAAACTTAAGCGACTCCGAAGGCGGCTGTGGTGCGCATGATGAGGAAGGCTGTGGCGGTTGCTGTGGTTCTGAGGAAGATTCCTGTGGCTGCGGTGACGATGATTCCTGCGGTGGCTGCGGCGGTGGCTGCGGTGGTTGCGGTGGACATGAGTATGTTCCTGATTTCGAAGGTCCCAATGTCGGTAAACCGGTTAAGGTCAACTACAGAGGAACCTTGGATGATGGCACCCAGTTCGATTCTTCCTATGATCGTGGCCAGACCCTTGACTTCATCTGTGGAGCAGGCATGATGATCCATGGTTTTGACAAGGCTGTTTCGACGATGACAGTCGGTGAGAAGATTACGGTTCATCTCGAGCCCTCTGAAGCTTATGGCGAAGTGAATCCAGAGAACATTATTACCATCGCGATCGAAGATCTTCCCGGTTCTGAAGAACTGAGCGTAGGCGAGCATGTATATCTGTCAAATGCATATGGACAGCCGGTTCCGGTTCTTGTTACGGCAAAAGACGAAACCAATATCACCATGGATGCAAACCATGAACTTGCCGGTAAGGCACTGAACTTCGAGATCGAGCTTGTTGAGGTTACAGAATAAGCCCACGAGAGGATAAGAAAGGGGATTCCTGCCAGGGAATCCTTTTTTGATGCAATTGATGATTTCTTTTCTTAACATACTTGTAATATTTCATCCTGCAAGTTAGAATGATTTCTAGCAGCGGACCTTCCCGAGAAGGGTGGG
>Ga0256404_1002261_pt1 | contig 43167 bp, 62 predicted proteins | sample RumenRJG_01DNA_FD_185990 | JGI IMG/M metagenome (GOLD analysis project Ga0256404, IMG submission 185990) | Bovine rumen microbial communities from Lethbridge, Alberta, Canada - RJG_01 | ecosystem: Host-associated > Mammals > Digestive system > Stomach > Rumen | place: Canada: Alberta | collected... | reverse complement strand
TGACGGTCTATTGAACCTCTCCCCCCCCCCGTCTTATGGTCTTTGATATATCCCTGTTTGCAAGCTGCGGTGCAAGCCTTTCTGCAATTTCAGGTTTTACAAAATACTTTTCATCTACTTCTTCAGGTGCTTCAATAACATCCTTCAGTGTCTTTTGCAGTTCAAATGGTTCAGGGAATTCAAAGATTCCTGTGTCAATGTCTTTCCTGATGCTTACAATGAACACCCTTTGTCTGCTTTGCGGAACACCAAAGTCTTTTGCATCAAGAACCTTCCAATAGTTCACATATCCGGCATCTTCAAGACTGTTCAAAACAATGTTGAACTGTTCTTTGAACTTCTCTGAAGTCAGATTCTTCACATTTTCTGCAATGGCAATCTTTGGCTTGCAGTGGTCAATGATCCGCAATGCATCAAAGAACAGACCTGACCGGGTTTGTGAACCATCTTCATTGAAAAGCCCCTGTTGTGATCCGGCAATGGAAATGTCCTGACATGGAAAACCATATGTGATCAGGTCAATATCATCAGGCAATTCCTTTTCATTTATCTTGGTAATGTCACCAAGGTTCATTGCTTCAGGTACATGATGCAGAACTGAATATGCTTTACTTGCATACTTGTCTATTTCCGAATATCCAACCAAGTCATAGGGGATTTCTAACCGCTGCAAGGCTTTTTCAAATGCACCAATACCACTGAACAGTGATAAATATTTCAACAATTCCAACCACTTCCTTTCAAAATCCGTTCCAAATCTGTTTGGTTTTATACAGAAAACATTCAGCATCATTGCATTCTTCCGGGATCAAGTCTTTTATCCGCTTTCTTGATTTGCTGATGTATAACTTGCTTCTGATCTTTGTGTTCGGCTGCTCTGTTTCCAACATTTCATCAAATTCAACTGTCTTTTCATAATCATCAGGTTCATGATCCTTGATGAACTGAAAGAAATAATTTGTGTGGAAAGGGCAAAAACAACAGGCTGATGCTTTGGTGTTCAATCCCCAAACTTCAAGGATGTATTTGTAATTGTCAGCCCTTGTCAGGTTCATCTCACACAAAGGAAATTTATTCACAAAGAACTTCCCCGGATTTTCTTTGCACCGTCTTTCTTCTTCCTTGGAAAAACCAATGTGCATTTCATGGGCTTTCACATCTTCAGGTTTTATCCTTTGCCTGAACTTGTAATGCAGAAGTTCATACTTGAAGAACTTTTCAATCAGGTTCACTTTGTAATCAAGTGTGCAATTTCTCAACATCCTTCCCTTCTTGCCGTTTTCGTCTATACTCCAAAAAGGAATTGATGTCACCCGGCTTTTCCCAAAGTTGTTCATATAGTCCTTGTATAATGGGCTTTCAACAATGAAGAAAGGAATTCCGGCATTCTCACAAGCTGCCTTGATGAACATTGTCTGATCCATGACCCACTTTGGTTCAAGACCAAGATCACAAAAGATTACTGCATCATATATTGGAACTTCTTTGTGAATGATTCCTTTTGTTTTATTCTCACAAGCCATCAGTGCAAGTGCGGTGCTTTGCATCCCTGAACCGCAAGATAATATTTTCATATGTTCAAACCTCTTAACTTATCCACATTTTACACATCAGATTGTTAATAACTCTTAACTTTGAAACGGAACAAAACACCTGATGACCTTTCCATTGATCCTCTTTGTTGCCGTTTCAAGATTCAGTTCCCGGTTGATCTGCTTGCTGAAGATTGCCTTTGAAAGTGGCTGCATAGATGCATCAGCACAATAAACCTGATAACGCTTGTAAACATCTGTTGTGCTTTCATTTACAATGTCATCTTTGCCAACTTCAGCAATGAATCCAAGAATAGGATTGTTTTCAATCCGATATTCTTCACGCTCTTTTTCAACCCTTTCTGACTTTGTGAATTCATCCATTGTTCTGACACGCTGAAGGGCTTTGACCGCAATATTCACAAGATATTCTGAAGCATCCTGTGAAGTCAGTTTGTCAACAATCTTTGAATCAAAGTCAGGATCATCCTTGGTGAATGATGCATTGAATGGTATGATTTCCAATCTACGCAACACCGCCCCGGTTTTATCCCTCATTCTTGGGATGTCATTGGCTGAAAACAGAAGTTTTGTGTATGGTGTAAATTCAAATGGGTCAAGTCCTTTTCTTTCAGCCTTGATCATTTCACCTGTGACTACCTTTTTGAAGATTGCCACCTGTGAACCCTGAAGGAAGTCATCACCAATATCATCACCAATGTTTGCCAACTTATTGAACATCATTGCAGTTGAAAATCTGTCACCAAGTTCCTTCAGGTCAAGGGCTGAAATATTCTTATCACCAAGCACATTCTTGACCATCTTCAGATAGGTTGATTTTCCGTTTGACTTTTCACCTGTCAGGATGAATGCCTTTCCAAGTTCATTCCTTCTATACATACAATAGCCAATGCATTCTTCAAGCAATGCCCGGATGTCAGGATCATTGCAAGCCAACTTGTTCAGGGTTTTATCTGTCAGTTCATCATAGGCATCAGCCACATAATCCCAAGGGATTTTGTTTGTCACTACAATTTCAGGTGAAAAAGGGTTCAGTGTATCTTCAACCAAGTCATAGATGCCATTATTGAAGGCAATGAACCGGGCTTCTGACATTGAATAATCTTCAGCAATCAGTTCAAGGTATTCAAGGCATTCCCTTCTTTGGGTCTTTTTCAGGTTCGGTATGTGTTCAATCATCACCGCTTCAATGTTCCTATATCCTGAAAGATATACACCTTCTTTGTAGATGTGCAGCTGATTATTGATCCTGACAATGTGGTTGTTATTCTTCAGGAAGGTTGCGAACTTCTCAAACAGGAAGGTTGCACCAAGGAAGAAAACAGGCTTCTGAAAGGCTTCATCCCTTAAAATGGTTTCAAGTTCTTCATCACCAAGTGGGTCTTTTAACACATACTTGTTCAGAATCCTGATTGTTTCCCTTGTATCATCCACTGAAAAATCATTTGCAGTCAGTGTCAGGATGTAATTGAACAGGGCTTGATTTCTACCTTCCCCGGCTTCCATGTCAACAAATTCATTGGTTGCCCTGACAGGCAAGAACCACTTTGGAAGTTCCTGATAATCTTTGCCTTCTTCAACATCCCATTCAACAAACCTTTCAACACCGTCAATCTTGATGACCTCATAACTGCATCTTGTGCCAATCTTAATATCAGCGGTCAGACCTACTGCCAAAGGGATGTGTGTTCTGTTCCTTGATACCTGATGATTCTTGAAAAGAAAGTGCCTTCCCCTTGTTGTTTGGTACACACGGCAATCAAGTTGATAATCTTCCACAATCTTCATCATGATTTCAGACTGATCATGGTCATCAATGTCAACAAGAATGGTATCATCAGCAAGAACCCCGGCATATCCGCTGCAATCCTTGACTTCATCAAGTTTCTTCCACTTGGTGCGACCCTTTAACTTTTCAACTGTCCTTTTTCCTTTTGTTTCAACATAGCCTTTATATAGTGACATATGCCCACCGCCTAACTGTTCAATATTTCAATGACCTTTTGACAGAACATCACATTCTTCAGAATGTCATCTGTTTCCCTGATACATGATCCAAGTCTTAACTTGAACTGCTTCAGGTCAACATCAGCTGCTTTGATGCATCCTGACCAATGCTTGTATTGTTCAGAATTCCTTTTGAATCCATCCCTTGTCTTTTTCATGTCAGCAATATGGTCTTTTGAATATCGAACTTTCTGTTCATAACCAATCTTGTATTTTTCAAGTTCAGCAATTTCATCATCTGCATGGTTCAAAAATTCCTGAACAAAATCTTTTATCTTCTGTTCTTCATCCGGGGTGTCACTTCCCCTGATAATCTTCAACAGTTTCTTTGTTTTTCCAATGTTCCGATCAGAAAGAAACACCTTCAAATGAATCTGCATCTTCCAATGTTCATTCCAATCATTTTTATGTATATCAAGGTCAACATCTTCCATAAAATCCATGTATTTCTTCCTTTCCCTGAAGGTCAGGCAACAATGCCAAACTGCTTCAGTCTTTTCCTTGTCATTTCAATGTACCAATCCCGGTCAAGTTTTGCCGGAACAGGAACATTCAGGCACATATCATTGAAGATGAAACAATGTTCAGCGGTGTTTGCAAACTTTTCAGGCTTACCCCTTTTACCGCCACACTTCAGAAGCCTTCCATCATCCAAATCCTTGGATGCAAACACCCGGTATGATTTATATGTGAACCGTTCTGTTTTTGGGTAATCATAAAAGGTCTTGATCACCCTGACCCCTTCTTTCCTGATGACAGGCTTGCAGTGTTCATGTTCAACCCATCCATAGTTTCCTGATAATTTCACAACCTTTTGGAACTGCAACAGGTCATTGCATTCCATGATTGTCTTTTCAATAGGCACTTTGTGTGCCATATATTCAACAAGGGCTTTGTTCAGTATAGGAAGATCATTGTCTATTGGTGAAAGTTCTTTCAGGTATGCACCGATTCTTTCAACACCGCCATCAACATCAACCCAAAGATAATTGTTCACATCCTTCTGATAGATTTCTTTCAGACAGTCAAGTTCAAGACCTATTGAACACTTATCTGTTGAACACCTTGATTCCCACTCATAGCAAATATCATCAAGCATATCAAAGGCTTCATCTGTGTTTGGAATCCATACAATCAGACCATCTGTGTTTGACTGTACCAACCTGAAGCCCGGTATCACTTCAAGATGTTCTATCAGGTCAAGCAACATCAGCTGCCCATTGATGCACATGATGTTGTTGTTCCTTGGATCATATGCCGGATTGCGTTTGTCTTTCATAGCCCCTGAAAGGGCATTCAGCATCTTTTTATATGGCAACTGTGCTTTCTTCCACCGCTTTGATTCTTCCTTTGTCTTTGCGTGTGTCTGCTTGTATTTCATGCCTTTTCTTGTCTGATACACATTGTTGTAATTGTCATTGGTTGCAGACCTTGTGACAAGCATCCAAGCCAATAGCAAAGAAGGATAATAGTTGTTTACATCAACATGGAATCCGGCACCGTCTTTTTCATCAAGGTGAACAGGCTTTGCATCAGCCCCATGAAGCCCACCAAATCCGAAAGTGTGCGGAATCCCGGCAACATCTATGGTCAGGCTTTGTGCCTTGTACCACATCCGTTTGGTATAATCATCAGCCTTGTCAATGCCCTTGGTCTTTGCTTCTTTTCTTTTCGATTCAAACCAATCCTGAACTTTTTTATATTTCTTCAGCTGCAAACAAGGCAAATAGTAATAGTCAAATTCATCTGTATATTCCCTTCTTTCACATCCAAGAACCTTGGCGGTGATCTGTGCTTCAGAATCACCAAGACAGGTCAAAGGAAGTTTGAAGGCTTTCACAATGTCATGCATTGCATTGAAGTCATCCACCTTGTGCAGAAATACATTGATTGTCTGTTCAACATCATTCCGGCAATATATGATAGTTTCTTCAATTTCTTCCTGTGTCAGTTTGCGGTTAATGTTGAAGTCAACATCTGATTCCTTGATGTTTGCCCCAAGGAAGGCTTCAAGGGTTTTCAAACCAACACCATGTGACTGTTGTTCTGATGCATCATTGGATGCCATAACATCATAGTTGTTCATTGGAATCTTATTGAACACCTTTGATATTTGCCAACCATCTTCATGGTCAACAATGATCCTGTCACTGACTTCTTTTGGATTCATCCCAAGAAGAATTGCTTTGAAGATGTATTGGTCATAGTGCTTGTTATTGAATCCGACCCATATATTTTTGAAATTGGCTTCATAGTAGTCTTTCAGTTTTTCCGGGTCATTGATGATCACTGTTTCTTCTTTGTTTGTGACATCTATGCAGACCACAAGCCAATCATACTTGAAAACCTCAAAGTCATAGAAAATCAACTACTTCACCAATCCTTTCAAAAAAAGGCGGTTGGGGGGGGCTTGTTGTGTTGCCCCCTTTACCGCCATGTAAAGACTTCTTAACTTTTAATCAAATGCTTCATTGACCTTCAGGCAATTCATGCCGAATGCGTCACCATCCCAATCAACATCAAACTGCAACTTGTGTGCATCCTGATAGATGTCAAGGATTGCATCACCAAAATCTGCATAGTTGACAAAGGTGACAGGTTCAATGTCAATGGCACTGTTTGTGCAGAACTCATTCAGCCAATCACAAGCCATCTTGATTGCCCTTCCATCATTCCACTTTTCAGTGGTCTTATTTCCGCAAACCTTCTGATAACGCTGAAGGTTTCTGCCTTTGTGATCACCTTCTGCAATCTTGAAAACAACTGCAAGGTTCAGACCTGAACCATCCTTGGTTTCCACAAGTTCCATCTTGTCAAGTGTGCAGATATAGTTTCCCTTGGGAACATCTGCATAATCCGGGGCTTCTGCAACTTCCTTCTGAAGTGCATCAAGATCAACCTTTTCATCAAACTTACTGTAATCAATAGCCATTTTCTTCACCTTTTACCTTTCTAAAATGAATGTTTCCTTCAGAAGTTCAAAAGCCTGAACTTCACTGAACCCAACCTGAACAAATGCATCATAAAGTGCCTTTGCCCTTTCTGCATTGTACTTTGCCATAAAGGTCTTTGCCTTTGCCCTTGCTTCTTCCCTTTTGGCTTCTGCTTCAGCCTTGAACTTGTCAAAGTCAGGCTTCTTGGTAGGGTCAGGCATACCGCCTGACAACCCACCGATCATGCCGGATGCAATCAGCCCGGCAACAAGTTCTGCAATGATCTTTTCATCCATGATTTATACCTCATTTCTTTTCTTGCGGATGTTCTCAAAGTTTGCCGACATCAAACGGCTGACCTTGTGAAATCCATTCCTTCTGATACATTCAGCCCTGATCACTGACCGCAACAGTTTTCTGTTGTAGTGCGGAACAGGATTGTAAATCTTGCCCTGATTTTCATTCACCATAGCCAATTACCCCCTTGTTCTTCTGACCCTTCTTGTTCTTGCCGGGGCTTCAGTGGGTTCAGCCTTTTCAGGTTCAGATGCTTCTTCAGGTGGATTCATAGCACCTTCAGCATCATCAGCCTGTTCCGGCTCTTTCACTGCTTCAGCCTTGGCGGTTCTTTCCTTGCGTGTTCTTCTTGGTACTTTTTCAAGTTCCGGCTTTGGTACGGTATCTCTGACCGCACACGCTTCATCAAAAGGTACTTCTTCCTGACCGGGGAATGCTTCATCAAGTGCCTTGTCACAATCAGCCATGTACTGATCCATCTTTGCCTTGTTTTCGGCTTCAACTTCATCATGGGTTTTCTTTGGTGGTTCTTCAGCTGCTTCAGCCGGGGCATCATCTTTCTTGGTTGCCCTTCTTGACCTTCTACCATTGGCATCAGGCTTTTCAATGTTGCCCTTTGCCTTTCCGTCTGCTTCAGCCATTTCAGCATCAGACTTGGCATCATCAAATTCATAGTAGTTTCTGATCTTGTCATCCACATACTGAAGATCATTGTCAATGGCATAGTCCGGGAACATTCCAAGTGGTGATTTTACTGTGTCATTACCACTGTTCTGTGTCAGGAAGTAATACTTGCCTTCATTGACCAAAGTTCTTAAAACGATTGTGAACAGACCTTCAATGGTGATCTTCTCACGAAGCAACTTTCCAATCAGTTTGATTGTGGTCACACCGTTTTCAAGGGTTTCAGTATGGGTCATGTAGTAAACAACCACATCATCAGGAAGTTCCTTGCAAACCTCTATAATCTCAAAGTAATTTGCACCAAAGTCATTCCATTTATCCCATCCGTTTTCCTTGATCCTGTTCATGTACGGAACTGAAAGGATGTACTGAAAATCATCAACAACAATGATCTTCTTTCCGGCTTCAGCCTGTTCCTTCATGAACTTGGTGATCTTTCTTGATTCCGTCACACCGCTTAATGTGACAAACTTTCTTGAACCCTTAAAGGGTAAAGGCTTACCAACAGGATTGACAACCGCCACAAGGTCAGGGTTTGTGTTCCTTAAACTTGTTGACTTTCCTGTTCCTGATTCACCCATGATCAAAACCTTTTCAGCCATAATCATTCACCTTCACTTTCTGCATCATCTGCTATTTCTAAAACATGGGAAGCCCACATATCAGCCCAATGAAGAATCAAAGACAGTGGTGTTTCATGTCCGGGTATCTGATACTTCATGAAGTCATACAAGCCATCATGTGTCAGGATTGCCCATTCTTCATCTTCTGTCAGGTCAATAAACAGTGTTGCCAACTTGACAGACCTGATTGCATGGGGAACACCTGTCAAATCCTTGTTTGTGTCATAGGGCTGAACACCCTTCTTGCCTGACTTCAGAACCTTATCAACATACATTGGCTTTCCATAGTCACCACACTTGCCAAGATCATGAAGCAATGCAACAATGATGATGCTGCTTCTGATTTCTTCAGTGATGTTCTTTGCACCGTAAAGGGCAACAGAAATCTTTTCCGCACTGTTCAAAACATTCACTGAATGTTCAGCAAGACCGCCTTCTTCAGCCAAGTGGTATCTTGTACTGCAAGGGGCTTTGTAAAAGCCGATTTCATCCATGTAGTTCAGAAGTTCTTCAACCCCTTCACGCTTTGTTTTCTTCAGGCTTTCTGTGATGATTGCCTTGAAGTTGGGCTTCTTTTCTGCTTCCTTTGTTTCCACCGCTGCAACAGTGGCTTCAGCTGCTTTCTTTGCCATAGTCTTTCACCTGTTCCTTTCTGCTTTTTCTTTTAACTGCTTTTCTATATCATTCCATTTCTTAACAAATGGATATGATCTGTATAAATCATCACCTTCAGGGATCACATCATTTGCAATGTCTATCATCAGGGCTTTGAATCCTTCAAAGTCTTTTGGATAAAGCAAGATTGCAATTCCCCCGGCTTTGTCAATCTCTTTCAGATTGAACAACTGAACATCTGTGGGGCTTCCCCTTGGGGCTTTCAGTTCTATCCCAAGGAACACACCGCAATAACAAACCAACAGGTCAGGGATGCCGGATTTTGTGAAGTTCTTTCCATTGGATGACTGACCACCCCAATACTTCAAAACCCATGCCCCTTTTTCCTTCAGGTGGGCTTTCACCCGGTTTTCAAACTGCTTTTCTTGTGCTATGACAGATCACCCCTTCCCATGTGTTTTTTTTTCTTTTACACAAGCCATGATCCCATGCATGTTGTGTGTTTTCCGACAAGGTACACCATTCAAGTTGTGATGCCCGGCAATCATGCTTTTTGCCTTTCTTGTGGTTCACAACAGGCTTGTCATCAGGGTTTGGGATGAATGCCACCGCTACAAGGATATGAAGTCTGCAATTTGCCCGGTCAAGTTTCACTCTTAAATAACCATTTCCGTCATCATATGGATGAAGAAGTTTCCCGGTCTGCTTGTTTCTAACATTTCCCATATTGCTGACCTCATATCTTGGGTGATCCTCAATCACCTTCCATGATTCACGCATTTGCACTGTCCTTTCTTCTGATTTCCATGTATTCCTTATAAGGCAAACCCATTGAATCAGCTGCAATGTGCAAGGCATTCTTCTTTGTTCCGAATGTTCCCCTTTCTGACATCACCGGGATGTTTGGGAATCCAACCTTGTGTGCATACCATCTTGATGTGCCTTTTTCTTTTGATACCGTATATGTCAATTTCATTGGTTCAGCCTTTCCTGAATCTTCAGCACCGCTTTTGAATAGTTGCTTTTATAAACACCATTGTTCCAAAGAAGTGAAGCCTGATATTCACCCATGTTGTATGACATCAGCACCCTATTCACATTGTCATATCTTTTGAATAGATCACGCATGACATAGCACCCGGCAATGATGTTTTGGTATGGATCAAGAAAATCCGTCACACCAAGTTCTTCAGTCATCCATTCATGGTTGCATTTGTTAATCTGCATCAGTCCATAATCATCAGTTTTGCTGATGCAGTCAGCCTGATAATCGCTTTCATGCTCAATCATTGCCATGATCAGTGTGAAATCAAGGTTGTATGCCCGGCAAATGCAGTATGTAAATTCCTGAAGGTCAGCATCCATGTCAACATCAAGCGGTTCAAAATCGTTTGGAACTTCCCAATCAATATCCTTGATTTCATGTTCGATTTCCTGACCGTCATATTTGCCATATATGACCACTTCTTTTGTCAGGGCTTCAACTGTCTGTTTCTCTGTTTCCTGTTCCTCTGTGGGCTTATATGAAGTTATATGACCCACGAAAAGACCAATCAGGAAGAACACAACCGCAATCAGCACCCAAGATGCAATGATTCTTTTTGCAACCTGTGTTCTTCTAATGTTCCTTGAATAGTTCATCTGTCAGTTCCTTCCCCAACCTCAACATTTCAAGGTTGTAAATTTCAATACTGTTCTTCACAAGTAGGTAATAATAGAAACAAGGTTTGTTCTGACCTATCCTGTGAATCCTTTTCTTGCTCTGTTCCCAAAGATCACATGACCCTTTGCCAAGTGGTAAAGTGAAATAAATGATCTTGTTTGCCTTCTGAAAGTTTCCACCCATTGCCCCGGCTTGATACTGAATGAATGTGATACTGTTTTCATGCAGTTCATAACTGTTCAAATCCTTGGTTGACCCATTCAGGAATGAAACAGGTCTTTCAAGTTCAATGGCAACCTTCCAAAGTTTTGATAGTTCCTGATTGAAGTTGTAGAACACAATCAGTCTATCTTCTGTTGATTCCACCAAATCCCTGAAGGCTTGAATCTTTTCATCATGGTACTGACCGCATAATTGCCTTTGATAAAGCATCCTTGTCAGGGTGTTATCACCAACAAGTTCAGTTCCATCCGGCATCATCAGGTATTGATTCTTGGTAAATGCTTTGTATTGCTTTGTAGGTTCAAGCATGATGTTCTGTTCAATCTGTTCAGGAAGGTCAATCACTTCATCTGTTTTCATAAAGACCGCCCCAAACTGTGAAAGCCTTTTCATCAGGTGTTCAGTGTTCTTGTAACCCCTGATCACTTCCCTTTTGAACCCGGTATCTTCTTCAATCCATTCAGTGTCAACATAACTTTTCCAATAGGCTTTCTTGTCAATATCCCATCCAAGCAGCTTCAGTTGTGACCAAAGTTTTTCATACTTTCCGGCGGTTGGTGTTCCTGATAACAGGATCACGCTTTCAGGCTTCAGTTTCAGAATGAACTTTGACCGCTTTGCCTGTTCATTGGAAATCAGCCCGGATTCATCCAAAAGCAGTGTGAAGTTTTCAAGTTCCAATATCCATGACCGCCTGAAGATCAGATCATAATTGATGACCCCTATCACATCAGGTCTGTCATAAAGTTCTTTTGTATTTACTGCATCCCTGAATGTAATGCTTTCTGTTTTCTTTGTCAGGTTCAACACCATGTATTCAGGATAGAAGGTCTTGAAGTGATCCACCCAATCATCAATCTTGGATTTCTGACAAACCACAAGGTTGACCGCATTGTTCTGAATCCATAACTTTTCACCGCCAACAAAGGTTTTGCCTAACCAAGACCCATATCAAGGTAATATGCCACCCGGTTCTTTTCTTCTGTCTGATCAAGAACCGCCTTTTGATGTGGCATCAGTGTCAGGGTCATTTCCATCACCTTCTTTCTTCACCCGGTCAAGGGCTTCATCAAACAGTTCCTTGAATCCTTCACCGCCTTTCTGATGCTTTGATGTGTCCGGCATCCATTGCCCGGTTGTCAGAACATCTGCATTCAGTTTGCTATGAAGAACACTTCCAATCTTTAGCATTTGCAGAACACCGCTTCATTGATGATGTAAACGAACTTTTCACCTGTTCCCTTGCATCCATACAATCCGGGAAGATCACGATTCACCGCAATCTGTGAAGCCGTTTCCTTGTCAACACCAAGAATCTGTGTCAGGTCTTTCAGTGTTACCCTGTGAATGCCTGTCTTGTCTGAAGGTGTCATTGTTGCCTTGGGTTCAGGATCATCCGCTTCAAAGTAGTCAGCTGCAAGACCAAGGGCAACTGCAATTCCCTTCTGCTTCTGTACTGAAGGAACATTCTTGTCATTCAGATACATACTGATTGAACCTTTTGAACATCCTGTGAGTGACACAACCTGTGCCTGATTGATGTTCAACTGTTGCATAGCCTTTGATAACTTTTCGCAAAATTTCATGATTTTTACCATTCCTTTCTTAACTTTTATTTATCTGAACCGCTGCAACGGTTAAGATTTCTTAACTTCTTCTGTAAAAAAATAAACCGGGATGAATTCAAACGGAATATCCAATAATTCACAAGCCTTGATGATGTCCTTGTCAGTCCAACAAACCTTGCCATTCAACTTGGCTGACATTGTAGGGCTTGAAATATCCATTGCATCTGCAAACTTGGTTTCCGTTCCAAACTTTTCCCGGATTTTACCCCTTAACTTATTGTAATCGAATGCCATTGTGTTACCTACCTTTCTTCAAATGGGAAATAATTTTTGTTATATTGCTTCATTACTGTCACTGTAATGATGTGACCATCCTGTTTGGTCTGATCTATTCTATACTTGAACTTTGACTGTTCCATTTCTGCAAGCCATTTTTCATAATCGGTGACTTCATCAAATTCAATCACCTGTTGGATGAATGCTTCTTTGATTCTCTTTGCCATAGTCAGCACCCCAAGTTTGCCATGATGTCACGGATCATTGCCGTTCCTGAATCCATGCTGACATTCACAACCCTTTTGCCACCTGATTCCCATATTATAGTGACCTGTTCATCACCGTTTGGCAATTTCTCATAGTTCAGGGCTTCACAATCCCAAGCATTGGATGTTGCCTGAACCGCTTTCAGTAACAGATCACATATCTTCTTTTTGTTTTCCATCTGTACCGCCTTTCTTAACATTCAGCATAAGTGTAATAACACCAAGGATTTTCTTTGCAGTATTCATAGGCTTCATCTTCAGTTGGGCATTCAATAATTGAACCACCGTCAAAAACCAACCACATATGCCCACCGCCTTTCAAGGAAAAAGAACATCCATGATGTAATCAGGTTCAAGACCAAGTTCTTCCATGATCACATTATCATCCCCGGTCAACAGAAGTCTTTGCTGACAGTTCCGAACTGCTTCATATGCTTCCTTTTCTGTCAGTCCGTCACGCTCCATCAGAATCTTCACAACCTTGTTTTCCAACCACTATCACCTGACCTTTCATCCATTCATTGATTTGACCACCGCTGCAACGGCTTTGTTGTTTGTTAAGAAGTCTTTATCCTTGCGGTTAAGAACTCTTAACAATGACAACTATAAACCACCTTGATTGGTTTGTCAATAAGATTTTTTAAGAAAACTTAACTTTTTTTCAAAAAAGATTGAAAATTGCTTAACTACGCTTTATAATAGGGAATGCATACATATATGAAGAAAGGGGGATGATTTTATGTCAGATACCTTTAGGAATAGACTTCAACAGTTATTGGATGAACACAACATGAAGGCGGTTGACCTTGCAAATGCCATTGATGCACCAAAAGCAAGAATCAGCCAATGGATGCACAACAAAACAAATCCAAATGCTGATTCATTGTATAAAGTTTCAAAGTATTTCAATGTTTCTGAAGGTTGGCTTTTGGGTCAGGATGTTCCAAGGAACTTTGACCGGGATCAGTTGGAAAAGAAGGTTGAAGCCTGTGACATCATTGAACAGTGCTTTGGCATCCAAGCAAGGGAAGTTGTCAGGAAGCTGCTGAACTTAAATGATGCCGGGGTTTTGGCGGTCAACAAATATGTCGATTTCTTGGCTGAACAACCTGAATATCAGATTGAACCCAAAAAAGATGCACGATCATCAGGAAAGAAGGCAATGTGATCTATGCCAAATGGTGAAGTGTAACAGTTGTAACAGTGTAACACTTCCCTATATACTATATATTTTTTATATTTTTATTATTCAAGGGTAAAGATAAATAAAATTTATAATATAAGTTGCATAGTCAGTGTTACAACCGTTACATCCTTATTTTTACAAGGTTTTTACTGTTACACTTGCCGTTACACTACTGTTACAAGGTGTTACATCAGAAAGGAAGGTGATCTTTATGTTTGGAAAGAAGAAAGAAAAGAATTTTGAAGTCAAGGCTATGCACTATGAAGGAATTGAACAGTTTGCTTCAGATTATCCATGCAGATTGGAAGTGAAGGATGACACATTCATCATCACCCGGATCAAGCCTGAAACAACTGTGACATTGCCAATGAACCGCATTCAGTCCTTCACCGCTATGGAAGAAGCCCGGTTCATGGAAATGTATCATGGTGAAGCAAAGGAAACATCCAAGGCAAAGAACATCAAGAAGTATTACTTGGTTGTGAAGTATGACAAAGGAATGCTTGCTTTTTGGGGTTCGGCTATGGAATGGGGAAAATTCATTGAACTTCAGAAGATGACTTTGGTTGATGCACCAAAGACAATAGAACTGTAATAAATGCAGAACCCCAAAGGTTGCAGCCTTCAGGGTTCAAGTAATCAAATCAAGGAATGGATGATCTGACTATGCAACTTTCATTTTATCATCTATTCCTTTATTTTTCAACAAAAAGAAAGGAATGGTGAACTATGGGCAAAAGGAATCCAAACGGTTATGGTTGTGTGACCAAACTGAAGGGGAACAGGTCAAGACCTTGGGTGATCAAGGTGACTGTTTATGATGAATATGGGAAATCACATCAACAACCTGTTGGGTATGCAGAAACAAAAGAAGCTGCAATGATCCTGTTGGCACAATATAACAATAACCCTTGGGATATTGACCGGGAAACAGTGACCCTTGCAGTCTTGTTTCAAAGGTGGTCAGTGATGAAACTTCCAAAACTGTCAAAGGGAAGCCAAAATTCACTGAAGTCAGCGTTCAAGCATTGTTCAAAATACTATGGGATGAAATACCGGGCTTTGCGGTCATATCAGATGCAAGATACCATTGACAACTGTGGTCATGGATATTCAACCCAAGGTGCAATCAAAGCCCTTTGGGGTCATCTTGACCGCTTTGCCTTTGAATGTGACATCATTGAAAAGATGTATTCCCAACTGACAACCGCTGCACCGATCCCGGAAACATCAAGAACACCTTTCACGGAAAAACAGATTGAAGCCCTTTGGGGTGTTTCTGATCAGGAATGGGTGAACACCGTTCTGATCTTTTTATATACCGGGTTCAGGCTGACTGAACTTCTGACAATGAAGAAAGAACAAGTGAACTTGAAAGATATGACCTTCACCGGGGGCATCAAGACAAGGAATGGAAAAGACAGGGTTGTTCCAATCCATCCAAAGATTCAGCCTTTTGTGAAAGACCTGATGAAGTCTGACAGTGATTGGTTGTTTTCATATCAGGGAAAGAAGATCAGTCAAACACAATACTATGAATTTTGGAAGGATGCAATGAACCTGATTGATGCAGACAAGACCCCACATGAAGCAAGGCACACATTTGAAACGCTTCTTGACAATGCCGGGGGCAATAGGAAATGTATTGATATGCTTATGGGTCATAAGTCAAAGGATGTGGGAAACAGGGTGTATAATCACAAGACCATCAAGCAGCTGAAGGAAACTATTGAACTTTTGAAGTGATTTTTTTATGTGCTGAAATATCACAATTTCAGGTTGAACAAGTAACAAATTAGTAACAAGAAAAGCCCCAAACACCGAAAAATCAAGTGTTTGGGGCTTTATGAAAAACATTGTATCACAAATATAACCTTGTTACTATACCTTAAACACCGCAAAAGTTCAACATTTTGTTCGGTGCTATCCGACACAAAAAGGCGGTGTTTAGTAACAAATTAGTAACACCAAATCAAGGTTCAGGATCATGCCTGAATCAGTTTCCCGGCTTTCAGAAGTTTCACCATCTGTGTGTTCTGTGCAGCCGTTCCCTTGTAACCGCTGATGCCGTTTGCAGCTGCAATCTTTGCCCTGTGGGAATACGAACTGTCAACACCAATGGCATTCAGGGCAACAACAATGCTTCCTGATGTGCCTGTGTACTTCTTGTAATACTTGGTTGTATCAACCGGGGCTGAATATCTGCTTGCACCTTCCACAACAATAACAGTGTGACCCTTGGTGCAAGTCACAAGAACATCACCTGTGTAAAGGGTCATGCCGTTTGTGTACTTTTTGCGACCAATGAAAAGCCCTGTTGCTTCAAGTGCAGATGCTTCATTTGCGGTTGTAAAGTTGCCGGGGTCTTTCCCGGTTGCTTCCTTCACACAAGCCCTGACAAGTGCAGAACAGTCACATTCTGTTTTGACTGTGGATGCCACACCATGTGTGATCACACCAAGTCTGTTGGTCTGATCATATCCAAGGTTTGAATTGTTGCAAGCGGTCAGCATCTTTTCCGCAATCTTCAGTGCGTGTGCATCACTCTTTGGATGAAGAACATACCAACCCTTTGAAGCCACATAAAAGGTCTGAAGGGAAACTTCACCTTTATAATCAGGCTTGCTTGTCTGCTTCTGATCACCAACCTTGCCACCTGTGGCATTGCCATTTTCATCAATTCTTGCTGATCCAATGATTACTGTCATTTTTCTTCACCTTCACTTTCTGATTTCTGCTTCAATACCTCAATAGCCTTCACAACAACCGGGGGAATAGGTACACCCATCAGCCCGGCATTTTCCACAATGCTGATTGTTTCATTGGTTATGAAGCCGATTATGCAAGCATCCCTGATGAAGTTTGATTGAATAACCAAATCAAGTCTGCAAGCCACCAATACCACAAGAAGTGCCATCCCTTTTCTGCAAAGCCCTTTGAATCCGGCTCTGCTTTCCAAAGCACCCCCATCTGTTTTTGTTGAAGCCTTGAAAACCCCGGCAACAATCAAGCCTGTCAGGTAATCAATAGCCATAAAAATAACCAAAGTTGTCAACGCTGAATCCCAACCCCCAAAGGCAGCTGCTATTGCACCGCCAATTATTCCTAAAACACTACAAATTACATTTAGTTTCATACTTCACCATTCCTTTCATCCACACACTAATAAAAACCGCTTCAGGGCTTTCATATAAGCCCATATAAGCGGTTTTCATCAGTAAAGGTATATTTTATTGACCTTTTAGTTTTTACCAAGGATTTCATCAATTTCATCCTTGAACTGCGGATACTTGGCTATAACTTCATCATAGTCAAGTTTTCCGGCTTTGATTCTCATTGCAAGATACTTTGCCATTATAGATCACCTGTCCTTTCTTACTGATTCATCAGAAGGAAGTCAACCGCTTCCTGTGTGGATGCAAGACTGTCATTCATAAGGGTGATATATTCATCCTTGTCATACTGAACAAGGTTGTATTCCCACCCGGTGACTGTTTCTGCTTTACCATCAAGATCACCACTTGGCATTTCAACCTCATGGATGTTTGTTGCTACCCAAACACTGAATTCATCAATTTCATATGCTTCAGGCTGCTTTGATGCTTTGACCGTTCCCCAATCTTTCATCTGTAATCACCTGTCCTTTCTTTTTCTTTGATTTGATGTTTTTGATATAATATTCATCAGCATAAGGCTGAAGGGGTGCAATGTATTTTTGCGACAACCTGAAGGAATCACAATGTTTCAACCAACCCTTGTATGAATTGATTGAACACCATTCAGAATAGTTCATCTGTTGACCGCTTTGAACTTTGTTCAGAAGTTTGGTCATCTTCTTTTCCATCTGCAAACAGGTTGTTTTCCGTAACAATGTGAAATCTTTGAAAATCCTATAACCTACAAAATCAACACCACGCACAAAAGAAGGGAATATCTGATAATTGTCTTTCAACCGCAAGTTCAGGTTGTCTTTCAGATATTCTTGAACATCAGCCAAGACCTGATGCAGTTCTTCTTTGGTCTTTCCGAAAATACAAATGTCATCCATGTATCTGTAATAGAACTTAATGTGTTTGACCTCTTTCATCCAATGATCAAATTCAGACAGATAATAGTTGCCATCATACTGTGAAAAGTAGTTGCCAATGGGAATGCCAACACCTTTGATGTATTCCTTGCCATCACTATTTGTGACAATTTCAATATTCTTGCCTTGTGACTGGTAAAATTCAATGTTTTCATCTGTTGCCGGGCAAGTGCTGATGCTTTCAATGATTTCATCAATCAGGTCAAGCAATTCACCATCTTTGTATTTCCTTCTGTATTTGGCTTTTAATATTTCATGATCTATTGAAGGATAGAACTTTCTGCAATCTATCTTGCAACAGAAAAGCATTTCATCCGGGTGTTCATCAACATCTTTCCGCAACTTCTTGAAAGCTGCATGGATGCCTTTGTTTGGTATGGCTGAATAGGTGTCATCCGTAAAGAATGACAACAGTTGCGGTTCAATCACCTGAAGCACCGCCCATTGAACAATTCTGTCAGGATAGAAAGGCAACTTGTAAATTTCCCTTTCCTTTTTGCCTTCTTTCTTGGTAAAGGTAACATATTCAGAAGTATGGAACTGATGATTCACAAGCATTTCATGAAGTTCATCAATATAATGATCAAGGTCTTTTTCAATAGCCTTTACTTCTGCATACCACCCTTTGCCTTTCTTTGCGTGTTTATATGCAAGTTTCAGATTTTCTTTGGAACAAATCTTTGCATAAAGATTGCCATAACGCTTCACATTTTCCTTTCACCTCACTGATTGTTTTTGTATGCACTAAACTGAACCTTCAACTTGTCACAAATGAGTGACAACCTACCAATACAGTTTATGTTGTATTGCCTGACCATTTCTGTTCAGGGCTTATGTGTTTTGCCAAGTGGCATGGTTGCCGGGGTTTCAGTATCATAAACCCCTTCACCTGATGAAAGTGAAGGGGTTTGAAAAGTTAAAGTGCATTTACTGCCTGACTGCTGATATTCCGATTACGATTAGAAGAAACATTATTCAGATTCCAATAGAAAGCACTGGCATTCGAAGCATTATTCCAATTCGCTCCAAGTTTAGTGACTTGAATTTTTGCTTTTTGGTTTCCTTGCTTACTATGAACCGCTTTCAGTTGTGCAATCGTCATCTGTATAAGCATACCGACAACCTATATAAAAGTTGGTGTTCTATGCTACATTATGCAGCTGCTTTACGGAACACCGCCCGACCGCCGACAGCCCGATAACGATAAGAAGAAACACTATGCAGAGTCCAACCGAAAGCACCGGCACCCGAAGCATGACCCCAATGCCCTCCAAGGATAGGGACCGTCCAAGCCTGTGCGACATTCTGCCAAAAGTAATCTGAAACAGGAAGGGCATCTGATCCAACAACTTCCCCGGCAATGAACAACCAATCAAAATCTTCATCATAGATGAAGGCTGAAACATAACCGTTTGCATTGATGCAAGTGATGCCTGTGTCGGTATAACCTGTTGCAGTATCATCAGCAAAGTCATGATCCTTGATGAAGATTTTGCCATAATTGATGTTGATGCCATCAACCCAAGTCCAAATGTTGCCCCAAAAGTTTTCTTCACCACGATATGTGACAAGCTGCACACCACTCTTTGTGATTGCACCTGACTTGTTGCCAAGCGGTGATGTTGCACCTGTGTTTTCAGCCATGTTGGATGAACCGTCATCAGTCTTGTCAACATCACCCCTTCCAATTTCTGCTTGCATATTGAAAGAAGCATATTCAATCAGCATCAGAAGTTCTGACATGGTTGAAGTCTGAACAAGACCCTGTGACCAACCTGTTCCACGCTTTGCAGCAATGCTTCTGAATCCGGCTCTTGTTGCACCTACCTGTGACAGACCTGACATGGGCTTTGCCCCGGCAATGGAAGCAATCTTGTCATTAGAAAAGTCAACCGTCTGTGCATCATTGGTGATGTATGTGGATGCAGAAACATCATAGGATGTTGCTTCATAGGCTGAAACATAAACCTTGTCAAGTTCAGCACCGTTCATCTTGAATGCCGGATGAAGTTTGAAGCCTGTCTTTGCCGTATCAGATACATAATATCTTGCCTTGCGAAGAAGAACCCTTCCACCAACAGTTTCAGTTTTCAGCGGAACAACCTTGTAATAGAACTTTGGCTGCTCAACCATGACCTGACCATTTGAACCATCTTCAACATAGCCCTGATCATCTTCATATGCGTTGACCGTTCCATCATCAGCAAGGTTGCATCTTCTTCTACCACCAAAAGCATTGATGCCATCAAAGTCAGTTCCCGGCTGCTTATTTACTGCACCGCCAACCCTTGTGAACTTCTTGTTTTCAAAATCGACTTCAACACCATAGATGTCATAGTCATCATTGTAGTTCACAAATGCCTTCAGGTTGGCAATGTCTGCTTCATTAGCAGTTACCCTGACATCAAGATCATCAACCATATCCACGGTTGCAACCGCTGCCGGATCAACTGTAATGTCAACATCTTCACTGTTGGAAACAACAGTTGTCATGGTAACAATAGCACCTGAAACAGTAACCCCGGTATAAGGGGGCATATAACAGTTGCCTGTGGTTTCTATACAAACCGCAAAAAGGATTTCACCTTCATCCGGGTCAGTTGCATAAAGACCAAGGGTGTTCATGTAGTAACCTTCAGCAAGGCTTGCATTGGTGAATGCAGCTTTGACCTGAACACCAACACTATTGACAACCTTCTTTTCTGCAATAGTGCTTGACTGTTTCTCTGTCATGGATGTCAGACTTTCAAGGTCTGTGATTTCATATTCATCATCTGAAGCCACAATCCTTGTGAAGTCATAATCACTTGCAGTTCCGGCAATGACCTTTGCAACAAGTGCCTGACCTTTTGCGGTTGTAATAAGTTTTGAATACTCTGCCATTTTCTCATTCCTCACTTTCTGTTGATAAAATTTCTGTAACACTCATAACAAGTGATACATTTGAAGCACCAAGTATTTCATTATTTTCATTGAAATCAGGTGTTACCTGAACTTCAACAGTTTCAGAAATCACACTACCAAGATATGCATTTCCCCTGATGTCATTGTTTTCATTGAAGTCAGGGGTGATATTGTCAACATCAACCCATCCGATCTGACCGCCAATGTATGAACCGCCTGAAGCACTCACATTAAACATATTCTGTGAATCAACAACAAGGTTCATTGGTGTCATCACATCAAGGATGTGTTCAAGTTGTTCAACCTGACCATATAATTCAAGGTCTGTGATGACTGTCAGGTTATAACCAACTTCAAAATCATTTCTGACTTCAAAGTTCCCTTCACCACACAAGGTGATCAACTTTCTTATCAAGGTTTTCAGGGTGTATGGTATGGTGTTGAACCATAGACTTCTGACCCTTGACCGCCTTGATTCAAGTGTGTCATGTGCGGTTGGGCTGATTCCAAGCATTGCTTCATACCTTGATATGCCGTATTCATCAGCCGTTTCAATGAAGCGGTTATAAAGAACCTGATCCTTGGCAACCCAAAGCAAATCAAATTCAGGATTTTCCGCTTCAAGTGCAAGAACAGGTTCTTTGTATTCCGTCATGAATGAAGGAAGGTATGAAACAAGGTCAACATTTCTTGTCATGGTGACACACCCCCCATCACCGGGATTTCATATTCACCAAGTGTCAGATTGGATGCTTCACCATTGATTTCAGTGTCAGCAATATCCGCAACACCTGTGATTGCTAAAATCCTTGATTCAATCTGTGCGATCCTGACAACTGTGTTTGAACCATTTGCCCAATAAGTGCGAAGTTCCAACAGATAATCACTGACCGCCTTTGTGATTGCCGTTCCAAGGTTTGACCATGAATAACCCTGTTCAAAAGTGATGTCAGTTGTTACATTGATTGTCACACCTGATGCACTCTGAACAGTGACTACATGACCAATAGGGGCAAGCCCTTCACCTTCCCCGGCATCTGATTCAGGATCAATGGCATTCTGAACTGTTTGAACCAATGTTGAACTTGCCACACCATAATCATCTGAATCAACGATTGTGATTAGAACAGTACCACCAACAGTCAACTTCTTGGCAAGTGCAGCTGCATACACTGCATCAATCCATGCCTTGACTTCACCTGTGACAGAAAGCCCATTGTACCAAGTTGTGACTGCATCAGTTGGGATCATGGAAGCCGGGTTGATGTCACCATTCCAAACCCTTGTGACCTTCACATCACCAACACCATCTATTGCCCTGACAAGTGCAAGGTATGCAGCTTTGTTTCCGGCAAATGCCTTTTCATTGAAACTGTCAAGGTATCTTTGCCTTAAATGGTCAGTGGTTTCTTCATCCTCACCCGGAATCAGAACTTCTGTCAGTTCAGCGGTTTCAAGTCCGTCAATGTAGTTCATTGGGATTATGTCACCAAGATACTGATTGCCGATTGTTCCGACTTCTTCACATTGAACTGTATATGATCCGGCTTCACCGTCTATTGGTGCAATGACTGTGTAGTTCATTTCACCAATGTTGAACCTTTGCCCGGTCACATCAATGTTGGTTGGTGTAAATTCACCTTTCAGGATTGCATTGGTTGCACTTTCAGGAATGATGCCCCTGTCACCGCAAAGATAGATCAGGAATTCCCTTTCAGCTGTGTCACCGTATGAATTGGCAATCAGGGTTTTCAGTTCAACATACAAAAGAAGGATTTCATTTGCAGTTGATGCCTGTGTATCCCAAATCAGGGAACTTTCCCTTTTGTCATATTCATCCGGGATTCTTGCAAGCATTCTGTTCAGAATTGCTTCATAGGTCTGATCATTGTATAAATCACTCATTTGTTATGTTCACCTCTCTTTCTGCTTGAAAATCTCCAAAGATTGTGACAACAGTGAAAGAAACATGAACATTTCTTTTGTTGGATGTATCAAATTCAAAATCTGTCACATCTTCAATCCTGTCATCCATCATCAGGGCTTCAGTTATTCTTCTTTCAAGTTCCGGGCAAACATAGGTGACAGGCATTCCATACAAATCCATTGTTTCAATGCCATAGTCATTGGAATAGATTGTGAATGCATATCTTTCAGTTTGAAGAATCCTGAACACCGTCTGTTTCATGGCTTCAATCTTGTCACAAAAGCCCCTGACTGAATCACCGCCTTCAGACAAATCCATTTTGTAATTTTTTGAAGGTTCAATCTCAACTTCAATATCTTCATCAAGATAACCTGTTACTGAAGGAATCATAAACATCACCCCAATCTGTCAACTACTATGAATTTTTGCCCTTCCTGTTGTCTGATCAGAACAACTTCATCACCAACCTTCAGGGCATTGTGTACTTTGATATTGACCTTTCCTATTGCGTGAACATGATCAGGGCTGACAGGTGCAGTTCCTGAATCAATATCCCCGGTATAGTAAAAGTTTTTGACATTTCCACCTGTGATTGATGTGGTGTAGTCTGTCACATTTCTTGTCAAAACAAGCTGCTTTTCACCAAGCACCATCTTCTGTTCAACATTGATCTTCAATGGGCTTGCACTTGTTACCTTTCCAAAGAATACATTGACAGGCTTTGATGCTTCCATAGCATCCATTGCAGCCTTTTTGATTGCCTTTGTAAAATCATTTGCATCACCCAACGAATTCACCACCCCTCAATGTCAAATCCATCCAATGTTCACCTTCCTTGTATTTGTGAACTGCTTTTTCCACAAGCATGAAATTTTTCAGTTTCACATCACCAAGGTCAAGGTTTACAACCACCATTGAACCGCCACGAACACGATTGTCACCAATGGCATCCTTGACTGTCAGTTTTCTTGTCTTGGCATTGTAAAGTTGAAGAAGGGCATCAGCCTTTGCCTGTCCGTTTTCCCCTTTCTGTAATGTGCCAAAATACTGAAGGATTCCCCAATCATTGATATGGGATGAATCCTTTGCAATGTAAACTTCCCTTTTGCCTGTTTCATCATTGTCATAGGTCAGTTTGATTTGGTTGTATGTGTTATCATCAATAGAAGATTCATAGTCATAATTCTGACCTGTTTCTTCATCAATCATCAGCCATTCATTTGTTTCCTTGTTACCAACACGCATATCTTCAAGCGGTTTCAAGGTCAGTTCACCAAAGTTGTCATATAAAACATACATTTCCCCGGTGTTCTGAAGTGTCAGGTCAAGTGCATTTTGGATCATTTCAAACAGGGAAGTGTTTTCTTCAACCCTTGATGCAATCTTGAATGTGGTATCTTCCAACTTGCCTGTGTTCAGTTGGTAATCATCAGCAATCATCTTGATGATTTCTGAAGCGGTCTTATTTTCAAAAACCTTTGTGTCTTTGTTCTTCAGATAACGCAACTGATCATATGCGGTGACAGTGATGATCTTGTCACGGTTTCTTTGTTTCTTAAACACAAAGCCAAAGAAAACCTTCTTGCCATCAACTGTCATCCTGACCGGGCAACCTTCTGAAAACTTCAACTTGCTATCCTTGACAACCTTGAATGTCAACTTTCCGGGTGTTCCGGCTCTTTCAGTAGTCCATTCAATACCTTCCTGAACAGGTGGTTCATAAACAATGCCATCACTATCTGCAATTAAAAGTTGAACATTCATTGAACCACCACCTTTCAATCAAATGTGCCTTCATCTACCCAACCATAAACATTTGATGAACTGTCAGTGTGTATCAGATGCCAAGGATGTGTTTTGCCTGAACCGTTTGCAATGGTGATCCTTGCCTGTCCGGCTCTTGCGTTATATCCTTTTGAACCTGAATATGATGAAACATAATGTGTTCCACCATGAAAGTTCACTATATCACCGACTTTGTACCCTTTAGGTTTTGAATCCTGTGATCTTGTTGGTTTAGGTGTTGATGCAGTAGGCTTTGGCTTCTTTGCATCAATCTTGATTTTGACCGTCTTTGTTCCGTAATCTCTCCATTGCTTCAGGTTTACTTTGACTTTCACATCAAAGCCTTCCCCGGCATCTTCAGTGATCTTGTAATCTTCCAAAGTCACCTTGATGTTGGTTGAAAAGAACTGATCACCGCCCGGTGACATTCTTGAAACAATGAATTGAAATTTTTTCTTTTTGGTTTTGAGTGCTTCCAACTTTTCAAGGTAATATTTAGCACCCTTGAACCCTGATGCATACTTCCCATATGGTTGTTTTACCTGTGGGATGTAAAATTCAAATTCAACATCAGTCAGCCCGGCAACCTTCAAAATGTTGATTTCACCATCATTTATCAGGTTGACGGTTTTGTTCTGACCGTTTATTTTCATTTGAATCTTTTCAGGGGTGACAGGTAAAAGCACTTTTCCCAAATAGACATCATATCCACTTTTTGCCATTACTCATGCACCCCCTCTGTTGCAGATTCTATTGCTTCATTCACACCATCTGTCAGGCTTGAAATCACACCATCCAAATCCATTCCTTCATGGATGTTGTTGGTCATTCCTGATTGGTCAATGTGAATTTCAGCGGTTGTGAAGCGGTTCACTGCTTCCTGTTCAGCAATGTCACGCAAATACTTCAAATCTTCTTCAGTAATATCCAAAGAATCCTTGATTGCCCCTGTGTTCCCGGCAATATCTCCAACACCGTCACCAAGACCTGAATTATTGATGCCATTTGCAATGGCATTGTCAAAGCCTGATGTGTAATCCCCGGCATTTGGAATATCAACCGCCAAACCATCCTTGAAGCCATCAATGGCTGATGAAATGTTGTCAACAACACCATCACCCCATGCTGCACCTGAATTGAAGGCATCTGTTGCCCATCCGTCTTGGAATGTGTCAAATGTTGACATTCCTTCACTGAAAGCTGCACCAACATCAGTGTATTCACCCTTGTTTGCAGCTGCTTCAGCACTCTTTGCAGCATAGTCATTTGCAGCGGATGTGATGCCTGAATAATCAAATTCCACAAAAGGAAGGTTGTTCAGGGCTTCACATATTCCGGCAATAACAGAAAGTGCAGTTGATAACAGGTTATAAAACCATGACTGAACACCTGAAATGGCATTGCTGAATGCAGTCATCATGTTTGAACACAATGCACTGATTGCTGATGCAATACCAAGGGCAATGTTTGCTACCGTCAAGCCCAAGTTCTTGAAGAACTGAATCACCACATTGATTCCACCTGTGATCACTCCAAAACCTGAATTGGCAATGCCTGTCAGTTTTGCGATTGCCTGACATACTGCAAAGATAATTGCAATCAGGGCAATGATCAGAAGAATGATCCATGTGATAGGGCAAGCCATCAAGGCTGCATTCAATCCGTACTGTTGAACAGTCCAAAGGAATGTTGCCCCGGCTGCCATTGCTTCAGATGCAGCGGTCACACCGTTTACAATAGCCATGATTCCATTGATTGCATTCACAATGGTTGCAATGGCAAGATATGCACCCAATGCACCGACAACCGCCATGATGATTGGTTCAAGAACTGACCAATTTTCACCAATGAATGAACCAACCTGACCAATCAGGTCAAAGATGTTCAAAACGATCCCGGCAAGAACCGCCATGTCATTGATTGCATTGTTCACAAATGTTTGGAATCCTTCACTGTTTGCAAGTTCATTGATCCTTTGCAAGACAGGCTGAAACGCAATCAAGGCGGTGTTTTGGAACTGTTGCCATATCTGCCCCCAAGTCATGGGCATTGCTTCAAACTTGGCATTGATGTCATCCGCTGAAGCAAAGATTGCTGATTTTACAATGTCAGCGGTCAGTTCACCTTCCTGTGCCATTGCTCTGATCTGACCAATAGGCACATCAAGATAATCTGCAATGCTTTGAATCAGGTTTGGTGCTTGTTCAAAAATTGAATTCAATTCATCACCACGCAAAACACCTGAACCCAATGCTTGTGACAACTGAAGCATTGCATTTGATGCTTCCTGACCCCCGGCTCCGGCAATGGTCATCTGTTTCTGAATCAGGTCTGCAAAGGCAACAACTTCTTCAGAAGAACTGAAGGCATCCTTTGCATTGTTTCCGAACCTTGCGACAACATCAGCCATGTCAGCAAATGAACCCCTTGCATCCTGTGCAGCTGCATAAACCATGTTGGTCAGTTCTTCAGTGGTCTGAAGTCCATCATTCATCTGATCAAGTCTTGCAGTCACCTGAACAAGTTCATCAGAAATACCAATGACATTTTTGACGGTCTGAAAAGATACATAAGCACCAACCGCCTGTTTTATCATCTTTGTCAGTTCGTTTGCCTGATTTGCACCCTGTGAAACAGTGTGATTGAATTCTTCCTGTTCCTGTGTCATTTCATCAATGCCGGATGTTGCCCTTGTCAGGGCTTCATGGATGCCATCAAAACCTGATGTGTCAACATTAGTGTTCAAGGTTTGTGCAAAATCTTCAAACTGTGTGGTTGCCATGTTGACTGCACCAACAATGTCATATAATACGCTTGAAAATTGGTCATTCAGCCTGATGCCTGTCTGAATACTTGCCACATTGCACACCCCCTTTCCTGATTAGTGTCTTTTCCTTGACTTCTTTTCTGCTTCTTTCTTGGCTTTCTTGTCTGCTTCCAACTTCAGTTTTATGGATGCAATCACAAAAGCCTTTTCATTTTCTTCTAACTCTAAAAATTGAGAAGGCAACATATGAAGTTTCAAAAGTGCATAATATGCATAATTGGCTTCACCGTCACCTTCTTCAATTAGTTTTTTGCTTCATCCACCTTTTCATCAAGGCTCTTTGTAAAGCCCTGAAACTTCTGCATCCAAAGTGTGAATTCCTGATATTCACCGGCTTCATCAACCATTGCATACACCAAATCTTCAGGTGTCTTTACACCATAGGAATCCTGAAGGTCTTTGTCATAAAGATCAGGAACAACAGTTGAAGCCACGATCATTGAAGCAATGTATTTTGCAGTGTTCACTTTAGGTCTGAACTGATTTGGCTTGCCTGTCACCTGAACTTCAGTGGTGCAAGCATCACGCAACTGTTCATTCTCTTTAGATGTTATATGTCTGAATTCCCATTCAAGGGGATTGCCCTTGTCATCCACAAGGGATGTTGTGGGTGCGTATTTTTCATTTTCTTTCTTAACTTTGTTCTGCTTCATAAAAGCACTGAATTTTGACATAATCTGTACCATTCCTTTCTGTTGTACTCTTAAATAAAAAAGCCCCTCATATGACCATATATGACGGTCACACAAGGGGCTTTTAACCTGAATCTGAAGATTAGTTGGTTAAGAACCCGGAAAGATTGGCGAAGGATTCAGGCATTGAGAAATCCTCAAATGTGCCTTCAATTTCTTCATCCAAATATTCACCGTCTGCATCAAACTTGGCAAGGATGCCACCGTCTGTGTTGCAATCGTAGAATATAATTGTCTGCCTTCCGGCATCAGAAGTAGGATCATCATTGGTGATCTGCATTTCAAAATACACATCAGCCCCGGTGTTCTTGTAGTCAAGTAATGCCTGACGAAGAACAGACTGATTATAGTGTGCAGTACCGCTGAAAGTTCCTTCCATTCCAACCGACTTATGACCAACCATGACTGCACCAAGTCTTGGAACACTGACCTTGCTTTTCTCAACCTTGGCTTCCATGTCAATCATCTGCATGAAATTGTATCTGCGTGTGCCAATGGTGATATAGCATTCAGCAAGTTTGGCTGCAATCGTATCTCTTGCTTTGATAACCACATTAGACATATTTTTTCACCCCTTCCTTACTGAACCGTTACGGTCATGTATAACTTGCCCATTGCGTTGACAACAGTGATTGAAGAAGTAACCACAACCGCCTTCTTGGTGTCACCCTGTGCAACCTCAATGTCAGAATCAGCAAAATCTTCAATGGCTGAAATATCTTCAAGCTGCTGACAAAGTTTCACAATGTCTGACCAAAGGGATGTTCTGCCTGATGCATTGTTCGGAACAACACCAAGATACTTGGTATTGAAAAGAACCGCCACATCATTTCCGATCTGATCAATGACCCTGATTGTCTGATTGTCCTTGAAGATGTCACCGCAAGTGTCAGTTGTTGTGACAAGGGTGTTTATATCTTCAAGAACACGAACATCACCATTGACAAGGTGGAACATGAACTTTCCGGCTTTGATGCCATTCTCCAACTGTGTCTGTGTGTAGTTGGTATCAACAGTGTATTCACCATCATACTTCTTGTTCTGAAGTGATCTGTTGACCTCACATCCGGCATTCTGACCTGTTACCCAATACACAAGGCTTGCAACTGATTCATCTGCATCTGTGATGACATTCTCAACACTGACAGTGCCAAGGTAATCTGCCGTTGTGTACTTGTGAAGTACCAACTGAAACTTGATACCCATTTCATCACGCAAACGCTTCACAAAGGATGCATAAAGTGCCTTTGTAGTTGTGTCAGTAGTCACAACACCCATTGTGTTATAACTGAAGGATTCAATGGCATCCAAATATGCCTGATGATCCGTTCCTGTGACTGTGCTATTTGTTCCGCTTGTCAAAGATGTTCCGGCGGTCACTGCAAGTGTTGCAGTCTTGATGAAGTCAACATAATCATTGTCAACCAGTGCAGAAGCACCGCTGACAGATAACTGTTCATCAACCTTGACCGTTCCAAGATAGGTCATGACATCAAACTTTGTATCATCATCCGCATTTTCCTGAATGACAATCTTCAGATCATTTCCCCTTGTTCCCGGATACTTTGCCGTTGCATATGTGCAAGAAGCCTTTACACCACCGCCATTCAAACGGTATGCATATAACTTCTTTGCACCCCTGAAAAGTTCACGCAATCCCTTCAACTTTGCGTTGTCATAGGAATAGCCGAAAATCTTCAAGGAATTCTTCTGAAAGTCACCGTTTGTGACTTCAAACACTTCCCCGGCTTTGCCCCAATCAAGTTCAAGGGGCATTGTTGCAATACCTCTGTCAGAAAGTGCAGCCGTTGCAGCTGCCTTACTGATGAAGTTGATGTATGCACCGGGAAGCACTTTGTTCTGAACCTGAAAAGTTCCACCACCTAAAGCCATATTACTTCACCTGTCCTTTCAAATACTCACCGATCATGGTGTCAACCTGTTCCTTGGTGTATTTCTTGGAATCATCCAAAAGGGCATTCACCAAATCCCTTCTTTCCTGATAGGTTTGCGATTTCAACAACTGTTCTTTGGTGAACTGTGCAACCTGAACAGGCTGAACATCAACCGCTTTTCCTTTTGCCATGTTTTCACCCTACCTTTCATCACTCTTTCACATCAACCTGTTGTGAAAGTGTTTTCATTTCTGTTTCAGTGATCTGCTTCTTCAGGAAGCCGTTATAATCTACAAAGAAATGAAGAACATCATCCTTTATTTCATAATGCATTGAACCGCCCCTGATTGGCTTCACTTCATCTTGTTCTGCATCAGCGTCATACAATGTGATGTATTCCAAACAACCTGAAAGCCGTTCCCCTACATCATTACATTCACGCTGAATTGCAGATGAACCGGGAAAATACTGAACATCAAAATGATTTTGCCGATAATACCGCTGATTCAAGAAAAGTTCATGATCACCATTCAACAGATGAATGAAAAAACATGGTTCTTCAAGTTCTTGGTTTATCCGTTCATCATAGATGTTGTAGTCATCACCAAATTCTTCTGCTATTGCAACGCTGATTGCATCAATGATTTGATTTATCATCTTACTTCACCAACCCTTGCATATATTCCAACACCTTTTTTTCAAGTACCTTGGGGGCTATTGTTTGCAGTTCGTTTTCAGAAATCGTCATCATGAACTGACCCTTCACCCATCCCCGGTGATTTGCCGTTCTGTGACCAAATTCAACATAAGATGCATATTCAACCGGGTTCACAATCTCAATCACATATTCATGACCGATATGTTGAACCTGAAGTGATTCTGCATAACCCTTTGCTGAACCTCTTTGTGATCCTGTCCAACCTCTGCGAAGTGTACCGCCCTTTTTCCCTGAACTACTTGGATATTGACCAACAGGGGTTCTTTTGATGACCTTTGCAAGCAACCTTGCAGCAAGTTCCTTTGCACACGCTTCACAAAATGCATCAGGGTCTTGGAACTGATTGATTTTATCTTGCAGTTCCTTCATGCCCTTGATGTCAAACTTTCCCATCTTCCCCATGATCAAGACCACTTTTCAAACAGGTCAAGAATGATTTCTTGGTGGGTGTCATATACTGCCGGCACACCTGAATGTGTGTAATCCGTTGTTGTTCCGCACTGTGTCACCGTAATCTTTGACCCGGCTTTGATTGATACTTCAGGGGCAATGAATAACTTTGTGGTTTGCGTAACATTGGATGCTGATTCTGATTCCTGATTCTTTGCAATGGTTTCAAATGACAAATGACAAGGTTGTTCAGAAAGAACAACCACATCCTTGAATTCCGTTACTTTTGACCGTTCGTTTTTTACCTTCTGATGCTCTGTTACTGTGCAAACACCATCATAATGGGCTTTTTCAAAAATAGCCCTTGCCCTTTGCCGGGCTTTTTCAATAGCATCTACCATCTTAACCGCCTGAATGAATTGAATTCATCCTTTCCATAGTTTAGAAGGTAATTGACAAAGGCGGTCAACCTCTGTTCATCAGTCTGCGATCCGTCACCAACTGCAAATTCAGTTGTTGTGTCACCTGTCTGAATCCGCTTCACCGCTGCATCAAGGTCAAAGCCTGATAATGCATCAGGGGCAAAAGTCATCAAGCCCTTCAGGAATTCACCACAAGCCATGTCAATGGCTATGTGAACAAGCCCTTCAGGTACATCTTGCCAATTTATTTCATTCTTGATTGTGCTTCTTACCTTTTCCACACAAAAAGCCAAGGAAGCGGAATCCGCTTCCCTGACCTCATAACCAAGTGATTCTAAACGGCTTGCAACGCTTGCCACATCAAAAGTCATATTGCATCACCTGACCTTTCCAAAGCATTAGCCCCTTGAAATGATTCTTGCAATGGCTATTGCCTTATGATTGATATAGGTTCTGTCAGATGCCTGTGCTTCACCTGTGTGAACAAGAACCCAATTCAGACCGTTCTGAAGTTCTGCTTCAGTAGGTGAAAGGGTTGCCTGAACTGCCTTCTCATAGGAAATGCCGAAAGGTGCGAACACTTTACGCTGACGAACATATAACTTATCTTCACCACCGTTTGTTGCAGCATCCCTTGCCATCTCATAAGGCACTTTTGCACCAACATCTTCATAACTGATTGCACCTTCACCAAGGATGTAGGAAGTGTAATCAGTAACGATCACTGCCGGGGTAACCTCATTGACTGCAATGACCATTGTTGCTGCACCTTCCTGAACCTCTGCGGTGAATACTGCATCAGGTGCAGTGTTCTTCTGTGTAGCCCCAACATGCTTTGCAGTTGTGTTATCCCAAGTAAACTTGGCAATCTCACCTGTGGTGATTGCAGCTAACTTGGTATAGATTGCAGTTGCTTCATTGGTGACATTGTTTGTGGAAGGAAGTTCGATCTCATCATCATCAGGTGTATCACCGTTTGCAACCCAAGTGAAGGTTGTTCCACAAATTTCAATCTTGTCACCAACAGTTGCAGCGGTCTTAACCTCAATGTCATAGACCCCGGCTGTGCCAACAGCTGCTTCAGTAGGCATTTCATCATCAATGACAACAAGTTTGCCATTCCAAGTGCCAAGATCAAGATCACGCTGAACACCGTCTTTGTCTGTGTACTTTAAGTGCTGAAGAAGGTTCAGGTTCTCAAGACCTGTTGCAACATCACTGTGCATGAACACAAGGGCAAACTTCTTCTTGTTTGCACCACAAGCCTTGTTCATTGCAGTGTTCAGTGTAGTTGCACCAACCTTGGATGCATCACCAACACCACTTGTGATGTCAAGTGTGTGCTTCTGTACGAACTCAACAGACTTGCTATCACCACTCATGCTGAAGATACCCTTCAGTGTGGAAAGAATAGTGTCCTGATCAAGACCATCCTTGTAATCAGCGATCTGTTCAGCGATATTCTGCATGAAATCAACACCGCCTGTGATGTCATAGGAAAAGTCTTTCTCAACAAATCCCTTTGCCCTACCAACTACAACAACACCCTGTTCAAAGGTCTTGGTTGAAGTTGCAGTGATGTTTGTCTGACCGTCATAGTTGACTGCATCACCTTCAAGAAGCCCACGCATTGCAAGTCTTGCATAGCCTGTGCCGTTCTGTGTTGCGAACACATCACGGATGTCAGGGTTTGCAGCTAATGCCCTTGACTTCTTGATCTCATTCATTTTGAGATTGGGAACACGCTGAACCATATACTTGAAGGCTTCAGCGTTGAAACTCTTTGCATCAAATTTTGTATTCGGCATAATATTCACCTTATCCTTTCATGTTAAAAAAAAACTGTGATCCGGCAAAACTACTGTAATTTTGCATCAGGATTCTGTTCAAGGTATGCACAAAGTTCATCATAGTTCATCTTGGAAGGGTCAATCTGACCATTCGGTTTGCCATTGGCAAGACCCGGCTGAAATCCTGTGAACTGTGTCTGACCACCATTCTGATCAGGTGCTTTGAACAGGAACTTTGTATCATCTGCATTCTTCAATGCATCAATCTGTTCCTTCAAGCCCTTGACTGTGCCATCATCAGCAATCTTTGCATCATCTAAATCAAGATATGCTCTGACTGCCTTCACCCCTAAAGCCCCGGCATCAGCAAGTGCCTTTTCAACCGCTGCATCAACCTTCAACTGATGAAGTTCAGCCTTGTGTTCAGCATCCTTCTTCTTGTTTTCAGCCTGAAGGGTTTCAATCTGCTTCTGCAAATCCTCATTATCCCCGGCTGACTTCTTCAGACCTTCAATCTGCTTGTCACGATCCGCAACCTGTGTTTTCAGTGCTTCAACTTCGGTCTGAATGGATTCTGCTTCAGCCTTTGCAACCGCCTTGGCATTCTCAATGTCAGCACCATTGATCTTGATGACTGCATCTGCCTGTTCCTTTGTCAATCCTAATGTTTCAAGTTCTGCTCTTTTCATTGTTCTATTCCTCACTTTCAAATACATTTTTTACGGGGTCATTCCCACATGAATGTTTGGCTTTGTCGGTTTTACGACTTGGCACACCGTCAATATTTATTACAACCGCACTAATCTGAATCAGGTGCAGCCAACATGATTGAAATGTTCTTGTTTCCAATCAATGTGACCTTTGAAACAGTCTGTGCGGTTATTGTGCTTGATATGCTTTCATAACCTTCAGCATTGAACTTGATTAAAAGTTCTTTACTACTGTTCAGGATGCTGACCTGTGTATCTTCATTGTCAGCAAGCACTTCAAGCAAAGCTGCAACTGTCATATTGTACCCCCTTTCTGTTAAGACTGCTTAACTGTTGGTGCAATTAAAAAGCACCCTTTTCAGGATGCTTTGAAAACTAATTATTCATGATGTTCACCTCTTGGCTCAAATATCACAACACGGCTTTCTTGTTAATCTCATTGAAGATGCCTGTCATTCATCTTCATCTTCATCTTCCTGTTCCTTCATGTATCTTTCAAATTCTTCTTTCATGTCATCCGGGGCATCATCTGTCAGATGCCAATTATCAGGTTCAGGCACAAAATAGGGGCTATCCCAAAAACTTGGCATTGGTTGTGACATATCAATCACCGCCTTTCTTCAATGCTTCTGCAAGCATTTCTTCAAGTTGCTTTCCAAGTTCCTGTGCAACAGGTCTTGGATCATCTGAAAGCATATATTCCGAAAATGCTTCAGCAAACCATTCTTGTGCATTCTTTGTTGCATATCCGCTGACTTCTTTTCCAATGTCAGATACCTTCAAACCACAAGCCTTCAAAACCTTTGGTCTTAAAAATGCAGATACCCTTTTTGCCTTCCAACCGTTCATCCCGGCTGCATAGCAAGTATTGGAAAGGAAATCATCAATGGCATGACCTAATTCATGCATAACTACTGAATCAGCCATAAACAGGTTCTTTGGATGAAAACCATGTTCAACATCCTTTTTAATGGTTCTTAACAGTTTATCAATATCACCAAAATACTGTGTATTGACTGTTATTCCACCATGACCAAGCCCATACATACATTGTGCATATGTCATTCCATCCAACTTGCCTGAAGAAGCTGCATTCAATTTGCCCTTCAGTCCGGGGAACTTCTGCATCAACTTTTCATATGGTCTATATATTGCCTTTGCTGATTCAACATCAACACCACTGAAAGAAACACCGTCAACCGACTTGATCACCTTGCCATCAGGCATCTTCATTTCATAGAACCAATCACCATGTGATTTGAACAAATCCTGAACTTCTTCAGTGGTCTTGCAGTCATCAAGTGTTTTCTTGATTGTTTTTCCTGTTTCTTTTGTACCCTTTATTATATCACCATCAGAATTCTTCTTCAATCCTGACTTGTCACCGCCACCAAGGAATGACTTTTGCCATTGCTTGTATGTCATATCAGCCGGAACATGATATGTTGGTTCACCATCAGCCATTCTTGCAGCCCTTTCACCGGGAACACCAAAGTCATCTGCAAAGTATGGAACTGTTGTTGATCTGCAATACACATGAAATGGTGGTGCAGTTGTTCCAACTTCCCATTGTGACATTTTGAAGTGCTTGCCATCCATATCCTGACAAATATCAGAAGTGTGACTGTCAAGGGTTGCCACAATTTCATATTCTTCAACATCAAGTTCTTTGAAACAATCCCTTTGTGCTTCAGAACTGAAAAAGGCTTCTTCAGTCATAACCAACCGCCCGGCATTATGCTTTGAAGTGTTCATCTTCTTGGCAATTTCATCAATGGCTTTCTGTGGGTCTTGACCAAGAACAATGTTCCTTGTCAGTGTTTGGTTCAGTTCGTTCACCAACTTGGTTCTGTTTCCCCAAACACGCTGACTGAAGTTCTTGCCATCAGCTGCCCAAGGCTTGTTGATCACCTTGGCAATCTGTTTGTCATCAAGGCTTGCAAAATCCCAACCAACACCAAAACCCTTCTGAATTTCAAAAGCGGTTCTGTAAAAACCTGACTTGTAAACATCTGACATTGCAGAATCAATGGTGTCAAGTTGGTTTCCAAACATCACTTCAAGTGACTGTTGTGTTTGCAGTTGCAGTGCTTCCAATCGGCTGATGTGAAATCTTGCTGAAGCGTTTTCAAGTTCCTTGATCCACTGATCATTCAGGGCATTTTCCTGACCATATTTGATATATTCATGAACATCCCATTTCAGTTCATCAAGTTCCTTGGCGGTCAACATCCGTCTTGCTTCTTCAAGGCTGACATTGTTGTTCTTTGCAAATCGACCATACCAAGCATTGATCTGACCTTCAATCTGTCTTTGGGCTTTTCTGTATTGATTTTCAATATCAGCATAAGCGGAAACACCAATGTCATGTTGTGATTGTTCAACCTGTTCAAAACGCTTTTTCCAATATTCAGCCGATTTCATAATCAATCACCGCCTTTGTCATCATCCGGGTCAGGTTCATCACCTTTATCATCCGGGTTCTGACCTCTTTGACCAAAAAGGTCAAAGTTGGAAAGGGCTTCTTCCTGTTCCTTTTTCTTCTGTTCTTCAATCCTTTCCATTTCCTTCTTTGGATCATCAACCCAAGGATGCTGACCAATAACAGTTTCAAGTGAAAGGATTCCCATTGACTTGGAACAGTTGTCAATGATTTCACCTTCATTGATCAGGATGTCACGGTTGAAGATGATGTTGACATTCTCTTTTTCAAAGTTTCCATGCCCGGTGTTTGCAAGGTGGGCATCCACAAACCAAAGGATTTCATCAAAGGCTGCCTGATATTCTGTTTCAGTGTCATTGGCATCAATGTCAATATCAGAATACATTGATTGAATGTTCATCTGATTTGGATTGCCGGAAAGCCTATCATCCTTGGCATCATAACCCATTCCGTTTTCAATGATTGCCTTCTTGAATATCTCAATGATTGCCTTGTAGTTTTCGGCATTCACCTGAATTTCAAGTGTTTCAACACCGCCCTTTTGGCTTTCATCATATCTGACCTTTACTGCACCATAGGTTGCAAGGTTCTTTCTGAATTCACCAAGGTTTGTACCATCATAGTTCTTCAGAACAAGGATTGTATTTCTTGCATCTTCTTGCATATTGTTTTCAAAGTCAGAAAGCATGACATTGATTCCATCCTGAAGTGATTTCACCTTCTTCAGAAGCGGTGTTTCCTGATCATTAACCTTCAGGGGAATCAGTGGGATTCTTGACCAGTTCAGCGGTTGACCGTTTGCAGTGACATATGCACATTCAATGTCAGAAGCATTAGCATCAGGTGTCAGCCTTCCATTATCCCAAATGTAACAATGAATGCCGTTCTGATCAAACACTTCAACCTTTTCAATCTGTTTGTGTTGCTTGTTTTCATAGCCGTTCACCACATACATACGAACTGCACCCTGAAGGTGTTCATGTTCTGCATCTGCCCAAAATGGCAAAATCTCATATGCCGGGAAAAGCCTGAAATCAAGTTCACCATCCTGATTGTAAAAAGGATAAAGCCAAGCAATACCGCCATTGTACGCATACTTGCCTGACTTCTTGATTGTACGCATGAACTTCTTATCAAAAATATCCTGAAGAAGTTCAGTGTATGTATCATTGTCAGTTTCGATTGCAAAAGGCTGACCAAACAGGTAATTGGTTTTCTGATTGACCAACTTTGCATACTGATTGTCAATGATGTGGTTGTTCGGCAAGTTTTCCACTTCCTGAATCTTTCCATCATCACCGATCATTGTTCTTTTACGCTTCAGGATGTCATGTTCATTGTCATAATACATGAATCCCTTGATCTGCAATGCTCTTTCAGGTGAACCCTTCCATCTACTGATAGACTTTTCAAGAAATTCAAGGTCTGACATATTTGCACCAAACCCAAACAATATGAAATTGGATAACCTGTCAAGCAAGTTCAAAGTGTTCAATATGTTCACCACCTTTTCATTGCATAATATAAACTAAACCGCCTTGTTCCTTGTGGTTCAGGCGGTTTGTGTTTCTAATTTGTTACTATTCAAAACTGAATGCATCACCCTTGCTGAAATCTTCAAGGGCATAACGCATTGCATCCATCAAGTGGTTGAAATCGTCAATAGGTCTGTTGATCTTCTTTCCTGTTTTTGAATCAACATCCCATGTATAGTTTCCAATCTCTGTCAGGAAGTTCACGCACCGGGGATGAATAATGATGTGGAAATCCTGAATGTAATCAATGCCATTCATGATTGAATCTTTCCCTTTTCGTGCTTTCCTGATGTGATCAAGTCCAAGTGTACGCAATCGGTCAATGCTCTTTGGTTCAGCTGCATCAGCGGTGATCTTTTCTTTCATGTACCCCATCCGCTGAACCTTTTCTGCAATGGCTTCATTACTCATGCCCTTTTGATACATTTCATCAAACACCCAAATGGTTTTGGATGCTTCATCAATGAACCCACACCAAAGGGCTGAAGGGTCATTTGTATAACCAAAGTCAAGACCAAATGCAGAATGAACACCCTGAACCTTCCTGACTTCATCAAGGCTGAATGTCTTTTCTTCCCAATTCTCAAAAACAAGACCGTCAACAATGCCCCAATCACCAAGCCCGGCTACTTTATATCGTCTTGGGTTCTTGCGTTTCATTGTTTCAAAAACCTTGCGGTCAGCTGCATCCAACCATTCATTCATCAAATAGTTGGTTGTCAATGCAAGTGTTTCATCATCAGGATGATCAAAGAACCTTGCCTTCAGCCAATGATGTTCATTCCAAGGATTGAAGGTCAATGTGATCTGTTTGAACAGACCTGAATCATCCGGGATTGCACCACGGATTGATTCATCAAGCATATTGAAATCATCTTCATTGCTGATTTCATAGGCTTCTTCAATCCACATCCAACACAAATAACCATGTTCAACAGTGATTGAAGTGACCTTCAAAGGATCATCAAGACCCCTGAACAAAATCTTTTGCCCTGTGGGCTTGTATGTCATTTCAAGTGGGCTTTCCTTCACATCCCAAAATTCATCAACACCCAACCTGTGGATTGCCCACTTCAGATCAGTGAAACAGGAATCCTTCAAGGTTCGGAATACCTTTCTGACAATCAGTGCATTTGCTTCAGGGTACTTCATCATGTTGACAATGAACCATAAAGCGGTTGTTTTTGATTTCTTGGATGCTCTTGATCCTTTTACAACTCTGTATCTACCTTTGAACTTCCAAAAAGTGGCATATCCTTTGCCAACCACTTCAGGAAGCAGAATGTTCTTTGTTTTCATTCAAAATCATCACCTTCCTGAAGTCTTTTGCAATGCCGTTCTTTGCATCTGTGGGTATGCATCAGTCCTTTTGTCAGAACACCCCTATAATGTGAACACCATGCCAATGGATAATATGTCAGGTTTCCATCAATGGTTTCATAAAGATATTTTGTTCTGTGTTCCCCGGTATGTTTCCACTTGTGTCTTTTCTTCTTTCCTTTGGTCTTTGGCTTATGTTTAATCTTCAAGAAGATCATCCCCGGAAATAACAACAGGGATTGCACCGTCAATGTTCATCTTATCGGTAAACATTCCATAACGCTTGCCAAGAAGTTCAGCAGCTTTCAGGCGGTCTTTTTCATCCGGGGCTTTTTCAATCCGTCTTGCTTCTGATACTCCATCACCCTGACCTTCAACAACAACATATTCTGAACTTGATTCACCACGAAGAACAGAAGTCAGGTACTTCATCACTTCAGTTGCATCAGCAATGTTTTCTGACTTGATCTGTTCAAGCCGTTCATCAATATAGTGCTGAACTTCAACATTCTTCAACAGTCTTTGACCCTGTGAATATGCCGTTTGTTCACTATATCCGGCACGAATTGCAGCTTGTGTGGCATTTGTGTCAATCAAGTATTCATCTGCAAATCTTCTTTGTTTTGGTGTCATGAAATACCCCCTTTCTGTGATTTTTCCTGATAAATCACTGATTTTTACATAAAAAATGCCCTGTTTTCCAAGAAAACAAGGCTTTTTCTTTAATCTTTTATGGGTAAAAAATAAAATTATTTTATTTTTTATCTATGAATCCAAGAATATATTACTACACTACATATAGGGGTGTCAAGGGGTATTTACACAATATACACCCTGAACACTAAAAATTCACAACCGCTTCAAAGGTGCATACTTTTCTTCAAAGGCTTTCAATGCTTCCTGATGTCTGATCTTGGTGTACTTGTATGACCGCCCCATCTTCTTTGATGTGGCAATGATACTGTTTCCCTGAACATAGACTGAATAAAGCACATCAATGTGTGCAGCCTGATCAAGACCGTTGATCTGTGCAATGATTGTTTCCTTTGCTTTCACATATTCTTCAATCAGGTCTTTGTGCTTCTGTTCAAGTGCTACATAGTTAACAACATCCCTTTCAAGTTTGGAATCCGTCAAGGAAGTCTGCACCCTGTCTTTGTCATACCTGATTGAACCGCCCCCGGTTGCCATCAGTTTCAAATCTTCAATATGTTCTGCACAATTCACAATCCTTGAATCAAATGCTTCTAACTGTTCAAGGTACTGTTTCGCATTCATAAAATCACACCGCCTTTCTGTTATTCCTGATCTGTAACAGAAAGTGTAACAGTAGTGTAACACTAAAATTTTTTAAGTGTTACACCCTTTAGCCCTTGAAAATACTGACTTTCTTGGCATAGTGTAACAGTGTAACACTAAAAACCCTATATTATTATATATTTATATTTTTTATTATACTTACTATATAAACATACTTATATTTTCTAAAGAAGTTAGAAAGTTAGTGTTACAACTGTTACACCCAATAAAATCAAGGGTTTCAAGTGTTACATTTACTGTTACACTACTGTTACAAATCGCATTTTTACTGTTACAAATCCAAAATTTCATCATTTTCCGCATTCAACCTGTGCATGACAAATTTTCTTGCATGATTGAAATAAAATTTTTCAATTTTTAAGTGTTACACCTGTTACAAGTGTTACACCCAAGAATCCGACTCATCAAAAATGATTAGTCAGCCATCTGTTCACCGTCATAAATCTTCAGGTTCTTTCCAAGTGCATAGCCGTATTCACGATTTGCACCAAGTGAATTCTTCCATCCGGGAATCATGAACACCGCTGAACACTTATCCATCAGAACAAAACACACTGACATCAATTCTTCATATGAAAGCACATCTGCAATCCCACCAAGCACACTGCAAGGATTGATGACTTCATAGCCTTCACCCTTCAGCCATTCTTCACACTTTTTGAAGTTTGCAGCTGCATCTTCAACACCTGTTATTGCACCGCTGATATAAACCCTCATGATCACAACACCCCTTCCATGTATTTATTCCTGATGACCGGGCAATCGTAGGGCATCAGGTCACAACTGTCATATTCTCTTTTTGAACATCCTGAACAATGCTTGTCAGACAGATATTCTGTCACTTCATCCCAATCAAATTCTTCACCGTATTCAGAACAGTATGCTGAAAGAAAGTTCTTGCAGACCATGCAAAGTTTCCTTGTGAAGAAATCACCTTCAAACTTGCCGGATTCAACTGAATACTGTTCACCGGGAACAATGGTCTTTCCGCAATATTCACATTGATGTTCTTTCCTTGCTATTGGCAAAGCCCCATTGTAGAATTCAAGCATTATCTTCACCAATCCTTTCATGTGTTCTTCTGATCTTTTCCTGAATGATCCTGTTCACTTCTTCATCAGCATCAAACAGATAGATCACCTGTGAAAGCACCAACTTCACATCTGCAAGTTCTTCAATCAGGTTCTTCTTGATGTCCGAATATAGCCAAGTGCCACCAATGTCTTGACCCTGACCCCTTGACCGCTTATCCTTGCAGATTGCCTGTGTCAGTTCAGCCATTTCTTCAATCAACTGTTGTTCCTGAACATCCCTTCCATAGTGATCCGCAATCCTTGCCTGATCACTGTTCTTTCTCATAAGGGAAGCAAAGTTGTCATACCATTCAGCCTTTTGCAAATCTTCCTGACCGTTCTTCTGTTCAAATCTGTATCTGTACTTGTAGGCATTCAGGATGCAGAATGTTTCAACCGCTTCAGTTCCGAACTTTTCAATCATTTCAACAATGCATTCTTTCCTTCCCGGTATGTTGTAATGCTTTGGATGATTCACATTTTCAATCATTGTTCTTTTCCTTTCCTTAATCTCTGACCGCAAGAAGCACAAAACTGATCATCAGAAAACACTTCACTGTTGCAGACCTGACAAAACCAAGCCTTTTCACCGTCAATCACATCTTCTTCAGGTTCAATCACCTGATCCCTTTGGTTCAGCCGTTTAAGATGTTCAATGCTTCCCTGTTCTTCATAATCAAAAAATTCCTTCATCCAATCCCTTGATATTTCCACCGAATAACCGCCTTCAGGCTTCTTGTGTGTAAACCTTGACAATGGTGGGATAGTACATTCACGCATAGTCAGCACCCCTTTCAGTTGTCAAACTTCTTTGCAATGTCACAATGCATCTTTATTTCTTCAGCCCATTCCCTGATCTTTTCATGTTCAGTGTCAATGTTTTCTGCATATCTTGTGATTGCAGCTGCAAGATCATAAACCCTTTGACCTGATGCCACATAATAGGGCTTGCATCCAAGTTCAGGTTTTTCAGTCTTTGCCATCTGATCACTTCCTTTCACACCCATATTTCATTGTTATTATCAAAAATCTGACAGAATAGGCATTCAGCCACATCCACCACAATACTGTTCCCGGCTAATTTATAAAGTTGTGTGTCACTGATCCCGGCTTCAATCAAAGCATCCACATCAGCATCATCAAAGCCCATCAACCGCAAACAATCCCTTGGTGTATATTTCCTGATCATAAGCCTACCCCCCCACAATCATTTGTTAAAACATAAGGCTGCCTGTTCCCACCGCCTGAACAGTTCAAGGTTGGTGAAAGTCCATCAGGATGATACACCCTTCCTTGATTTGGATTTGCCCTTGTTTTTGTGGGGTATATATTGCCCAAAAACATGATGTTGTTCATTGTGTTATTACCTCAACCAATACCAAATCCCAACTATGACGGTCTATTGAACCTCTCCCCCCCCCGTCTTATGGTCTTTG
>Ga0256404_1002258_pt1 | contig 43243 bp, 38 predicted proteins | sample RumenRJG_01DNA_FD_185990 | JGI IMG/M metagenome (GOLD analysis project Ga0256404, IMG submission 185990) | Bovine rumen microbial communities from Lethbridge, Alberta, Canada - RJG_01 | ecosystem: Host-associated > Mammals > Digestive system > Stomach > Rumen | place: Canada: Alberta | collected... | reverse complement strand
ATAAAGCGGTCGATGTGACGGTACGGGTATTTTTCGTGGATGTGGCAAACATCGATGCGAGCTTGACGCGCCTGCGGTCGCTTTTGGGAATATCGGTCAGACAGGAGGAAGCAGTATGAGGTATTGCGGATGGGTCGATCTCGTGGAGGGCGGCTATTTCGCGGTGGCCAGAGTGGATGACCAGTCGAAGGTGGAGATGTTCAACGTCGCGGAAAAACAGTGGGTGAAAAGCGACCGTTCAGCGTATGAAATGGCCTATTCGACAGAATGGGACAATATCGACGAGCAGACGGCACTCAAGGCCATCCGCGAAATGACGGGCGACGAAACGCTGACGCTGTGACGGACAGAACCAGCAAAGATGTACGAGGAGGTCGATGAATGAAGAAATGGGATTTGACTGGCCTGACTGTCATCGCCGGACGTCCTGCCATGGGTGCGGGGCGGATTGCAAAGGCATTGATCGAGCGTAACGGTTTGGGAGAAGTTTTGCTGTTCGACCTGTCGGATGGCGGCTCGCATATCGTCACGGCGGATGAAGTTGCAACATATCGCGCGCTGCAACGGGAGAAGGGCGTGCCGGTCATCTTGCTGTCGAATCTCGCGCGTCGGACAGAGGAAGAGGTCTCAGGCCCCATCGGGAAAGACGAAGATGTGCCGGCCTCCACGCGGCCGCGAAAATCAGATTTGCCGTTGGCGGTTTATGACGTAGCCGACCTTGTACTGCTCGTATATCGGAAGTCGTATTATCGCGTGACGTATGGAGGCAAGGAGAAAACGGACTTCGAAGTAATCGGTTTTTCGTCGCAGGGAGAAAAATTTGTATTGACAAACATTTCGGTTTAGGTGTATAGTCTCTGTATTGTTATTGTTTGAAAATTTGAAAGGAGGGTGATCGCCATGAAACAGATACAGAATCGACAGTCCGTGGATTTCGTTTGCTCGGGGGAGCCGATCACCCTGCTTTTCGTTTGGTAGCATGATACCAGACGTATATCGTGGTGGTCTGTTCCTCTGTGGTTCGGCGCATTTGCGCGGGAAGGCAGAGGATTTTTTGTGTCCAATTTTTTCGTACAGATCAGTTCCGGCCATGGGCCGGCAGAGTGTGAGCGCGGCGTCTGGCTCTTGGCGCGGGCGCTTTTGCGGGAGTTTCCGGAGCTCTCGGTGAAGGCGGAGCGTGCGGGGCGTTTGGCGCGGACGGCGAGCTCTGTGACGCTTGTCGGGAATGGCGATTATCGTGCGCTGGCGGGGACGGTGGAGTGGATCGCAAAGAGCCCGTTCCGCCCGCATCATCGGCGGCGAAATTGGTTTCTTGATGTCACGGTGCTGCCGGAGATGCAGCCGATCCCGGATGCTCCAGAGTATGCTGTCGCCTATTTTCACTGTGGCGGCAATGGCGGGCAGAATGTCAACAAGGTCGAGACGGGCGTGCGCTTGACGCATGTGCCGACGGGGCTCACGGTGACGGCGACGGAGGAGCGCACGCAGCAGGCGAATCGCCGCCATGCACTGGCGAAACTCCAAGCGCTGTTGGCCGAGGGGCGGCAGGCGCAGCAGCGCCAGCAGGACGAACGGCTTTGGATGAGCCATCAGAGGCTCGAGCGCGGGAATCCTGTCCGCGTATATGAAGGAGCCGCATTTACACGCAAGAAATGAAAGGAATTCGTATGATTACCATCAAAGGAACGTATAACGAAGCGATTGTCTATGCGGACAGCCTCGAATCATCGGCCGAGGGCTTGCTGAAGGCCGTTTGCGATGCGGAGTTTCTCAAGGACTGCAAGATCCGCATCATGCCGGATGTCCATGCGGGCAAGGGCTGCACGATCGGCACGACGATGACGATCCAGGACAAGGTCGTGCCGAATATGGTCGGCGTTGACATTGGTTGCGGCATGGAGACCGTGAAGCTCAAGGACAAGCGCATCGACTTCACGAAGCTTGACAGCGTGATTCGCAAGTTTGTGCCGTGCGGCAGCATGATTCGCGCGGCGGGAAAAGAACACACCTTCGCACAGGATATCGATCTCACGCAGCTGCGTTGTGAGGGCTGCGGTATCGCGCGTGCGTATCGCAGCATCGGCACGCTGGGCGGCGGCAATCATTTCATCGAAGTGGACAAGGACGATGATGGTGCACTGTATCTCGTCATCCATTCCGGCAGCCGCCATCTCGGCGTCGAGGTCGCGGAGTATTACCAGCAGGCAGGTTATGAGGCGCTCGTCGGGGCGGACAAGGCGAGCTTGCAAGCATTGATTGTGCAGCTGAAAGCGGAGGGGCGCGAGCAGGAGATTGCTGCGGCGATGAAGGAGCGCAAGGCGGCCATCCGTACGCAGGAGATTCCAAAGGAATTGGCGTATGTGTCCGGGCAGTTGTTCGATGACTATATCCATGACATGAAGCTCACGCAGCAGTTTGCGATGCTGAACCGCAAGGCGATGGCGCAGACGATCCTCAAGCACATGAAGCTCAAGCCCGTCGAGTCGTTTACGACGATCCACAACTACATCGACACGGACGCGATGATCCTCCGAAAGGGCGCGGTCTCTGCGCGCAAAGGTGAAAATCTTTTGATTCCCATCAATATGCGCGACGGCAGCCTCATCTGCGTTGGCAAGGGCAATGACGACTGGAATCAATCCGCGCCGCATGGCGCCGGCCGGCTCATGAGCCGCAAGGAAGCGAAGAACACGATCCCGATGAAAGAGTACAAGGCGGCGATGAAGGGGATCTTCACGACCTGCGTCAGCAAGAGCACGGTCGATGAAGCGCCGATGGCGTACAAGTCCATGGACGACATCGTCAAGCATATCGAGCCGACGGCGGAGATCGTGAAAGTGATCCAGCCGGTGTACAATTTCAAAGCAGAAGAATAAAAGAACTGTTGTGTTTGCAATTTCGGAAAGGGCAACGTTGTTTGTGATTCGTATATCTTTCGGAAGGAATATGAATCTAGTTCATGCGTTACCCTCTCCGCCTCTTCGGGGCACCTCCCCCAAGGGGGGGAGGCGTAGGAAATTGCTGACACAACGTTTTTTTCTGCCATTGTCAACGCTGTTTCTCGTTTGCCTTTACGTTTCGTCTGTCGTATAATGTTTTTCGTACATCACGTACATCATTGGAAAGAAAAAAGGAACGATGCCGATGGCTTTGATAGAAATCGAACACTTGTCGCATGCCTACCCGATGGGCGAGGGCGGGCAGCATGTCGCGCTCGAGGATGTGTCGCTCGCGATCGAGGCGGGGGAGTTCGTCGCGGTGCTCGGGTCGAACGGCTCGGGCAAGTCGACGCTTGCGAAGCATCTCGATGCGTTGCTGTTGCCGACGAACGGCACGTGCCGCATTGATGGCATGGATACGAAGAATGCGGATCAGGTCTGGCGCATCCGTCAGAAGGTCGGCATGGTGTTCCAGAATCCTGACAATCAGCTCATCGCTGCCGTCGTCGAAGATGATGTCGCGTTCGGCCCGGAAAATCTCGGCGTGCCGCCACGCGAGATCCGGCAGCGCGTCGATGAGGCGCTCGCAGCGGTCGGCATGACAAAATTCCGCACGTTTGCGCCGCACCTGCTTTCGGGCGGGCAAAAGCAGCGCATTGCCATTGCGGGCGCGCTGGCGATGCAGACGGAGTGTCTCGTGTTCGACGAGGCAACGGCGATGCTCGATCCGGAAGGACGTGCAGAGATTCTTTCGATTGTCAAAAAGCTGCATGATGAGCAGCACATCACGATTGTCTACATCACGCATTTCATGGAAGAGGCGGCGGTCGCGGATCGCGTGATCGTGCTTGATCATGGAAAGCTCGCGATGGATGGCACGCCGCGCGAGGTCTTTGCACGGGCGGACGAATTGCAGGAGCTCGGACTCGATGTCCCATTGTCGGTGGAACTCGGCGCGAAACTGCGCAATGACGGCATTGCCATCCCGCAGGAGATTGTCACGGAAGACGATCTTGTGCAGGCGCTAGCGTCGCTGGTTCCGTCCCATCAGAGGAATGCTGCCAATGACGAACGTCGTGCGGGCGTTCAACGTTCTATGAATGACAAGAATGATGCGAAAGGAGGCGTGCCGGTTGCCGATTGAACTCAAGGACATCAGCTATACATACATGCCAGGCACGCCGTATGAGCGCAAGGCCTTGCAGAACGTTTCGTTGACGATTGCGGATGGCACGTTTGTCGCGATTGCTGGGCATACGGGCTCGGGCAAGTCGACGCTCTTGCAACATCTCAATGGCCTTTTGACGCCGACGATGGGGCAGGTGCTCGTCGATGGCGTGGACTTGTCGCCGAAGCGGAAGTCGGAGAAGCCAGCGGCTCTTGCGGCGCGGCGCAGCGTCGGCATGGTGTTCCAGTATGCAGAAAACCAGCTGTTCGAGGAAACGATTTATGACGACATCGCGTTCGGCCCGCGCAATTTTGGCTGCGATGAAAAAGAAACGGATGCACGCGTTCATTCGTCGATGGAACTCGTGAACCTCGATTTTGCCAAATATAAAGATCGCTCGCCCTTCCAACTGTCGGGCGGCCAGATGCGGCGCGTGGCGCTCGCGGGCGTGCTGGCGCTCCAGCCGAAGTATCTCGTGCTTGACGAGCCGACAGCAGGCCTCGATCCGAAAGGGCGCAAGGCGCTCCTCTCGACGATTCGAGAGTTACACAAGAAATCGGGGACAACGATGATTTTTGTGTCCCATAATATGGATGACATTTTCGCTCTGGCGGACGATGTTGTTGTCATGAAGCAGGGCGAAATGCTGCTGCATGGCGCGCCTGCCGAGGTGTTTCCCCAGACGGAGCAGATTGCTGAGGCGGGATTACGTCAACCGCAATTGATGGAACTCTTGTCGCGTATTCGCGCGGCAGGCGTCCCACTTCCCAAACAAGCGTTGCTGGCTCGCACGACAATAGAGGCAGCACACGCCGTCGAGCAGGCGTTACGGCAAGCGGCGAAAGGAGGGCGGAGCCATGCTGAATAATATCACGATCGGCCAATATTTTCCGGGCAATTCCGTCCTGCACCGCCTCGATCCGCGCTCGAAAATCGCCATTTTGTTTTTTCTCATCGTTGCGATTTTTGTATTTGACCAGCCGATTGCCTATGGCGTGCTGACGCTCTTGACGTTCGCGTGCATGATAGCCTCCGGCGTGCCGATGAAGACGCAAATCGGTTCGCTGAAGCCGCTGTGGTGGATCATCCTGTTTACGTTCCTTATCCACTTGTTCAGCGGTGAGGGGGAAACGTTATTCAATCTTTGGATACTAACGGCGACATGGGATGGGCTCGTGCGCGGCTTTTTCATTTGCCTTCGTTTGGCGTTGTTACTGCTTCTGTCATCGCTCTTGACGTTCACGACGAGTCCATTGAAATTAACAGATGCCATGGAAGCAATCCTATCGCCGCTCAAGGCCGTCGGCGTGCCGGCGCATGAGCTCGCGATGATGATGACGATCGCGCTGCGCTTCGTGCCGACGCTCATCGAAGAAACGGACAAGATCATGAAAGCGCAGCAGTCACGCGGCGCGGACTTTCTCACGGGCAGCATCTTGCACCGGCTCACAAATGTCGTGCCGATCCTCGTGCCGCTCTTCATTTCGGCATTCCGTCGGGCCGACGACCTCGCCATGGCGATGGAGGCGCGTTGCTATCGCGGCGGCATCGGGCGCACGCAGATGAAGGAATTGCGCTTCGCCTCGCTCGATTATGCGGCGTGGGCTTTGACGGCCGTGCTGCTCGTCGCGCTCGGCGTGCTGGCCTTCGCTGCGCCTGCGGGCGTTATCTGAAAAAACGGATATGAAGAAAGAACACAAAGAACTGATGAAGGCGCGGCGACGCAACATTGCGCTCACCGTCGCCTATGACGGCACGGCCTACGCGGGCTTCCAGCGGCAGACGCCGCCGATTGTTGCCGTGCAAAACGTGCTTGAAGAAAAGCTGCACGTCATCTTCGGCGATAGCATTGAACTTGCGGCGGCCGGCCGCACAGATGCGGGCGTCCATGCCTATGGGCAGGTCGTGAATTTTTTTACGGACGGCACGATTCCGACAGAGCGTATCGCGCGGGCGGTGAACAGTTTGCTGCCGGACGACATCGTCATTAAGGAAGCGTGGGAGGCCGACCGTGCGTTCTCGGCGCGTCACAGCGCGACATCGAAGACGTATCTCTATCGCATCCAGACGGGCGAGACGCCCAATCCGATGATGGCGCGCTACGCGTGGTACATCCGCCGGCCGCTCGATGTGGCAGCGATGCAGGCGGCGCTCGCTTTGATCCTGGGTACGCATGATTTTTCCGCGTTCCGCGCAGCGGGCGGCGCGCCGATGAGCCCCGTGCGCACGATGTACGAGGCGGAGATTCACCGTGCGGGCACAAACCTTTTGGAATGCCGGATCCACGGCAGCGGCTTCCTCTATCACATGGTACGCAACCTCATCGGCACGCTCGCAAACGTCGGCCTCGGCGTGCTGACCGTGGAAGATTTTGCGCGCATCCTCGCGTCGAAAGACCGTAAGAATGCGAGCGCAACTGCGCCAGCGCGAGGCCTGTACTTGCTGGCAGTTCGTTATGATGGTCGAGAAGAAAAGGAGTAACTGAATGGAAAAGAACGGACGCGAAATCCGCGTCATGGCTTGGGTCCCGAACCCAAAAGAAGTAGGAACCTTGAACCCATCCTTGAAAGCGCTTTCGACATCTACCCCCCCCGATTTTCTAACAATTTGTGGTGTCACCGGGCCTACTCCAATGCAAGCAGGCGGACCTTCTGGCCGGATTCCATATTGTTCGCCTCAAGAACTTTTGCAGGAGGATTTTGACATCCTGCTCATTTTGACGGGAGAGAATGGGAGACAAAAAGCCGCGAGCATTCGCAGCACGCTCCAGGGATATGGACTTGATCCGCAGAAGTATTTGTTTGACTTTGTGGCATGCACGCCGGGATTTTCGTGGCGAAAATATCGGAAGTTGGTGAAAGGCCATGTTTCCATGCTGTCTCTCAACTGCTTTGCTGGATTCCTCAGCCATTCGCTGGCCCTGCGGTTTCATACACCGACGATCAACATGTTTTTTGAAGAAGAAGGATTTATTCGCATGATGCGTCACCCGCGCATCTATTTCGAAGAACCTCTGGAATTTGATCGGACAGAATATCAGGAAACGCTTCACTTTGATTACCCCGTTTATCGGCTCGGTGACGTCTTCGTTCACATGAATCATTATCCAGATTTTGCTGCAGCGGAGGCGACGTGGTATGAACGCGTGCGGCGCATCAACTGGTATAATCTTTTCGTCGTGATGTTCACCGAACGGCCGGAAATCGCAGAGGCTTTCGATGCATTGCCGTTTAGCAAAAAAGTTTGTCTCGTGCCATTCCGTTCGGATTTGGACTCTGCATGGCAGATTGATACAAAGGCAACGGGGACGGAATTGCCACTCTGGGATGCGGTCAATCATTTCGGCGCGGGCGCGCCATTCTTTTATGATCCCTTTGATATGCTGCTCTATGGCAAGAAGACGCAACTTGTCGATATGCCGTGATTTTGTTTGATGTCATCGTTCAACACATTCGCTCAATTTGTGCTAAAATAGGAACATCTTTTGAAAGGCAGGAAATAACGGATGAATAGAAATTCCCAAAAGATGATTGCGGCTGGCGTGTTGGCAGGAATGATGGCGATGATGCCGGTGGTCACTGTTCAGGCAGAAGAAGCGCAGGCACCGGCGACGGAGACGGCGGAAGAACCGGATGCGATGACGGGCGCGTTGGCGAATCTTCAAAAAGAATCCTCTGACACGGCAAATGCGACAACGGGTTCGCGTGCAGCGGAAATGGCAGAGCAAACCACGGAAGCGCCGCAGAAAAAGCTGACGCACACATGGGAAGTGCAAGCGGAGTATCTGGAAGGGCGGTTTTTCCATGACCGCCATATCGATGACTATGACATCCATATCTACCAGAAAAATCGCGAGGTCGATCATGTCGGCGTCTGGTATGGCTTGACGTTGAGCCGTCCCGTTGGCTATACGACGGAGGACAAGATTTATCGTGATTCGGAAGCTGTCGGCCTCGGCCCGTCGATGATGCTGCGCTGGGAGCGGCCGCTTGCGGGGAAGCTCCACGGCAGCATTGACGGCACGGGCTCGCTGCTCTTTTACAACCAGGCGCATCCGGACGATGGACGCGCGTTTGGCTTCCTCTGGCGCATCGGGCCGCGCCTCCTTTATCAGGCGACGGACAAGGATGCTGTGAACCTTGGCTATCTGTTCCACCATTCGTCGAATGGCTTCAGGCATCATAATCCCGGCTACAACGGCGTCGGCTTCTCGCTTGGCTGGACGCATTCGTTTTGATGTATGGCGTCGATGTTGAAAGGGGAGGAGGGGATTCCCATTCCGGAGATTCAAGAACATGACACGGCAACTGCGAAATCAACCGTTCCATTCGCGCACTTGCACGTCCATACGGAGTTCAGCCTGCTCGATGGCGCGAGCCGCATCCCGGAACTCATCGCGGCGACGAAGGCGGCGGGCATGGACGCCATCGCCATCACAGATCATGGCGCGATGTATGGCGTCATTGATTTTTACAAGGAAGCAAAAGCGCAGGGCGTGAAGCCCGTCATCGGCTGCGAGGTCTACGTCGCGCCGGGCGATCGGAAAGAGCGCATGGAAGTCAATGGCGTGAAGTATTACCATCTGATCTTGCTCGCGGAAAACCAGGAGGGCTATCGCAATCTCGTGAAGCTCGTGTCGTACGCGAACATCGAGGGCTTTTACTACAAGCCGCGCGTCGACCATGAGCTCTTGCGGAAATATCATGAGGGGCTCATTTGCCTCTCGGCCTGCGTCGCCGGTGAGGTGCCACGCGCGCTCATCGCGGGGAACTACGACAAGGCCGACGCGCTCGTGCGCGAGTATATTGACATTTTTGGCAAGGGAAATTATTTCCTCGAAATCCAGAATCACGGCCTGCCCGAAGAACGCAAGGCGAACAAGGGGCTCATCGAGCTCGCGCACAAATATGGCGTCGGCCTCGTCGCGACAAATGACAGCCATTACGTCAAGCGCGAGGACAGCGAGTTCCACGACATCCTGCTCTGCATCCAGATGAGCAAGACCGTCGATGATCCCGAGCGCATGCGGTTCAACAGCGACGATTACTATTTGAAGTCTCCAGAGGAAATGGCCGCGCTGTTCCCCGATTGCCCGGAAGCCATCGAGAACACCGTGAAGATCGCAGAGCGCTGCAACGTGGACTTCGAGTTCGGCCACATCCAGCTGCCGTACTATCCGATCCCCGCACCGCACAAGGATGACGAGGCATATCTGCGTTATCTCTGCGCGCAGGCACTGCCGGAGCGCTATCCAGACGCGGATCAGCATGTGCGTGACCGTCTCGAGCACGAGCTCGGCATCATCCACCGCATGGGGTATGACAGCTATTTCCTCATCGTCTGGGATTTCATCAATTATTCGCGTGAGCATGGCATCGGCGTCGGCCCCGGGCGCGGCTCGGCGGCTGGTTCGATCGTCGCGTATCTCCTCGGCATCACGAACCTTGACCCATTGAAATACGACCTGCTGTTCGAGCGCTTCCTGAACCCGGAGCGCGTGTCCATGCCGGATATCGATGTCGACTTCGACTACATCCAGCGCGGCAAGGTCATCGAGTACGTCAAGGAACGCTATGGCTACGACCATGTCGCGCAGATCGTCACGTTCGGCACGATGGCGGCGAAGGGCGCGATCCGCGATGTCGGCCGCGCGATGAACTTGCCGTATGCGCAGGTGTCGGACGTTGCGAAGCTCGTGCCGAACGAGCTGAAGATGACGCTCGATAAGGCGCTCTCCGAATCGACGGATTTCCGCAAGGCGTACGAGGGCAGCGACGAAGTGCATCGCCTCATCGACATGGCGCGCAAGGTCGAAGGCCTGCCGCGCCACAGCTCGACGCATGCGGCTGGCGTCGTGATCGCGCGTCATCCGCTGACGGATTATGTGCCGGTGTCCATTTCGGATGGCACGCTCGTCACGGAGTACGACAAAGACCACGTCGAAGAGCTCGGCCTGCTGAAGATGGACTTCCTCGGCCTTCGCACGCTGACCGTCATCACGGACTGCATCCAGCACATCAAAAAGAATCGCGGCGAGGATGTCGACATCGAAAAGATCCCGCTCAAAGACGAGCTCACGGCCAAGATGCTCTGTGACGGCAAGACGGGCGCCGTGTTCCAGATGGAATCCGGCGGCATGACGCAGCTCGTCAAAGACCTCGCGCCGCAGGAATTTGCCGACCTCATCCCGACGGTCGCACTCTACCGCCCGGGGCCGCTCGGCTCCGGCATGGTCGAGGACTTCATTGCCGGCCGCCACGGGGAAAAAGAAGTCACGTACATGCACCCGCTCCTCGAACCCATCCTCAAAGAGACCTTTGGCGTCGTGCTCTATCAGGAGCAGGTCATGCAGATCGTGCAGGTGCTCGCGGGCTTCACGCTCGGCCAGGCCGACCTCCTGCGCCGCGCCATGGGCAAGAAAAAAGCGAAGATCCTGATGGGGCAGAAGCAGAACTTCCTCGACGGCTGCAAAAAGAACGGCATCGAGATGGGCCTCGCGAACACGATCTTCGATTTGCTCACGCATTTCGCCGACTACGGCTTCAACAAGTCGCACAGCGCGGCGTACGCGCTCGTCGCGTGGCAGACGGCGTATCTCAAAGCGCATTATCCGCAGGAATTCATGGCGGCGTTCCTCACGAGCGTCATGGACACGGACAAGGTCTCAGGCTACATCGAGCAATGCCGCCGCATGGGCATCCGCATCCTGCCGCCCGACATCAATGCGAGCGAGGCGTATTTCACCGTCGATGGCCCCGCGATCCGCTTCGGCCTCGCGGCGGTGAAGAACGTCGGAGAGAATGCCTTGAAGGATGTCACGCGCGAACGCACGGAGCACGGTCCGTTTACCGACCTCGTCGATTTTTGCGCGCGCGTCGACAATCGCACGCTCTCGAAACGCGCCGTCGAGAGCTTGATCCGCTGTGGCGCGTTTGACTCGCTCGGCGCGAAGCGCAGCCAGCTGCTCGCTGTGCTCGACAAGGCGATGGGCGAGGCGCAGCGCAAACAGCGCGACGAACTGAGCGGCCAACTCGGCCTGTTCGGCGCGGACGTGCTCGACGAGGCAGCCGAGCTCGAATTGCCGGACATCCCGGAGGCGAGCCGTGACGAGATCCTCGCGTGGGAGAAGGAGACGACGGGCTTTTACATCACAGGCCATCCGCTCGACAAATACAAAAGCACCATCGACAACCTCATCACCATCGCCAACATCAAAGCGGGCGGAGAGGCCGGCATCCGCGACAAGCAGGTCGTGCGCATCGCAGGCCTCTTCACGGAGATGAAGCGCATCACGACGAAGAAAGGCGAGACGATGTGCTTCGGCACGCTCGAAGATTTCACGGACACGCTTGAGACGATCATTTTCCCGCGCGTGTTTTACGAGCATGTGAACCAGTGCGTCGTCGATGAGGCTGTCGTGCTCCAAGGCCACGTCGATATCCAGGACGATGCGACGAAGCTGCTCGTCGATGACATCTGGGAGCTTGCGACGTACCAGCCAGAGTATTACGTCAAGCTGCCGATGGGAAATGAAGGCCAGGCGAAGTACCAAGCGCTCGGCGCGGTCTTCAAGAAATATCACGGCCCGCATGTCGTCTATCTCCAGATGAATGGCCGCTGGCGCAAGACCAGCGAGAACTACTGGCTGCAAGGCGGCGCGGATGTGCGCAAGGCGCTCGTCGACGTGCTCGGCGATGATGCCGTGCACGTCCGGTGACGGCTCCCCGCAGCCTTCCCCTCGGGGGAAGGGGGACCGCTTGCGGTGGAAAGGGTCCCTTGCACGGCAAAACAAATTGCACCTATGATGACGCGCCAGTGGGGCTGTTGCATTTACTGGAACGGTTTCATAAGACTGCCAATCGTAACGCTTACAGCAGGCTCTCCCCCTGGGAGAGCTGGCGCGCGTAGCGCGACTGAGAGGGTACGAGGGTGCGATTTGTTTCAAATACAAAGAAGTCTTCAAAGCATCGCGGTTTAACTCAAACGACCTGATGCTTTGAAGACTTCTTGTTTGTTGTTCAGCTATCGCACCCTAGTACCCTTTCCACCGCTAACGCGGTCCCCCTTTCCCAAAGGGAAAGGCTGCTGTATTCGTTACGTTCGGCAACGGATGTATGTGGAATCGGTCTAGTAACTGCAACAGCCCCTTTTTTATTTTCATTGCAAACACACGCCGCGAATGTTAGAATGAATCGTATGCAATCAAAACACGATAAGGATGGAACGTTCCATTGATTTTTCTCAACCTGAAAAAGTTTTTTGCGGCGCTCGTGAGCTCGGCGCTCGTGCTTTCTTTGTCGACGGGCGAGGTATCGGCGGCGCTCGCGGATGACATCATCAAAAAAGCGCCGAAGGAGACGCCGAAAGTCGACGGGCTCGTGCTCGATCCCAATGACGCGCTGCCGAATGTCACGGCGCGCAGCGCGGTCGTGCTCGAAGCGCGGACGGGACGCGTGCTCTATGAGCGCAACATGGACGAGCGACGCTTCCCCGCGAGCACGACGAAGATCATGACGCTCATCGTTGCGCTCGAACATGGCAACCTCGATGATGTCGTGACGGTCGGCCATCACGCGGCCGGCACGGAAGGCTCGACGCTCTGGCTCGAAGAGGGCGACGAGATCACGCTCCGGGAACTGCTCTACGGCATGATGCTGCACTCCGGCAATGATGCGACCGTCGCGATTGCCGAGCACATCGCAGGCTCTGTGGACAAATTTGCGCGGCTCATGACGGACAAGGCGCACAAGCTTGGCGCGAAGGACACGAATTTTGTCAACGCGAACGGCCTGCCGGACGACGCGCACTACACGACGGCGCACGACATGGCGCTGATTGCAGCGTACGGCTATTCGCTTCCCGAATTCGAGGACATCGTCAGCACGAAAGAAATCACGTTCCCGTGGGTCAAGGACGACACGCATCGCCTGCGCAATGAAAACCAGATGCTTTGGCTCTACGAGGGCGGCAATGGCGTGAAGACAGGCTACACGGATGCGGCGGGACGCTGCCTCGTCGCAGGTGCAAAGCGCGACGGCATCCAGCTCGTGTCCGTCGTGCTCGACAGCAATTGGATGTGGAATGACTCGATCCTCCTGCTCGATTACGGCTTCAGCAAGATCGACCGCACGACGGTCGTCCGCGAGGGGACGCAGGTCGGCACGGTCGCTGTGACGGGCGGTCGCACGCGGCGCATCGGCGTGCGCGTGAAAGAGACGATCGTCCTGCCGACAGTCGATGGCGCCGCCGGTTACGAGCAGCAAGTCGATCTGCCGCGCGATGTCAAAGCGCCCGTGAAGAAAGGCGATGTCGTTGGCACGCTGCGCGTGCTTTACGAAGGAAAAGAGGTCGCGAAGACGGATCTCGTCGCCATGCAGGACGCGGAGCGGAAGTCGTTCTTTTTGACACTCTGGAAAAATATCACGCAGCTCTTTGGCATCCGCACGGGAGGCAGATAATGGAAGAACGTTTGCAAAAAATCCTCGCGCAGGCGGGCGTGGCCTCGCGGCGCAATGCGGAAAAGCTCATCACGGACGGTCATGTGGCGATTGACGGAACGGTCGTCACGGAACTCGGCACGAAAGTCGATGCTGCTGCCGTGCGCATCACGGTGGACGGAAAGCCGATTCATGCGCCGGAGCGCCTCGTCTATTTCCTGCTGAACAAGCCGAAAGGATATGTCACGACGGTGTCGGACGAGCGCGGGCGGCGGACGGTGATCGACCTCTTGCCTGAAGTCAAGGAACGCATCTATCCCGTCGGACGGCTCGACAACAACACGGAAGGGTTATTACTGCTCACGAATGATGGCGCGCTGACGAATGGCCTGCTGCATCCCAAGCAGGAGGTCGACAAGACGTATATCGCTCGCGTGCAGCCCGCGCCGACGCAGGACGCGCTCATCCGCTTGACGGAAGGCGTGCAGCTCGAAGACGGCCTGACGGCGCCGGCGCTCGTACGCGTGCTCGATTCGGATGGTGCGGAAGCGCACGTCGAGATCACGATCCACGAGGGGCGCAACCGCCAGGTGCGCCGGATGTTCGAAGCCGTTGGTTGCGATGTGAAAGCGCTCAAGCGCACGACATTTGCCGGCCTCACGCTCGCAGGCGTGCGGCGCGGCGCGCATCGTCCGCTCACGCAGGCGGAGCTCGTGCAGTTACGCGGTTTGGCAGGGATTACGGAATCACGTTCGATGCAAAATAAAGAGCGTTCCACGCAGCGAGTGAATCAGCGCCCGGAGCAACATTCGGACCAGCGAGGGAAACAACCGCGCCGCCCGCAGGCGAAAAGGAGACGGAAATGAAGCGAGTCCTTGTCGTCGGCGCCGGGCCGGCCGGCATGATGGCGGCCATCACGGCGGCAGAAAATGGCGCGTCCGTCACGCTGCTTGAAAAGATGAAGCGCCCGGGCCGCAAGATGATGATCACGGGCAAGGGACGCTGCAACGTCACGAACGCGGCGGACGTGCCGGAGATCATCCGCCAGTTCAAGGGCAATGGCGCGTTTTTGCACAGCGCGTTTGCCGCGTTTGACAATCAGGACGTCATGCGTTTTTTCGAAGACCAGGGCGTGCCGCTCAAAGTTGAGCGTGGAGGTCGCGTCTTCCCGCAGAGCGATCATGCGTTGGATTGTGTCGACGCGATGGTTCGACGCTTGCACGAATTAGGCGTCACCATCGAGACGGAGACCAGCGTGCGTGAGGTGCTCTTGAGTGACAACCACGTCGCTGGCGTGCGGACGGAAACAGGTGCGGTGTATCGGGGCGAGGCTGTCATCCTCGCCATGGGCGGCGCGTCGTATCCCGGCACGGGCTCCTCGGGCGACGGCTACGCGATGGCTCGGAAGCTAGGGCATACCGTCACGCCGATCCTGCCGTCGCTCGTGCCGCTTGAGACAGAAGAAACGTGGCCAAAAGATGTGCAGGGGCTATCGCTTCGCAACGTGCGTTGCAAACTGCTCGTCGATGGAGAAGAACGACAGAACCTGTTCGGCGAAATGATGTTCACGCATTTCGGCGTGACCGGGCCGATCATCCTGTCGCTGTCAAGGGAAGCGGCACGTGCGCTGTATGAGAAAAAGTTCGTGGAACTGGAGATCGATTTGAAGCCAGCGCTCACGCCGGAAAAACTCGGTGCGCGTATCCTGCGGGATTTTGAGAAATACCAGCGCAAGGAACTCAAGAATGCGCTTGTCGATCTCTTGCCTGGCCGCTTGATTCCCATCGTGATTGATGCGGCCTATCTTGACGAAGAGAAGCCGATTCATCAAGTGACGGCAGAGGAACGGCAACGGCTTGTAGATGCACTGAAACATTTGGTGTTAGCGATAACGAAGACGCGCCCCATCGCCGAGGCTATCGTCACGGCGGGCGGTGTCAGCGTCAAGGAGATCGACCCGCGCACGATGGAATCCAAGCTTGTACCCGGCCTGTATTTTGCCGGCGAGCTCGTCGATGTCGATGCTTTCACGGGCGGCTACAATCTGCAGGCGGCGTTCTCCATGGGCGTTGCGGCCGGCAGCTACAGCGTTTGGAATGATTGAATCCCTTTTTCTACGCCTCCCCCTTTGGGGGAGGTGGCCCCGAAGGGGTCGGAGAGGGTCACGTCGTATCGAGTTTGCAAATAGATTGGAGCTGAATCATAGATATGAAGAAACATATCGCCCCGCTCACCCAGGGACTGACCGGGCGGCTGCGGATTCCGGGCGACAAGTCCGTGTCGCATCGCAGCGTCATGTTTTCAGCGCTCGGGAACACGCCCGTGCGTATCACGAATTTCCTGCATGCGGCCGACTGCCTGTCCACGGTCGCCTGCATGAAGGCACTTGGTGCAGACGTCCAAATGGTGAATGATACGGAACTCATCGTGACAGGGCATGGCTTGCACGGCCTGCAGGAACCCGCGTGCATCCTTGATGCCGGCAATTCCGGCACGACGCTGCGCCTTTTGATGGGCCTCTTGGCGCCGCAGCCGTTCCTTGCGACGTTCACGGGCGATGCGTCGCTGTCGAAACGTCCGATGGGACGCGTCATCAAGCCGCTCACGCAGATGGGCGCGAAGATTGTGGGACGAAAGAACGATACGTTATTGCCGATTACCGTCTGCAATCCAAAGGCCAAGTTACGAGGAATCACGTACGAAAGCCCCGTGGCAAGCGCGCAGGTGAAATCGGCGATTTTGCTCGCTGGTATGTTCGCGGACGCGCCGACGACCGTCGTCGAGCCCGTGACGTCGCGCGATCATACGGAAAAGATGCTGGCCTCGTTCGGCGTGCCGACAGAGAAAAAGGGAACGGCGGTCACGATCTGCCCCGTCGCGGATGATGCATACGTTGCGCCGGCGTCCATCGAAGTGCCGGGCGACATCAGCTCGGCAGCGTACTGGCTCGTGCTCGCGTCGCTCGTGCCGGGCAGCCGATTGGTTCTTGAAAACGTTGGCACGAACATCACGCGCACGGGCATTCTCGATGTGCTTGAGGCCATGGGCGCGAATATCGTCCGCGAGAACGTGCGCACGAGCGGCGGCGAGGACGCGGCCGACCTCGTGATCACGGCGGCGAAGCTGCACGGCACGACGTTTGGCAAAGATCTGATGCCGCGCCTCATTGACGAAATCCCGGTGATTGCCGTCGCGGCGCTCTTCGCCGAGGGCGACACGGTCATCACGGGCGCGGGCGAGCTGCGCGTGAAGGAGACGGATCGCCTGCAGGCCATCGCGGACGAGTGGAACAAAGTCGCACCCGGCAGCGTCGAAGCGGGAGAGGATAGCCTCGTCATCCACGGCGGCACGCCCGTGCAGTGCGCGGAGGCCCGGAGCTACGACGACCATCGCATGGCGATGTCGCTCGCGATCCTCGGCGCGGCAGGGCAGGGCGTCATCATCGACCGCCCGGACTGCGTGAATATCTCGTACCCCGTATTTTATGATACGCTCCAGTCCTTTATGGGCTGACGTGAAATTATTTTTCAGGAGGAACATATCGCATGAGTTCATTAGGCGAGGAAGCAAAAGACTGGATCATTTCCATTGTCGTGGCCGTCGTGCTGGCCTTCCTCATCCGCCAGTTCATCGTGGAGCTCTACATCGTCGACGGCCCGTCCATGCGGCCGACGCTGCAATCCCAGGAGCGCCTCGTCGTCAACAAGTTCATCTACAGCCTGCGCGCGCCGGAAAAAGGCGAGATCCTCGTCTTCAAATATCCGCGCGACCAATCGCGCGACTTCATCAAGCGCGTCATCGCGACGCCGGGCGATACGATCGCGATCAAGGACGGCCGCGTCTACGTCAACGACCAGATGCTGAATGAAGATTACATCCTCGAGAAGACGCGCAGCGAATACCCGAAGGCCACGGTGCCGGACGGCACGGTCTTCGTCATGGGCGACAACCGCAACAATTCGGAAGACAGCCGCTTCGCTGACGTCGGCTTCGTGCCGTACAGCCTCATCAAGGGCAAGGCTATGCTCGTCTTCTGGCCTTTCAGCCAGTTCAAGACGCTCCCGTGACCATGGCGGCGGCATCCGATTTTTATACACAGGATTTATGATAGGATAAAATTTCTATACTTTTCCATTGATTTTTTGTTCTTGGTTTGCTATACTTAGACGTGGAAAAATCATAGGGATTCAGTATACGGAATGGGCTGCTGGATTCGCCGTGATGAAGGGATGCGCTCCCACAAAACAGAGCGTCATCGAGTTCATAAGGAGGTTGCTTAAATCATGAAAGTAACAGTTGTTGGTGCAGGTAACGTCGGTGCTACGGTCGCGAACGTTCTCGCGCAGAAGAACTTCGCCAGCGAAGTCGTGCTCGTCGATATCAAAGAGGGCGTTGCAGAAGGCAAGGCCATGGATATCATGCAGACGGCACACCTGCTGAACTTCGACACGACGGTCACGGGCGTCACGGCGAAGATCGGCGACGAAGAGGGCTACGCTCCGACGGCTGGCTCTGATGTCGTCGTCGTCACGTCCGGCATGCCGCGCAAACCGGGCATGAGCCGTGAAGACCTCATCGGCGTCAACCAGAAGATCGTCAAGAGCGTTGTCGACCAGGCTCTCAAATATTCCCCGGATGCGATCTTCATCATCATCTCGAACCCGATGGACGCCATGACGTTCCTCACGCTCAAAGACAGCAAGCTTCCGCGCAACCGCGTCATCGGCCAGGGCGGCATGCTCGACAGCAGCCGTTTCCGTTATTTCCTCAGCAAGGCGCTCCAGAAGGCTGGCTATCCTGCGACGCCGACGGACATCGACGGCATGGTCATCGGCGGCCACAGCGACAAGACGATGGTGCCGCTGACGAGCGTTGCGACGTATCGCGGCATCCCGGTGAAGCAGCTCCTCACGGACGAGCAGCTCACGGAAGCTGTCGAGTCCACGAAGGTCGGCGGCGCGACGCTGACGAAGCTCCTCGGCACGTCCGCTTGGTACGCTCCGGGCGCGGCTGCTGCTGCCATGGTTGAAGCTATCGCTCTCGATGCGAAGAAGCTCATCCCGTGCTGCGTCTACCTCGATGGCGAGTATGGCGAGAAAGACCTCTGCATCGGCGTGCCGGTCCTCCTCGGCAAGGACGGCGTCGAGAAGATTGTCGAGTACAAGCTCGATGGCGATGAGAAAGCGAAATTCGACGAGTCCGTCCAGGCGGCTCGCAACACGAACGCGAAACTCAACGTTCTCTGATTTTAGTTCGCTCTGCTGATATATGTATCAGCTTCTTCCAAGAAGCCTCCCTCTATTTCAGGGAGGCTTCTTTTATGTGAATGGATATATGAATGGAAGGAGGACGCACATGACAGATGAAGATTTCATGCGCGCGGCGCTCTCTGAGGCGCAGGCCGCCTATGACATCGGCGAAGTGCCGATCGGCGCCGTGCTCGTCGATGTGGAGGGGCACATCGTCGCGCGCGGCCACAATCTGCGCGAGACAGCACACGACGCAACAGCGCACGCCGAGATGATCGCAATCCGCGCGGCCTGCGAAGCGCTCGGCCACTGGCGGCTCTCCGGCCTCACGCTCTACGTGACGATCGAGCCGTGCCCGATGTGCGCCGGCGCCATCGTCATGAGCCGTGTCGACCGCGTCGTCTACGGCAGCACGGACGCGAAAGCCGGCGCCTGCGAGTCGCTCTTCAACATCCCGGGGCATCCGGCGCTCAATCATGCCCCCGCCATGACGGCCGGCGTGCTGCAAGAGGAATGCGCCGGCATCATGAAGCGCTTTTTCCGCGAGCGGCGGGCGCAGCGGGTACGGGAGAAAAAAGCGATGGACACACCTTGACGCACTTTTTCGCAGTCGATATAATGAAACAAGAATGAATCGGAGACAAGGAAGTCCGTCGCTTTCCACGGATTGCAGGTGACAGGGAATGATAAGAGATCGCAAGGCGCCGCCCATCGAGCCGGAGACGGATCCGAACGCGGAGAAGAAAGCCGTCGCGCTGAAGTATGACCAAGCGCGCGACCACGCGCCGCGCGTGACGGCGAAAGGGCGCGGCTACGTCGCGGAGAACATCCTCGCGGCAGCGCAGAAGCATGCCGTGCCGCTCTACCAGAACAAGACGCTCGTCAATATGCTCATGGCGCTCGAGCTTGACCGCGAGATCCCGCCGGAGCTCTATCGCTCGATCGCCGAGGTCATGGCCTATGTCTACCGCATGGATCGCGCGCGCGGCGAGCGGAAGAAGGAGACGCCGTGATGTCTATGAAGAAAAAGGTGCTCGGCAAGGCGGGCGAAGATGAAGCGGCTGCCTTCCTCCAGCGCAAAGGCTACACGATCGCGGCGCGGAATTATCGCACGAAGGTCGGCGAGCTTGACATCATCGCGTGGGAAAATCCCAAGACGCTCGTGTTCGTCGAGGTGAAGACGCGCACGGGCTTACAGTTCGGAAAGCCGGCCGAAGCCGTGAATTTTTACAAGCAGAAGAACATCATCCGCACGGCGCAGTGGTATCTCATGGAAAAACATCTGACGGAGACGTATTGCCGCTTCGACGTCATCGAGGTGTATGCGATGACGGGCGGCACTTGGGAGTGCCGTCAGATCGAGGGCGCCTTCGAGGCGTAAATTGGCTGTTGAAGTTTTCATATACTACGCCTCCCCCTTTGGGGGAGGTGCCCCGAAGGGGCGGAGAGGGTAATGCCGTAACAAATCCAGCGATTCTATCGTTCGAATCGTGAATATCCAAACGGCGTTACCCTCTCAGTCGCCCTGCGGGCGCCAGCTCCCCCAAAGGGGGAGCCTAAAGTAAGAGAGAAATATCGGAAGGGAGGAGTTCCCTTGTTTGCAAAATCATATGGCGCGACGACGATGGGCGTTGACGGCATCCTTATCGACGTCGAAGTCGATGCCGGTTATGGCATCCCGTCGTTTGACATCGTCGGCCTGCCGGACACGGCGGTGCGCGAGAGCAAGGAACGCGTGCGCACGGCCATCAAGAATTCCGGGCTCAAGCTTCAGCAGGAAAAGATCACGGTCAATCTCGCACCGGCCGACATCCGCAAGGACAGCCCGGGCCTCGATCTGCCGATTGCCATCGGCCTTTTGGCCTCGCACAGCCTTTTTCCCTTGAAGCGCATCGAGGGCTGCTTGTTCTCGGCGGAGCTTTCGCTCGAAGGCGAGTGCCGTCCCGTGCGCGGCATCCTGCCGATGACGATCGCGGCGAAAGAGAAGGGCTTTGGGGCCATCTTCGTGGCGAAGGAAAATGCGAACGAAGCGCTTTTAGTGCAAGGCATTAAAGTTTATGCCGTCACGACGCTCGCGGAGCTCGTCACCTTTCTTCGTGGCGAGACACAGCTGACGCCGGCAGAGCCGAAGGCGCAAGAGAAAGAGGTGACGGGCTGGGCGGATGATTTTGCCGACGTGCAAGGGCAATTCGCCGCGAAGCGCGCGCTCGAGATCGCGGCGGCCGGCGGCCACAATGTGCTGATGGTCGGCGTACCGGGCAGCGGCAAGACGATGCTCGCGCGTCGCATGAATTCCATCCTGCCGGCCATGACGCAGGAGGAAGCGCTCGAGGTCACGAAAATCTACAGCATCGCGGGCCTGCTGCCGCACGAGGGCGGTCTCGTGACGGAGCGGCCGTTTCGCGCGCCGCATCACACGACGAGCATGACGGCCATGATCGGCGGCGGCAGCATCCCGCGCCCGGGCGAAGTCACGCTCGCGCATCACGGCGTGCTGTTCCTCGACGAGCTGCCGGAGTTCGGCAAATCGACGCTCGAAGTCCTGCGCCAGCCCTTGGAAGATCGCGAGATCCTCGTGAGCCGCGTGCATGCGTCGCTGCGCTTTCCGTCGTCGTTCATGCTGATCGCGGCGATGAATCCGTGTCCGTGCGGCTACTATGGCGACGAGTCAGGCGGTCATCCCTGTGAATGCTCGGCCAGCGAGATCAAGCGCTACACGCGCAAGATTTCAGGACCCTTGCTCGACCGCATCGACATCCACATCCGCGTGCCGCGCGTCGAGTACAAGGAGCTTTCCTCGCGGGAAAAAGCCGAGCCGTCGGCGGCTATCCGCGCACGCGTCGAAGCGGCGCGGAAGATCCAGCACGAGCGTTTGAAAGCGTATGGCATCTTTTCGAATGCGCAGATGAACCACGCCATGATCCAGGAGCTCTGCCCGCTCGAAGCTTCAGCGCAGGCGCTTTTGAAGATGGCGTTCGAGAAGATGAATCTTTCCGCGCGCTCGTATGACCGCATCATCAAGGTCGCGCGCACGATCGCCGACCTCGCGGGCGGCGCTGCCATCGGGCCGAAAGAGGTCGCTGAGGCCATCAAGCTGCGCAACAATGTCGGTTTGAGCCTGGAATGAAACGTTCGGATGTTCTACGAAATATCATAGAGGAGTATCGATTGGGAGAACAAAAAGAAACGCGAGTCAAGACGGCGGACGTGTTCGTCAACATCCCCGTCAAGAGCATCGCACAATCGTTTACGTATCACGTGCCAGACGCACTCGCCCATGTGGGGGTCGGCTGGCGCGTTTTTGTGCCGTTCGGCGGGCGGAAAGTTGAGGGTTTCGTCGTCGCTGTCGCGGAAAAAACAGAGAGCGAGCTGCAGGCGCTCGGCTTTGCTGTGAAGGACATCCTCGCGCTCGTGGATGAAGAAGCGTGGTTCACGCCCGTGCTTTTGCAGGCGGCTGAGTGGCTGGCGTCGTTTTATCTCTGCTCACTCGCGGAAATCATGCGGCTCTTCATGCCGGGCAAGAGCGGGCTCAAGATCACGGTGTCTTATGTGGCCGATGAGGCGAAAGAGCAGCACAAGCAACTTGCGCAGCCTTTATATCGTATGCTTTATGAATATGTGGCCGAGAACGGGCCGGTCTCTCGTGCGGCGTTGCGCAAAGCCTTGCCAGAGCTTGAAGAACTTCCTGTTATGCTGGAAAAAATGACGAGTGCACATATTCTGGTGAAGGAATATGCAGCGGAGAAACGGGACAATGCACTCTATGAACGTTATGTCATCTTGCATGAGGCGTTAACGCCAGAACGTGAGAAGGCGTTTTCACGGCGGAAAGCGCAATTGAAGCTCTGGCGTTATCTTTCAGAACATGGCGGAACAACGTCGTTCCACGAACTGGAACGTGCTGGCATGACGGCCGCGACGGTGAAAAAACTGGCGGAAGCGGGCATCGTCGCCATCCGCCGCCGCCGTGTGCTGCGCGACAGCTACGCCGATGGCAAGCGCGGCCATGCGCCGCGCGAATTGACCGCAGAACAACGCACGGTTGTGGAGGCCATCCAGCCGAGTCTTGCGGCAGGGAAATATCACGGCTTCCTGCTCTATGGCGTCACGGGCAGCGGCAAGACGCAGGTCTACATCGAGCTCGCGCGCCTCGTGCGCGCCGCAGGGCGCAAGGTCATCGTGCTCGTGCCGGAGATCGCGCTGACGGGGCAGCTCGTGCGTGCGTTCCAATCGTATTTCGCCGGCGACATCATCGTCATGCACAGCCGACTGACGCTTGCGGAGCGCAATGACGCCGTGCTGCGCGTGCGACGCGGGGAGGCGGGCATCATCATCGGCGCGCGCTCGGCGCTCTTCACGCCAGCCGATGATGTCGGCCTCATCATCCTCGATGAGGAGCAGGACGCGAGCTACAAGCAAGACGAGTCGCCGCGCTACCATGCACGCGTCGTCGCCGAGGAGCTCGCACATCTCCATCAGGCCGTGTTGCTGCTCGGCAGCGCGACGCCGTCGCTCGAGACGTATCATCGCGCGAGGATGGGCGAGCTCACGATGCTCACGATGCAGCATCGCGTCGGCGATATCCCGCTGCCGGAGGTCTCATGCGTCGATATGCGCCAGGAACTCCGCATGGGGAATCGTCACATCATCTCGCGGCCGCTTGAAGCACTGATCCAGCAGACGATCGCGCAGCACGAGCAGCTTATCATCATGCTGAACCGCCGTGGCTTTTCGACGTTCGTGCTGTGCCGCTCGTGCGGCGAGGTCATCAAATGCCCGGATTGCGGCCTGCCGCTCGTCTATCATGAAACAAAGCGCGGCGACCGGTTTTTGCTCTGCCATCACTGCGACATCCGAAAGCCCGTGCCGGACGTCTGCCCGAAGTGCGGCAGCCGCTACATCAAATACTTTGGCTCCGGTACGGAAAAGCTTGAGCAGGAACTTCATGCGCTCGTGCCTGCGGCACGCGTCGTGCGCATGGATCGCGACACGACGGGCGGCAAGTTCGCGCATCAGGACATCTTGACGCGCTTCCGGCGCGGGGAGTACGACATCCTGCTCGGCACGCAGATGGTCGCGAAAGGCCACGACATCCCGAATGTCACGGCGGTCGGCATCATCAGCGCCGATTCCGCGCTCCACCTGCCGGATTTCCGTGCGGCGGAGCGCTGCTTCATGCTCATCACGCAGACGGCGGGCCGCGCCGGCCGCCATACAGCGCACGGCGAACGCGGCCATGTGCTCGTGCAGACGTACAACACGGAGCATTACGCCGTGCAGTGCGGCATCCGGCAGGATTACGAAGGCTTTTACAAAGAGGAAATCGCTTTGCGGCAGGCGCTCGGCTATCCGCCGTTCACGCGGCTCGTGAAGCTGCTGTTTCAAAACGTGGACGAGGAGGCGGCAAAGCAAAACGCACTCACATTCGTGCAGGCCTTCGAGCGGCGTTTCCCGCCCGACCCCCATGCGCCGCTCGGGACAGCGCCGACGACGAATGTCGCCATCGGTCCCGCGCCCGCCGTCATCGCAAATTTTCGCGGCACGTACCGCTTTGTCGTGCTCGTCAAAGCCGTGAACCTCGCGGACGTCCAAGCATTCCTGCGCGAGCAGCAATTGCACCTCCGTACAGACGTGGCCATTGACATTGATCCAATTACGACGATGTAACACGAATAGAAAATAGCCAAAGTAGACCAATTCCACATACATCAGTTGCCGAGCATTGCGACCACAAAAGCCTCTCCCTCTGGGAAAAGCAGACGCAAGGCGCTTTAGCGCCTATGCGGTCGCTTTATCCTTTAGGTAGAGGGGGACCGCGAAGCGGTGGAGAGGGTACTAGGATGCGATAGCCAAGCAAAAAATAAGAAGTCCTCGAAGCATCGAGCCGTTTCAACGCGATGCCTTGAAGACTTCTTTTTTTTGGTTGTACTGTGAAGTTCAGGATTCCGCTTGCACGGGGGCGGGCGCCTGCGTCACGAGGATCTTGTCGATGCGGGCGCGGTCCATTTCGACGACTTCGAACGTGAATTCATTCCATGTCGTCTTTTCGCCAGCTTGCGGGATATAGCCGAAGTACGACGTGAGGAAGCCGCCCATCGTCTGGTAGTGGTCGTGGTCTTCGTCCGGCAGTTTGTCGATATCGAAGCGTTCTTTGAAATCGTCGATGGAGTAGAGGCCGTCGACGTACCACGAATGATCGTCGCGCGGCGTGATCTGTAGCGGCTCGCTCTCGACGCTCGTGTGCGACGCGCCGATGATTTCCTGCAAGATGTCATCAAGCGTGATCATGCCGATGACGCCGCCGTACTCGTCGAGCACCATCGCTTCATGCACGCCCGTGTCGCGGAAGCGTTCGAGCAGGCGGAAGAGCTCCATCGAGCGCGGAACGAACATCGGCTTGCGGAGATATTGCGAGAGCTCGAGCGACTTGTGCGCGAGAGCGGCGTTCAAGAGATCTTTCGCGTAGAGGATGCCGGAAAAATCATCGAGGTTTTCGCGGCCGACGAGGAAGATTTCCTGCGGCGTCTGGCGGATGACGCGCAGATTGTGGCGCAGGCTGTCCGAGAGGTCGAGCCAGATCATCTGCGTGCGCGGCGTCATGAGCGCGTAAGCCGTCTGGTCGCTGAGGTGGAACACGCGGTCGACCATGTCCTGCTCCGTTTTTTCGAACGTGCCGTCTTCCGTGCCTTGCTCGATGAGGTCTTTGACCTCGTCCTCCGTCACGGTGTCCTCGAATTTCGGGTTGAAACCGAAGATCAAGAGGATGACATTCGCCGAGCGCGACAAGAGGGCGATGAGCGGCTGCGACAACCGCGTGAGGCGCGTGAGCGCCTTGTGATGCTTGAGCAGCACTTCCTCCGGCTTCTGGAGCGCCGTCTTTTTCGGCAGAAATTCGCCGAACAGCAACATGATGTACGTCATGACGATGATGGAAATGACGAGCGCGACCGTCGCCCCCTGCGGCATGAACGTCAGATGGCGCGCGAGCAGCGGCGCGAGCAGCACGCCCGACGCGACGCCCGAGAGGATGCCCATGAGCGTGATGCCGATCTGCGTGACGGAGAGCGCATCTTCCGGCGCATCGAGAATCGAGAGAGCCGCCCGCGCATCCTCCGCCTCGTCGCCCTCTTCATCGGCAAGCCGCTCGAGCCGGCTCTTGTGCCCTTCCATGAGCGCCGTCTCGATGAGGGAAAAGAAACTGTTGAGCAAGAGAAGAAGAACGATCAAAACGAGCAACAAGCCCGCTTCCGTACTGTCCAATGCGTGTGACACATCCTTTTTTGGGTAGAAAAAATTTTAGACGAAATCAGTATATCATGATTTTCCCGAAAAATACACCTGTGTGCGACGAAAAGGCCTGATTTTCCATGGATGCAATGCGGGGAAAACAAAGATATCGCATGTATTGCGTGCTATCGGCGTACCCAAAGATTATGCAGAGGGGACGATCCGAATCTCGTTGGGCGTAGAAAATTCGGAAGAGGATGTTCGCAGGATTGTAGAAGCACTGATTGATATTTGTAGCGGTAAACAATCGATTTGAGGTGACGGCTTTTCTGATAGGATTCGGATGCCGCAGAGCACGGTTTCGTTCAACGTTCGTAATGTGTCCACAGGCTGACGATCTTGACGGTGTGTTCCGCTTCCAAAACTTCATATACAAGACGGTGCTGGATGTTCAGCCGCCGTGAATATGCGCCTTGCAGGTTTCCACGCAGTTTTTCGTAGGGCGGCGGATTTTGGTACGGGTCGTTTTTGAGGATGCTGATGAGGGCTTGCGCTTTTTCTGCGAGGTGTGCGGTTTTCAGCTTTGGAATGTCGTGTGCTGCTGTCTTCGTGTAGACGATCTTCCAACTCACCATTGGACATCCTCTTCTGTCAGGCATTCCTCGACAGGCGTTGCCATACCGTCGAGGATTTTCTTTTCCATGCCTGGGACAGCACAGAGCTCCATCGTCGCCATGAGGTCGTGATAATCTTCTTCGCTGATCAGCACGGCATTTCCTGTTTTGCCGGTGATGCAGACCGGCTCGTTGTATTTTACGGTCTGCTCGATGGTGCTGAAGAGATTCTGGCGGAATTTTGTTGCGTTCATGACTGTCATAAGGAATCATCTCCCCTTTATGTACATTATAACGTACGCCAAGATGGCTGTAAACACTAAATTCGAAGTTGAGCGGGTGGAGCGTCAGCGTATCGACTTTGCCGACAGGGAACGAATACGCCTCGCGCTTCAGCGCGATGCCGAGCAGGCTGCCGGCTGCGATGATGTCAAATTCCGGCGCTTGCTCGGCAAAATATTTCAGCGACGTCAGCGCGCGTTCACATACTTGCACTTCGTCGAAAAAGCGAATTCGACGTATGTTGTGACAGGCTCACGGAAAAATAGATACGGTTTCTGCTATGCTGTCATCAAAGAAAGCAGGTGGACGTTATGGAAAAGAAGCTCATCATCATCGGCGCGGGGCCGGCCGGCGTTTCGGCGGCGCTTTATGCGCGGCGCGCGGGGCTTGCGGTCACGATCGTGACAAAGGGGCCGGGCGCACTCGCGAAAGCTGAGGGCATTGAAAATTATTATGGCTTCGTGGAGCCAATCACGGGCGCGGAGCTCGAGCGGCGCGGCATCGAGGGCGCGAAGCGCCTCGGCGTGGAGTTCGTCACGGGCGAAGTGCTGCAGATCGGGTTCAATGATACGTTTGATGGTTATAAAGTGGAAGGGGCGGGATTCACGCTCGAAGCGCCGAGCCTCGTCCTTGCGGCTGGCGCCTCGCGCAAGACGCTTGGCGTGCCCGGGATTGCAGACTTCGAGGGCAAGGGCGTGAGCTACTGTGCCGTCTGCGATGCCTTTTTCTATCGGCAGAAGCGCGTCGCTGTCATTGGCGCGGGCGCGTATGCGCTGCACGAAGCGGAAGCCCTCGCGCCGCATGCAAGCGAGGTGCACATCCTCACAAATGGCGAAACACCAACGGCCACATTCCCAGAGTCGATGATCGTTCACACGGAAAAAGTTGCGGCCATCGTCGGCGACGATCGCGTTACAGGCGTCGAGTTCGCGGATGGCACGACGCTTTCCATCGACGGCGTCTTCCTCGCCATCGGCACGGCGGGCAGCACGGCGCTCGCGCGCAAGCTCGGCATCTTGCTCGACGGCGCGAATGTCAAAGTCGATGAGATGATGGCGACGAACGTGCCGGGGGTCTTCGCCGCCGGCGACTGCACGGGCGGCTTGCTGCAAGTAGCGAAAGCCGTGTATGAAGGCGCAAAAGCGGGGCTGGCGGCTGTGAAATATGTGCGTGAAAAAACGAAAGCATGAAAAAAGAGTTGCGAAGCGTCATGTTTGACGCAGCGCAACTCTTTTTTCGTGCGATCCTTACCAGCAGCCGTGGTGCGAACCACAACCGCCGCGTGAGCGGACGTGTCCGTCATAGCATTGGCCGTCGCAATCTCCCGCGTAAGGGCAATCACTTTGATAGCGGCAGACCGGCGCGTACTCTTCGGCTGGCGTGCTCTGCGCGGCGAGCACCGGCACGCTGATGAGCAGGCAAAGCATCACGAGCGTGGAAATTTTGATGAACATGAAGATGCACCTCGATTCAAAGATACGAATGGTTTTCTTCTAGTATAGCAGAAAACGAAAAGAAATGCGAGACAAATGCGATAAAATTCGAAATTTCCTTGACGAAAGGCCTAAAGCCTGCTACCGTTAACCATAGGAAGGGAGGCGAGCGCGTGAAGTTCGGAGAGTTTATGGTGCGGCTGAAAAAAGAGCTGCCGCACGTGTTCTTGCTCGCGGGCGAAGAGCGCTATTACATCGACCGGGCGCTCGAGGCGATTTTCACACAGCTGTTTCCTGCGGGCGGCGTGCGCGACGGCCTCACGAAGCTCACGGGCCCTGTCGATGGCGACAAGCTCATCGGGCTCATCGAGACCGTGCCGTTTTTCGCGCCGCAAAACGTCATCGTTGTCGAGGACGCGACGCTGTTCCGCGCGGCGAAGAAGAAAGAAGCGGATGGCGGAAGCGGGGAAGATGGCGCCGACGAAGCAGGGGCGGAGGACGTCGAAGCGGGTTCCGCAGAGGGTAAAACGCGCAAGAGCGCAAAGTCATCGGCCGACAAGAAGCTCGAGCGCTTGCAGGCGGAGCTTGCCGCGCTGCCGGAGTTTTCCTACGTCATCTTTGTCATGGGCGAGAAGCCGGACAAGCGCAAGAAACTCACGAAGACGGTTGAAAAGGCAGGGCTCGTGCTCGAAGCGGAGCCTGTGCGGGCGTGGAACATCAATGACTGGCTTCAGCCGAAGCTCCAGCGCATGAACCGCGACCTCGACCGCGACGCGTATGAATACTTCGTGAACGCCGTCTCGATGATGCAGGAGATCTCGCTGTCGTATCTCGATCAGGAGTTCGACAAGCTCGCCTTGTTTTCGAAAAATCGTCGCATCACGAAAAAAGAGCTCGTCGCGGTGTTCGCCGGACTGCCGGAAGTCTCGATTTTCGCGCTGATGGACGCGGTCAGCGAGAAAGACGCACGAAAGGCGCTTGCGATCCTGACGCGCCAACTCGCGGACGGCACGTATTTCACCGTGCTCCTCGTGCTCTTGGCGCGTCATGTGCGCCAGCTCTATCAGATCCGCCTGCTGCAAGCGGATGGCGTGCGCGGCAAGGCGCTCGCGAAGCCCTTGGGACTGCACCCGTTCATCGCGGAAAAGCTCGGTAAAGCGGCCATGCGCTTTCACGGCGCACAACTGCGGCGCGCGCTCATCGATATCGCGGACGCAGACTACTCGCTCAAGACCGGGCGTGGCGGCAATGAACTCCTCGAGCACATCGTCATCGGGCTTTGTGCTTGAGACGTTATGTTGTTGTAATCAAATAAGAATACGCTAGGGATAGCAAACATTTGGGAAAAGGGATGGTATCAATGAAGGTGCTCGTGACAGGTGGTGCCGGCTTCATCGGCTCGCATCTCGTGCGCTTGCTGCAAGCAAAGGGCGAGGGCGTGGCTGTCGTCGATAATTTTTCTACAGGATTGCGCGAAAATCTGCCGGACGGCACGGAAATCCATGAATGCGACGTGACGAGCCCGGAACTCGCACAGGTATTCGAGGCCGTGCGTCCCGATGCCGTCGTGCATCTCGCGGGGCAGACGACCGTCCACGTCTCGATGGATGACCCCGAGCTTGACGGCACGCAGAATGTCGTCGGCTCGATCCATGTGCTCGAGCAGGCGCGCCATTTCGGTGTAAAGCGCGTGATCTTCGCCTCGACGGCTGCAAGCTATGGCGATGTCGCGGAGGATCACCTGCCGATTGACGAATTCGAGCCGCTCGCACCGCTGTCGTTCTATGGCCTGTCGAAAGTGACGGTCGAGCATTATCTGGATTTGTATCATCAGGCATACGGCCTCGATTACGTCGTGCTGCGCTTTGCAAATGTCTATGGCGAGCGCCAGGGCGACGGCGGCGAGGGGGGCGTCATCAGCATCTTCGCAAAGCGCGTGGCAAAAGGACTGCCCATCACGATCTACGGCAACGGCGAGCAGACGCGCGACTTCGTCTACGCCGGCGACATTGCCAGAGGCATCTACGCTGCGCTCCGGACCGAGCACGCAAACCGCGCCTACAACCTTTCGACGCAGACGGAGACGAGCCTCAACGAACTCGTCGTCGTGCTCGGCAAAGTCGCGGGCAAAACACTCACGCCCGCTTACGCCGCCCCGCGCCCCGGCGACATCTATAAGTCGCTCCTAGCCAACGGCCGCGCCCGCCGCTCGCTCGGCTGGGAGCCGCAGACGAGCCTTGAAGAAGGGTTGCGGCGGACGTATGAGCATTTTTGTTGAAATTCACCGCTCACATGGTTTTACGTGGATATTTTGAATGGAATCGAAAGATTTTACGGTTTATCCCTACGAATACGGCTATCTCTACATCGCGTGCGAGTGCGGCAAGGTCATCCGCATCGACACGATGAAAGAGCGCTACGCGCGCGGGAAACGGCGGACTTGGCGAAGGTTCGGATAGCGAGTTGTGTGGAAAATTGCTCGATTTGGAACATGAGATGGTAGAGATGGGCGATGATGTTTGACGCACGGTCATTTTCCCATCTGTTTCTGACATTCAGAGCGGCATCATGATATTTCTGCTGTTTATTGATCAAAGGATGTGGTGGTTGGCTCGGCGATAAGGAACAGTTGATCGAGATCAATCAGCATGAGGTCTTTTCGCCCGAGGGATGGAAGGTCTTCCGTGAATCCTGATTTGGAGAAGAGAGCATAGCGCACGTCTTTGCCATCGCGGATGAGGGCAGCCCGTTCTTCCAGCTGTTGGAAAACCGAAGGACCGACGAGCTCTTTTTGCCACTTGCATTCGCCCGCTAAGAGATGCGTCTCGTCAGACAAGACCAGATCGATTTCCTCTTCCCGTTTTTTGATGGGATTCGTTCCCCACCAACGCCCATAGTCAGAATAAAGTTCCTGGATCGTTCCTTGCGTTACGCAGAATTTCAAGTATTGCATGCAGATGCTTTCGAATACGTGCCCGAAGAACGCGTCCAGTCGCGGGGCGATGCGCTCTTCGTATGTGCGATCCGAGGCGCCCATAGCGATGAGGTTTCGGCAGGAAGGCATGAAGCGGAACCAGAACGCGAACATTTCATCCGCGATTTTGTAGATGCCGTGGCGCGAGCCTCCGCGCCCAACGGGCTTTTCCTGCTCGATGAGGCCGAGCTCTCGCAGGTTCCCAAGATAAAATCCGAGTTTTGAGGATTCCGTCCCGACGGCTTGCGCGATTTCGTTCAGCCGGGTCGCGCCGCCTGCGATGGCTCCTAGAATGGAATTATAGAATGCAGGCTCGCGCAGTTCCTGCTTCATAAGGTTTTCCGGCTCCTCGATCAGGTGACCGCTGGGCAGCAAGAATTCGCCTAAAACAGCTTCGCGCAGCGAAGAATATCGGGCGAACAGCTCCAAGTACTTCGGAACGCCGCCGCAGATGCCGAATCCCATGAGACGTTCTTCCCGCGTCCAGCGAGGAAAAAACTGCACCCCCTCATAATAAGAAAGCGGTGCAAGCTTCAACTGCCCAGTCCTGCGACCATAAAGCGGGCTTTTTTCTCCGAGCACTTGATGTTCCATGAAACTCATGGAAGAACCGCAGAGGATGAGGTATAACTCTGTGTCCTGCCAAGACGCGTCAATCGCTTTTTGCAAAAGCGATGAAATCTCTGGCTTCGCCTTTGCGAGATATGGATATTCGTCGATTGCCAGGACGAGGCGTTCCCCTTTGCCTGCGAGGTCAGAAATATAGGCGAAGCATTCTTCCCAATTGGCGAACGATGAGATATATTTTGTCCGTTCGTCCGGCAACTGGTCTTTGAGTGCTTGCGTGAACCCTGCCAAGAGTTCACGATTGCTTTGTTCCGTCGCCATGAAGTATACAGCGCGCTTTCCGCGTAAGAACTCTTGAATCAAGCGCGTCTTTCCAATGCGCCGTCGGCCATAGATGACGGGGAACTGGAATCCTGGTTGCTCGAACCTGCGTGTGAGCTCGGCAAGTTCTTTTTTTCGTCCGATAAACACGAGAAACCACCTGCGATATAATAGTTTGGACTTACATAGCCCATACAATGATAGTCATGACTATATTTTAGCAAATGAGGTGATGAGATACAATCCCTGTCGTCCGTTAGGAAAGCCGGTTCCCCATATACCGGAAATACGTCTCCCGCATCTCCTTGCGTGTCAGCGCCGTTGGCCAAAGCTCGCCGACGGCGCCTTTTCGCATGGCGGCGGCGAGGTGGTCGTAGAGGTCGGGAACTTCGCCCTCGAGGCGGGCGATGAGTTCTTTGGCGTCCTGGCGCGTCGTGTGGCCGTCGTGCGGGCAGGGGGAGGGCACGGGAACGAAGCCGTGGTACTTCACGGCTTCGCGTGTCTCGCTTTCGCGGAAATAGACGAGCGGGCGGATGACCGTGAGCTTCGTGCGGTCGAGATACGTCACGGGCGTGAACGTCGTGAGCTGGCCGGACCAGAACAGGCTCATAAGGAACGTCTCGACAGCGTCGTCGTTGTGATGCGCGTAGGCAATCTTGTTGTAGCCGTGCTCGTTTGCATAGCGGTTCATCGCGCCGCGGCGGAAGAACGCGCACGTGAAGCACGGCGACTTGTCCTGCTGCGCCTCGATGGCGCCGGCGATGTCGACATCGACGACGTCGTACGGGATGGCGAGCCCGTCGAGGAAGGCGCGGATGCGCTCGGTGTCCAGCGGCTTGTCCGGGAACATCGGGTTGATCGTCAGCGCGCCGAGCGTGAAGGATTTGTGCAGACGCTCGCGCAGGATGGCGAGCGCATAGGCGAGGAAGATGCTGTCTTTGCCGCCCGAGATGCCGATCAGGATCTTGTCGCCGTCCGCGATCATGTCGAACTCGACGACGGCGCGCAGGAGCTTGGAAAAATACGTTTGCGGGAGATTGATCTTCAAGAAAAACACTTCTTTCATGGAATCGTTACGACCATTATAGCGGCAAATTGCCGTGCGCGAAACAGCGGCCGCGATTTTTTTGTGCACCAGCACGAAAAGCGCTAGACGCTTGACAAAAATTCCACTATAATGGATACAACACGTTGAAACAAGGCCTCGTTTGGCAAGGGGAGGATTTTTTCGCATGAAGAACACGAAACCCATTTATTCGATCGGCCATCGCAATCCGGACACGGACTCGATCTGCTCGGCCATCGGCTATGCCCATCTGAAGCAGGCGCTCGGCGAGAACGTCGTGCCGGCGCGCGCGGGCAAGGTCAATGCCGAGACGAAGTTCGCACTCGATTATTTCCACGTCGAGCAGCCACTGCTGCTCACCGATCTCTATCCGCGCGTCAAGGACGTGCTGCTCGACTGCAAGATCGTCGTGAAGCAGCACGACACGCTCCGCCAGCTCGGCGAGATCATGCGCGACCATGACCTGCGCTCCGTACCGGTCACGGACAGCAAGGGCATCCTCGTGGGCATCGTGACGGTCTCGGATCTCGCCAAGCGCTATTTCCAGGAGCTCGGCATGGCGAACCTCGCTGATATGCGCGTGCGTTATCGCGACATCATCGCGGCCATCGATGCGAATGTCCTCGTCGGCGGCGTCGAGAGCGATTTCATCAAGGGCGAAGTCCGCATCGCGGCGGGCTCGCTGCAGTCCATCAAGGCGCACATCAAGGAGAACGATATCGTGCTCATCGGCGACCGCCATGACGAGACGATGATCGACTGCGTGAAGCAGGGCATCTCCGTGCTCATCATCACGGGCGACGGCCGCGTCACGCCGGACGTCCTCGAGGAAGCGGAGAGCCGCGGCATGTTCGTGCTGTCGACGCCATATGACACGTACACGGCGGCGCGCCTCATCAACCAGTGCGTGCCCGTGCGCCGCATCATGCACCAGGACCCCGTCTGCTTCAAGCCGCTCGATTTGCTGTCGGACATCAAAGGCACGATGGAGGAGACGAGCTATCGCAATTACCCCGTCGTTGAAAACGGCCGTCTCGTCGGCCTCGTGAGCCGCGACGAGCTGACGATGCCGGAGCGCGATCGCGTCATCCTCGTCGACCACAACGAGCGCGGCCAGGCAGTCGAGGGCATCGAGGAAGCGAAGATCGTCGAGATCGTCGATCATCACCGCCTCGGCGGCATCCAGACGAGCGAGCCGATCTACACGCATGCCGAGCCGGTCGGCTGCACGGCGACGATCGTCGCGAACATGCATTGGCATCGCGACATCGACATCCCGCAGTCCATCGCAGGCCTGCTCCTTTCGGCCATCCTGTCCGACACGGTGCTCTTCAAGTCCCCGACGTGCACGCCGTATGACAAGAAGACGGCACAGCGCCTCGCGGAGATCGCGGGCGTCGACATCCAGGAATACGGTCTCGCGATGCTGAAAGCAGGCTCAGGCATCGGCGACATGACGCCGATGGAGATCGCGAAGAACGACCTCAAGGAATTCACAATCGGCGACTATCGCATCATCGTCAGTCAGATTTCCGTCATGGATCCGAAGGAGGTCATGGACCTCGAGCCGCAGCTCATCGAGGCGATGACGACAATCTGCGAAAAAGAAGGCTTTGACATGAGCCTCGTCATGGTCACGGACATCCTTGAAGAGGCGACGTATCTCCTCTACACGGGCTCGCCGAAGACGCTGATCGGCGAAGCGTTCAAGAAGGACGCGAGCGGTACGCATGTCTACCTGCCGGGCGTCATGAGCCGCAAGAAGCAGATCATCCCGCCGCTCTCCGAAGCGGTCAAACGTATCAAAGAGAAAAAATAAAGTTTCAAAGAATCGACCGTTGCAGCAGAGATTTCCAAAGCCTCTCCCCTTGGGAGAGGGGGACCGCGAAGCGGTGGAGAGGGTAGCGCAAGAACAATTTCTGTATTCCTATCGATAGGAATGAGAATGTAGTTTATGCGTTACCCTCTCCGACCCCTGCGGGGCCACCTCCCCCAGAGGGGGAGGCGTATGGAGCTTGCTGGCAGCGGTCTTTTTGTGCCACAATAAAAGGAGAAACCATTTGGATATTTTCGAAGGGCTCAACCCCATGCAGAAGCAGGCCGTCGAGCATATGGAAGGGCCGCTGCTCATCCTTGCGGGCGCGGGCTCGGGCAAGACGAAGGTCTTGACGTGCCGCATCGCAAATCTCTTGGCGCACGGCGTCCAGCCGTACCGCATCCTCGCCATCACATTTACGAACAAGGCCGCGACGGAAATGAAACAGCGCGCGGAGCGCATGATCGGCGCGGCGGCAAAAGACGTCTGGATCAGCACGTTCCACTCGTTCTGCGCGCGTTTCCTGCGCCGCGAGATCGAGGCGACGGAGCTCTACAAGAAAAATTTTGTTATCTATGATACGAGCGACAGCCAGGCCGTTATCAAGGACGCGCTCAAGCAGCTCGAGCTCGATGAGAAGCAGTACACGCCGGGCAGCCTCCTGAACGCGATTTCGAATGCGAAGAACCAGCTGCAGGGCCCGCGTACGTATCGCAAGCTCGCAGACGGTTTTTTCCAGGAAAAGGTCGCGGACGTCTATGACATTTATCAGAAAAAGCTGCGCGACAACAACGCACTGGACTTTGACGATCTGCTCATGGTGTCCGTGGCGTTGCTCGAAGAGCATGAGGACATCCGTGAGAAATATCAGCGCCGTTTCCAGTACATCCTCGTCGACGAGTACCAGGACACGAATGGCGCGCAGTACCAGCTGACGAAAATCCTCGCGGCGGGGCACAAGAATCTCTGCGTCGTCGGTGATGCCGACCAGTCCATCTATGGCTGGCGCGGCGCGGACATCCGCAACATCATGGATTTCGAGAACGACTATCCCGAGGCCACGACGATCAAGCTGGAGCAGAACTACCGATCGACGAAGACGATCCTGGCGGCGGCAAATGCTGTCATCGAGCACAACACGGACCGCAAGAAAAAAGAGCTCTGGACGGAAAATCCCGAAGGCGAGAAGATCACGACGTACCAGGCGGTCGACGAACGCGACGAGGCGCAGTTCATCGCGACGACGATGATGAAGCAGAAGACGATCTTCAACGTGGCTTACGGCGACATGGCCGTGCTTTACCGCACGAACGCGCAGTCGCGCATCCTCGAAGAAGGCCTCATGGCCGCGCGCATCCCGTACACGATGGTCGGCGGACTGAAGTTCTACGACCGCAAGGAAATCAAAGATGTCATCGCGTACCTGCGCGTGCTGTTCAATCCGCTCGACAGCGTGAGCCTCTTGCGCATCATCAATGTGCCGAAACGCGGTCTCGGCCAGACGACCGTCACGAAGCTCATGGAGTACGCGGCAGCAGAAGACCTCACACTGTTTGACGTGATCTCGAACCCGGAGCTCCTCGCGATGATCCCGGGGCTGACGGCGCGCGTGAAGCGGCCGCTCGAGCTCTTTACGGAATTTCTCTTCAACACGATGGCGATCGCGGGCAATCTCTCGATGGACGACCTCATCGAGCGCGTGCTCGAGGAATCCGGCTACAAGAAAGAGCTCGAGGACGACAAGAAGCCCGAGGCGAAAGACCGTCTCGAGAACCTCAAGGAATTCGTCGGCATGGCGAAAGAATTCATGAAGAGCGAAGAACAGCCGACGCTCGAGAATTTCCTCGCGCATATCTCGCTTGTCTCCGACATCGATGGCGCCGACCTGGAGGACGATCGCGTGACGCTCATGACACTCCACGCGGCGAAAGGCCTCGAGTTCCCGATCGTCTTCCTCGCGGGCATGGAGGAAGGCGTCTTCCCGCACAGCCGCACGCTCATGGATCTGCGCCAGCTCGAAGAGGAGCGCCGCACGTGCTACGTCGGCATCACGCGTGCCGAGCGCAAGCTCTATCTGACGTATGCGCGCACGCGTATGCTTTACGGTCATACGAATGCGAACCCGCCGTCGCGCTTCCTCAAGGAAATCCCCGAAGAGTATCTCGAACAGCTCGTGCCGCGCCGCAATGCCTACGGCTTTGCGAACGCGAATGCCTATGGCGCATCGCAGCGGCAGGGCAGCATGGCCTTCCGTCCGAACGCGACGGGCGCGTATGGAGGTGCTGCGGGCGGCACGCGCTTCCCTGGTCGTCCGCAGTCCGCACTCGAGGCGATGCAGTCGCTTGCGCAAAAGAACGTGAAAGAGAAGCCGGCGGCTGGCGTCATCCGCCCCGACATGAGCGTCGCGTGGCGTGTCGGCGACAAGGCGCGTCACGGCAAGTGGGGCGTCGGCACCGTCGTCTCCGTCAAGGGCGAAGGCGAGGAAGTGCAGCTGCAGATCGCGTTCCCGGGGCAGGGCGTCAAAGGGCTCATGCAGAAATACGCGCCGATTGAAAAAGTCTGATTCACTAGATTTTTTGAGAAGCGAGCGAAAAAGTGTTGACATCTCGCGCGGAGATGATTATACTAATTCTTGTCGTCAAGCGACGGCAGGACATGACTCACTAGCTCAACTGGCAGAGCAACTGACTCTTAATCAGTAGGTTCGGGGTTCGATTCCCCGGTGGGTCACCATTAAGACATGCAAAGGCGCATACCACAAACGGTATGCGCCTTTTTGTTTGCCCAAGAAAAAACGTTGGACATTTGCCCTACTGTGTCTTCGTGTATACAATATAACTGTACATTTTCGGGAAAAATTCAAGAATATCCATTGCGAGTGTACAAACGCTATGCTATAATAATCTACGTCCTATAAAGAAACTACATGAGCACAAGCATGTAGTTTGCTGGAGAATGCAGGTATGATGATTTGGAGGGATTTTGCATGAAGTTTCAGTTTCGTACTCTGAAGAAAATCCTCACGGCAGGGCTCGCGGTCGTTTTCTCCGCAGCGCTGCTCACGGGCTGCGGCGGCGATCAGGCGGCCGGCGGCGGTGGCAAGACGTTCCTCAATATCGGCACGGGCGGCACGGCCGGCACGTATTACCCGATCGGCGGCGCCATCGCGGAAATCCTCAACAACAAGATCGAAGGCATGAACGCGAGCGCGCAGAGCACGGGCGCGACGGTCGCGAACATCAACATGCTGAAAGACGGCTCCGTCGATATGGCCATCGTGCAGAACGATATCACGTACTACGCCGTCAATGGCACGGAGATGTTCACGGACAAAAAAGTGGACAATCTCAAAGGCATCGCTTCCCTGTATCCGGAAACGTGCCAGTTCGTGACGCTTGACAGCACGGGCATCAAGACGATCGCGGATCTCAAAGGCAAAAAAGTGGCGGTCGGCGCGGCAGGCTCCGGCGCTGAGGCGAATGCGCGCCAGATCCTCGAAGCGTATGGCATCACGTATGATGACATCGATGAGCAGTACCTCTCGTTCGGCGAGGGCGCAAGCGCGCTCAAGGACGGCAATGTCGATGCAGCATTCCTGACGGCCGGCTTCCCGACGGCAGCGGTCCAGGATATTTCCTCGCAGAACAAGATCCGCCTGCTCCCCGTTGATTCGGCGAAAGCGGATGAGCTCATCGCGAAGTATCCGTTCTACACGAAGACGACGATCCCCGCGGGCACGTATCAGGGCTTTGACGAAGACGTCGCGACGATTTCCGTCATGGCAATGCTCGTCGTGAATGACAAGGTCAATGACAAGCTCGGCTATGATATCACGAAAGCGATCTTCTCGAACCTCGACCGCATCCAGGCGGCGCACGCTGTCGGCAAGATGATCTCGAAAGAAAACGCCGAGAAGGGCATGTCGCTCGACATGAACGCCGGCGCAAAGAAATTCTTCGACGAAAAATAACAGCGACAAATGAAGACACGAAAGGTTTTGACGGCCGTGGCCGTGGCAATGGCGCTGCTGGCATGGCAGATGCTTCAGCCGATCTTTCTGGTGCAAAGCGAGGGGCGTACACTCCTCGCTTTGCCTTTATGTAGGGAGCAAGCGTTTTCCATCCGCTTCATCCATTCCGTGCAGAAGACGCCGGTGGAAGAATTCCTGGTGGCGGATCCGGCGGAATGCGACGGAGCGGGTGGATTCCGCCTGCTTCGGACGCGTTACCAGTCGTTTGGCGTCGGGCTGCCGTTCATGGAGGGCGAAGGCGACTTCCATGAGGAAGGCGAATATTTTGTCTTCGATCACATGGATCGCCATTTTCCACGGCTGGCGCTCCGCACGGGCGTCGGCACGCAGTTGACGCTCACCACGGCATTGGGGACGCTCTGCTTGTACGAGCTTTTCCCGCCGGGCACGCGCATCGATCTCTCGGTGGCGCGGGCGTATGAAGTGTTCTGCCATTGAGGAAACAGAGAATTCATAATGAGGAAAGGATTCCGATGGAAAGGATTGAAGTGAGTTATGAGTGAAGAAATGACGGATAAAGAGCGAGCGGAGGCGGTGCTGAAAAAATATGACAAAGACTCGGATACGATGGAGTACACGGGTCTCATGGCGAAATTCGTTTCGGCGCTCGCCATCACGTTCTCGATCTTCCAGCTGTACACAGCGACATTCGGCGTGCTTGATGCGCAGCTCCAGCGCGCCGTGCATCTCGGCTTCGGCCTCGCGCTCGTCTATCTTCTTTATCCCTCGTGCAAAAGCTGGTCACGCACGAAAGTGCATCCGATCGATGTCGTGCTCGCCATCCTCGGTGCGGCGGCGCCGGCGTACATCCTCATCGAGTACCAGCAGCTCGTCTTGCGCTCCGGCCTCGTGTCGGATGTCGATCTTGCGGTCGGCCTTGTCGGCATTTTGCTCGTCGTCGAGGCGACGCGCCGCGTCGTCGGCATCCCGATGGTGACGGTCGTGCTGCTGTTCCTCGCATACGCGTTCGCAGGCCCCTACATGCCGGGCGTGCTCGCGCATCGCGGCTTGACGATTTCCCAGCTCGTTGGCCATCTCTATTTCACGACCGAGGGCATCTTCGGCATCCCGCTCGGCGTGTCGTCGACGTTTATTTTCCTCTTTATCCTGTTCGGCGCCTATCTCGAGTCGACGGGGCTCGGCAAATTCTTCATTGACCTTGCGAACAGCATCGCGGGCTGGGCGAGCGGCGGCCCGGCGAAAGTCGCCGTGCTGTCCTCCGGCCTTATGGGCACGGTCTCTGGCAGCTCGGTCGCGAACGTCGTCGGCACGGGCTCGCTGACGATTCCGATGATGAAAAAACTCGGTTACCACAAGAATTTCGCGGGCGCCGTCGAAGCGGCGGCTTCGACGGGCGGCCAGCTCATGCCGCCCGTCATGGGCGCGGCAGCGTTCCTCATGGCCGAGTTCGTCGGCGTGCCGTACATCGACATCGTCAAGGCGGCCGTCATCCCAGCGCTCCTCTACTTCACGGGCGTCTGGCTCGGCGTCCACTTCGAGGCGAAGCGCAGCAATCTCAAAGGCTTGCCGCGCGACCAGCTGCCGAAGATGGGGCAGCTCCTCGTCGAGCGCGGCCATCTCGCCATCCCGCTCGTCGTCATCGTCTATCTGCTCGTGACGGGCTACACGCCGATGCGTGCGGCGCTCGTCGCCATCGTGCTGTCCATCGCCTGCTCGGCGCTCCGCAAGTCGACGCGCATGAAGCCGATCGAGATCGTCAAAGGCCTCGACAAGGGCGCGCGCAACGTGCTGTCCGTGCTCGTGGCCTGCGCGTCGGCCGGCATCGTCATCGGCGTCGTCACGAAGACGGGCGTCGGCCTGAAGCTCGCGTCCGGCCTCCTCACCCTCTCGGGCGGCCTGCTGCTGCCGACGATGTTCTTCACGATGATCACGGCCATCGTGCTCGGCATGGGCGTGCCGACGACGGCGAACTACGTCATCACATCGACGATCGCGGCGCCGGCCATCATCCAGATGGGCGTGCCCGTGCTCGCTGCGCACATGTTCGTGTTTTATTTCGGCATCATCGCCGACGTCACGCCCCCCGTCGCGCTCGCGGCGTTCGCCGGCGCCGGCATCGCGGGCGGCAATGCGCTCCGGACAGGCGTCAATGCGGCGAAGCTCGCCATCGCGGCGTTCATCATCCCGTATATGTTCGTCCTGTCGCCCGTCATCCTCATGATCGACGCGACAATCCCCGGCCTCGTCATGACGACGCTCACGGCCATCATCGGCATGATCGCGCTCTCGTCGGCGCTCATCGGCTATCTCGCCGACAACTGCCGCATCTACGAGCGCATCATCCTCATCGCGGGCGGCCTGCTGCTCATTGACCCGGGCACGGTCACGGACCTCACAGGCATCGCGCTGTTCGCTATCGTGCTGTTTGCGCAGCTGAAGCGGAAGAAACACGCGGACGCGACAGCAGCATAATGCACTGATTTTTGGGGAAGGACTGTCTCTATGGCAGTCCTTTCTTTTTGGTTGCAGAAATGATTCTTTGCATGAAAAAAGCTCGCAGGCCGCGAGCTTTTTAGTAGATGTGGTATTCCTTCCAAGGAATCTGATCGAGCCGGATCGTCTTGAGGAAATCGACGATGTCCTTCCGGCCGTAATAATGCGGCCGGCCTTCGCTGTCCTGGCTCATGAGGATGATCGGCATGTTCGGGAAAAATTGCATGAGCTCGGAACGGGCGGCGACGAGATTTTGCGTGTAGCGCGTAATTTCGGGCTTCACCGCGATGACGGCGAACGTCACGCCTTGTTCGATGATGACAGCACCATGGAGCGTCATGGCCAGCACCTCCCTTCGAAAAATGCTTTGCAAGATATATTCGAGGCGGCTGGTCAAAATTCCTGCTAAAAGTTCCTTGGAATGCTTGACAGAGGTGCAGGGCAAACGTATAATGGGCATTGTTCACAGGTAAAAGCTGGGAAGAAGACATGACGGCGGGGGACACGCCCCGAAGAGAGAGGCCGACGGTGGGATGGCCTTGCGCGTGACCGTACGTTACCCCTTTGAAGCTGTTGCGGAGAAATCGGAAGTAACCGCAGCCGGAGCGAATCTCCGTTATCAATGCTGAGCGGCCGTTTTTACGGCAATCAGGGTGGAACCACGAGAAACTGACACCTCGTCCCTTTGTTGGGGCGAGGTGTTTTTTGTTTACAGGGCGGCCGACAGCCGTCCGGCAAGGAGGAAAACATCATGTTGAACATCACATTGAAAGATGGCGCGGTGCGCGAGGTCGCAGAAGGGACGACCATCGCGGATTTCGTCAAGTCCGTCAAGAGCAGCCTCGCGAAGAAGGTCCTCGCGGCAAAGCTCGATGGCAAGACGGTCGATCTCGCAACGAAGCTCACGGCGGACGCGCAGGTCGAGTTCCTGACGTTTGACGATGCGGACGGCCGCTGGGCGCTGCGCCATACGGGTTCGCACATTCTCGCGCAGGCGCTGAAGCGTCTGTACAAGGCCGACAACGTCAAGCTCGCCATCGGCCCGGCCATCGACAACGGTTTCTACTACGACATCGACATGGATCGCCAGCTCAGCGAAAGCGACCTCGCGGATATCGAGAAGGAAATGAAGAAGATCGTCAAGGAGAACTTGCCGCTCGTGCGCAAGGAAGTCTCGCGCGAAGAGGCACTCAAACTGTTCGGCGATCTTGGCGAATCGTACAAGGTCGAGCTCATCAACGATCTGCCCGCGGATGCGCTCATCACGCTCTACACGCAGGGCGAGTTCACGGACCTCTGCGCCGGCCCGCACGTCGCTTCGACGGGCAAGGTCAAAGCGCTGAAACTCATGAGCATCGCGGGCGCGTATTGGCGCGGCGACGAGCACAACAAGATGCTCCAGCGCATTTACGGCACGGCCTTCGAGAAGCAGGCCGACCTCGACGCGTATCTCAAGATGCTCGAAGAGGCGAAGAAGCGCGACCACCGCAAGCTCGGCAAGCAGCTCGACCTGTTCTCCCTGCACGAAGAAGGCCCGGGCTTCCCGTTCTTCCATCCGAACGGCATGGTCATCCGCAACGAACTCATCAACTACTGGCGCGAAGTGCATCGCCGCTATGGCTATCAGGAAATCAAGACGCCGATGATCCTGAACCGCAAGCTCTGG